>Ga0308157_10000153_pt1 | contig 287323 bp, 243 predicted proteins | sample PhyBR1_FD_201035 | JGI IMG/M metagenome (GOLD analysis project Ga0308157, IMG submission 201035) | Phyllosphere microbial communities from UC Gill Tract Community Farm, Albany, California, United States - DLSLB.R1 | ecosystem: Host-associated > Plants > Phyllosphere > Unclassified | place... | reverse complement strand
GAGCGCATGGCCGCGCACCTCACCGTGCGCGACTCGACGGGGCCGGCCGCCGGCTGACGGCGATCGGTCGATCAGGGGCCGGATGACGCGGGCGCGTCATCCGGCCCTTTTCGTGCGTCCGAAGGCGCTCGCCACGCCGCCCTCGGAATGTCGGTGCCCGTTCGTAGACTGAGCACGTGGCAGATGCAGCTGACGACATCACCCTCGAGACCGCGCGCGACGAGGCGGAGGAGCTGACGACGCGCATCGTCGAGGCGCGCGAGGCCTACTACGGCCGAGACGTCTCGCCGGTCGACGACGCCTCCTACGACGGCTGGATGCATCGCCTCGAGGAGCTCGAAGCGCTGTACCCCGAGCTGCAGGGGCACGACTCGCCCACGCTGCAGGTCGGTGCGCCGGGTGAGACCGACCTCGACACGATCGAGCACGCCGAGCGCATGCTCAGCCTCGACAACGTCTTCTCCCTCGACGAGCTGAGCGAGTGGTGCCGCAAGACCCGAGAGGCGGCGGGGCGCGACGTCGCGTGGCTCACCGAGCTCAAGATCGACGGCCTCGCGATCAACCTGCGCTATGAGAACGGCGTGCTCACCTCGGCCGCCACCCGCGGCGACGGGCGGGTGGGCGAGCTGGTCACCCAGAACGCGCTGCGCCTCGCCGACATCCCCGAACGCCTCGAGGGCACGGGCCACCCGGCGCTCGTCGAGGTGCGGGGCGAGGTCTTCATCCCCGTCGAGGCGTTCGAGCGGCTCAACGCCCTGCAGGCCGAGCTGCGCGAGCGCGCGTACGACGAGTCGCGCGAGGCGTGGGAGCGCGTGCGCAGCGCGGGAAAGAAGCCGTTCGACGAGGAGGGCAGGCGCCGGTCGGCCGTGCGGCGCTTCCCGGCCTTCGCCAACCCGCGCAACGCTGCGTCGGGCGGCCTTCGTCAGCAGCTCGAGAAGAAGTCCGGCCTCGAGCGCGAGGCGGGCGAGGCGCGCCTCGGCTCGCTTCGGCTCTACGTGCACGGCATCGGCGCTTGGCCCGACCCGCCGGTCGCCGCCCAGAGCGAGGTGTACGAGCTGCTGGCGTCGTGGGGGCTGCCGACGAGCGGGCACACGAGGGTCACGCACAGCGACGACGAGCTGGCCGATTTCGTGCACCACTACGGCGAGAACCGCGCCAGCGTCGAGCACGAGCTCGACGGCGTGGTCGTGAAGGTCGACGAGCTCGCCCTTCACGCCGAGCTGGCCGAGACCAGCAGGGCGCCGCGGTGGGCGATCGCCTACAAGTACCCGCCAGAGGAGGTGCAGACGCGCCTGCTCGACATCAGGGTCGGCGTCGGCCGCACCGGACGCGCTACGCCGTACGCGGTGATGGAGCCGAAGCTCGTTGCGGGCAGCGAGGTGAGCCGCGCCACGCTGCACAACAAAGAGGTGGTCGTGCACAAGGGCGTGCTCATCGGCGACCTCGTCGTGCTGCGCAAGGCGGGCGACGTGATCCCCGAGGTCCTCGGCCCCGTCGCCGAGGCCCGCGACGGCTCGGAGCGCGCCTTCGTCATGCCGGAGACCTGCCCCGAGTGCGGCGCCGAGCTGCGGCCGCTGAAAGAGGGCGATATCGACCTTCGCTGCTCGAATCCGCGCACCTGCCCCGCACAGGTGCGTGGCCGTGTCGAGCACATCGGCTCGCGCGGGGCGCTCGACATCGAAGCGCTCGGCGAGGTGACCGCCGCGGCGCTCACGCGCGCGGCCCGCGACGCACAGACCGGCGAGCCGCTCGCGCCCGTGCTCGAGACCGAGGCGGGGCTGTTCACCCTGTCGCTCGACGAGATCGTGCCGATCGAGGTCGTCGTCACCGACCCCGAGACGGGGGAGGACCGCACGGATGAGGCGGGCGAGCCCGTTCGCCGTTCGCCGTTCCAGCGCATCGAGAAGGTCTACCCTCCCGGCTGGGAGGACGCGACGGCGGCCGAGCGGCGCAAGGCGGGCGTCCGCAAGGACCACGTGATCGTGCACCCCTCCGCGCAGGCGGTCACGCTGCTCGACGAGCTCGAGAAGGCCAAGACGAAAGACCTCTGGCGACTCATCGTCTCCCTGAACATCCGCCACGTCGGGCCCGTCGCCGCCCGCGCTCTCGCAGGCTACTTCGGGTCGCTCGAGGCGATCCGCAAGGCCGACCGCGACGCGCTCGCTGCGGTCGAGGGCGTCGGGCCGATCATCGCCGACGCGTTCCTCGCCTGGTTCGAAGCCGACTGGCACCGAGAGATCGTCGAGCGGTGGGAGGCGGCCGGCGTGCGCTTCGCGACGCCGGGGCACCCGGGGCCGGGCGCCGCCGTCGCCGAGGGAGGCGTGCTCGAGGGGCTCACGATCGTCGCAACGGGATCGCTCGACGGGTTCACCCGTGAGGGCGCCCAGGAGGCGATCATCTCGGCGGGCGGCAAGGCCGCATCGAGCGTCAGCAAGAAGACCGACTTCGTGGCTGCGGGTCCCGGCGCCGGATCGAAGCTCGCGAAGGCCGAGGCGCTCGGCATCCGCGTGCTCGACGCCGAGCAGTTCCGCACGCTCGTGACAGAGGGGCCGGAGGCGCTGCCACCGGTCGGCTGATCCGTCGATCCGTGATCGGGAGCAGCCGCGCTGCCGCGCACGCTGAGCGGTGACGGAGGCGCGGCGAGAGCCCGACCGCCTCGTCCGATCTCAGCAGAGGAGCCGGCGATGCACGTGAGGCGATTCGACCCGAGCGAGGCGTCGGATGACTGGATCGCGGTGAGCGCCGAAGAGCCGCCGCCGATCCGCCGGCCGCGCGATGTCCCGGCGCCCGTCTCCGCCGATGAGGTCGGGGCGTGGGCGAACGCCAGCGACATGCGCCGAACCGAGCTGGTCCGCGCGCCGATCTTCTGGGTCGTGCTCCCTGTCGCCGCGCTCGCCTTTCTCGCGCAGCAGGCGATCACCGACCCGACGGGGGAGGCGTGGGGAAAGCAGTTCAACGGAGAGTATGTCGACGAGTGGCCGGTGTGGTTCCTGTGGTGCGTGTGGATCGGGGCGTTCGTCTGGCTCCTCAGCGCCGTCGCAGTGCTGGTGAACAGGCGCCGGATGATGCGCGAGGCGGGCCGTGACGACGAGCACGTCTTCGAGCTCGGCGCCGCCTGCTCGATCCACCGCGCATCGGTCGACTACGACGACGGCGAGTGCACGGGCTGGCCGACGTACATCGCTCTCGATCATCGCCTCCCCGACCGTCACGCTGCTCTCGTGCACGCGGCCTTCGAGCGATGGCTGGCGCGCGAGGGAGTGCCTGAGGCTGACCCAGGACGCATCAGGTCGGAGTCGTTGTTCGGCGAGAAGGCGGCGGGCGGATACTTCTTCCGCAGCCTGCCTGGTATCCAGATCAGCGGAACGACGACCGAGCGGCGGTGGCTGCTCGTCGCCGAGTCGCGAGTCGGCGGGGCCGAGCTCCTCGTCGTGCCGGTGCCGGTCGGCGCGCGCTTCCGCCGCATCAGGGAGCGGGCGCTGCGCAGGGCGGCCCGCCGCGGCGCGTAGCGCGGAGCGTCAGTCCTGCGCGAGCAGCTGCTCCCGCACCTGCTTGCGCAGTACCTTGCCGATCATCGACTTCGGCAGCTCGTCGACGACGACGAAGCGGCGCGGCGCCTTGTACGGCGTCAGGATGCGCTTGGCGAACTCGCGCGCCTCATCCGGATCGAACTCGGGAGTGCCGTCGAGCACGACGACCGCGACGACCTCCTCGCCGCCGGGGCCCGGCACGCCGACGACGGCTGCGTCGGCGATCGCCGGGTGCTGGCGAAGCGCGATCTCGACCTCGGTCGGAGCGACGTTGAAGCCGTTCGTGATGATCAGCTCCTTGATGCGGTCGACGACCTTGAGGAACCCCTCGTCGTCCATCTCGACGATGTCTCCCGTGCGGAACCAGTCGCCGACGAACACCCGTTCGGTCTCCTCCGGTCGTCCCCAGTACCCGCCGAACACCTGAGGGCCGCGCACGAGCAGCTCGCCCGGCGTGCCGGGCTCGACGTCGTTCTCGGGATTCTCGGGGTCGACGACGCGCACCTCGGCGCCGGGCAGCGGCAGGCCGATCGTTCCCGCCTTGCGGTTGGCGCCCACGGGGTTCACGGCGATGACCGGCGAGCACTCGCTCAGTCCGTAGCCCTCGACGAGCATGCCCTTCGTCTCGGCTTCCCACGGCACGACGAGGGCGTCGTCGAGCGCCATCGCGCCGGAAACCCCGATGCCGGTTCCCTCGAGCGAGACGCCGCGCTCCTGCGCCCGCCTGAGCAGGCGCTCGGCGATCGGCGGCACTGCGGGCAGCACGGTCGCCGGGTGCTTCTTCGTGACTGCGAGCACCATGTCGGGATCGAACTTCGGGAACAGCACGAGCCTGGCGGCCCGCGACATCGCGAACGTCAGGCACAGAGTCAGTCCGTACGCATGAAACATCGGCAGCACCGCGTAGACCACGGTGCCCTCGCCGTCGGACACCTCGGGCGTCCAGGCGCGCGCCTGCGCGGCGTTGGCCAGCAGATTGCGGTGCGTGAGGGTCGCGCCCTTCGGGTCTCCCGTCGTGCCGGACGTGTACTGGATCACGGCGACGTCGTCGGTCTCCGGCGCCGGCATCTCGGCCGGCAGCGGCTCGTGCGCGACGATCGCGTCCCACTTCGCCGTGCCGCGCACGCGCCGGGTGAGCTGGGCGCGCTGCTCGCGCAGCTTCGGCACTGGCAGCTTCAGCGCGAGCCGCATGTAGCCGGGCATGCCGCTGACGACGTCGACCGAGACGAGCGTGTCGACGGCCAGATCGTCCGGGAACTCCTGGATCGTCTGCACCACGTTGTTCCACACGATCGCGTGGCGCGCCCCGTGGTCGGCGAACTGCTTGCGCAGCTCGCGCGGCGTGTAGAGCGGGTTGTGCTCGACGACGATCGCGCCGAGGCGCAGCACCGCGTAGAACGCCACGATGTGCTGGGAGCAGTTCGGCAGGATGATCGCCACTGCATCGCCGCGCCGGACGCCCTGGGCGTAGAGCCCGGCGGCCGCTCGTTCGATCTGGTCCGCGAGCTCGCGGTAGGTCGTCACCCGACCGAAGAACTGCAGAGCCGGGGCATCCGGATGGCGGCGCGCGGAGTTCGCGACGAGATCCAGGAGGGATCCGCTCATCTCGGGAAGGTCTTCGGGAACGCCGGGCGCGTAGGAGCTGGTCCAGGGGCGCGGCGGGTCGAACAGCGTCGTCACCCCGTCAGTTTATGGGCGGTCGCCGGCGATCGGTGCGAGTGCCTCGCGGATGAGCGCCAACTGGTCCATGCCGAGGCCCGTCGCCTCCGCGACGAGACCGGGTACCGCGAGCGCCTGTTGCCGCAGCGCCGCACCGGCGTCGGTGAGGGCGATGTCGAGGCGCCGCTCGTCGCTCGTCCGACGCTCCCGGCTGACGAGTCCCTGCGTTTCGAGGCGCTTCACGAGCGGCGACGCGGTCGCCGGTTCGAGGGCGAGGTCGGCGGAGAGCTCCGTGAGCGAACGAGGCGCCCGCTCCCACAGGGCGAGCATCACGAGGTACTGCGGGTGGGTGAGGCCGAGCGGCTCGAGGATCGGGCGGTACGCCGACACGATGTTGCGCGACGCCGTCACGAGCGCGAAGCAGAGCTGGGCATCGAGCTTCAGGGAATCATCACGAGGATCGGTCACATGGTTACTCTACCCCCTAATGTTTAGTACACTAAGGAACATGGCCGAGAAGAAGAAGCTGCGCGAACAGATCCGCGAGGCGGGCGGGCTGTACTCCTGGGCGAACACGGCGCTGATCCGCTTCGCCGGTCCGCCGTCGGTGGGCAAGCTGAGCGACTACACGCCGCCGCCGTGCGACCACTGCCGCCGCCCGAAGAGCGAGCACATCCAGAACGCCGACGGCTCGCTGTCGTGCCCGACGCCGTGACTCGGGCGCGCGCGGCATAGACTGGAGGGGTGTCTGAAATCACCCCCGAACTCGTGCGCCACCTCGGTGTGCTCGCCAGGATTCAGCTGGAGGACGAGGAGGTGACGCGCCTGACCCGCGACCTCGACGCCATCGTCGAGAACATCGCCAAGGTCAGCGAGGTCGCGTCCGACGACGTCCCGGCGACGAGCCACCCCATCCCGATGCAGAACGTCTTCCGCCCCGACGAGGTGGGCACCATGCTCACGGTCGACGAGGTGCTGCAGAACGCGCCCGACCGCGACGGCGACCGCTTCCGCGTGACCGCCATCCTCGGCGAAGAGCAGTGACGGGGGAGACGATGACCGACATCATCCGGATGAACGCCGCCGATCTCGCGGCGAAGCTCGCCTCTGGCGAGATCTCGAGCGTCGAGGCCACGCAGGCCCACCTCGACCGCATCTCCGCCGTCGACGGCGACGTGAACGCCTACCTGCACGTGAACGACGCTGCGGTCGACACCGCGCGCGCGATCGACGAGCGCCGCGCCGCGGGCGAGTCGCTGTCCGAGCTCGCCGGCGTGCCGCTGGCGATCAAGGACGTGCTGGTCACGACCGACATGCCCTCGACATCCGGATCGAAGATCCTCGAGGGCTTCATGTCGCCGTACGACGCCACCGTGGTGGCACGTTCGCGCGCGGCCGGCCTCGTGCCGCTCGGCAAGACCAACATGGACGAGTTCGCGATGGGCTCATCCACCGAGCACTCGGCGTACGGCCCGACGCACAACCCGTGGGCGCTCGACCGCATCCCCGGTGGCTCGGGCGGCGGATCGGCCGCGGCCGTCGCCGCGTTCGAGGCGCCGCTGGCGCTCGGCTCCGACACCGGCGGATCGATCCGCCAGCCGGCGCACGTGACCGGCACCGTCGGCACGAAGCCGACGTACGGCGCGGTCAGCCGCTACGGCTCGATCGCCCTCGCCTCGAGCCTCGACCAGGTCGGCCCCGTCTCGCGCACGGTGCTCGACGCCGGCCTGCTGCAGGACGTCATCTCGGGCTACGACATCCACGACTCCACCTCCATCCGGCGGGAGTGGCCCTCGATGGCCGCCGCCGCGCGCGAGGGCGCCGAGGGTCGGGGGCTGAAGGGGCTGAAGATCGGCGTGGTCACGGAGCTTCCCGACTCGGGCTTCCAGCCCGGCGTGGCCGCATCGTTCCGCGACGCGCTCGCGAAGCTCGAGGCGCAGGGCGCCGAGATCGTCGAGGTCAGCGCCCCGAACTTCGAGTACGCGGTCGCCGCCTACTACCTGATCCTGCCGGCCGAGGCGTCGAGCAACCTCGCGAAGTTCGACTCCGTGCGCTTCGGTATGCGCCTCGACGTGCCGGGCACGGTCGAGGACGTCATGTCGGCGACGCGGGATGCGGGCTTCGGGCCCGAGGTCAAGCGCCGCATCATCCTCGGGACCTACGCGCTGTCGGCCGGGTACTACGACGCGTACTACGGCAGCGCCCAGAAGGTGCGCACGCTGATCCAGCGCGACTTCGCCGCGGCGTTCGCCGACGTCGACGTGATCGCCACGCCGACCGCACCGACGACCGCGTTCAAGATCGGCGAGAAGATCGACGACCCGCTGTCGATGTACCTCAACGACCTCACGACGATCCCGGCGAACCTCGCCGGCGTGCCGGGCATCTCGGTGCCGAGCGGCCTCGCGGAGGAGGACGGCCTGCCCGTCGGCGTCCAGTTCCTGGCGCCCGCAGGCGAGGACGCCCGCCTGTACCGCGTCGGCGCGGCGCTCGAGAAGCTGCTCGTCGACGAGTGGGGCGGTCCGCTGCTCGATCGGACACCCGCACTGAACGGAGGGGCACGCTGATGGCGCGCGCTGAGCTGATGGACTTCGACAAGGCCCTCGAGCTGTTCGAGCCGGTCATCGGCCTCGAGGTCCACATCGAGCTGAACACCAAGACGAAGATGTTCTCCGAGGCGGCCAACCCCGCTAACGAGGAGAACCACGACGCCGAGCCGAACACGCTCGTGGCGCCGGTCGACATGGGGCTTCCCGGGTCGATGCCCGTGGTGAACGAGTCGGCCATCCGCAAGTCGATCACGCTCGGCCTCGCGCTCGGCTGCTCGATCGCACCGTCGAGCCGCTTCGCGCGGAAGAACTACTTCTACCCCGACCTGGGCAAGAACTACCAGATCAGCCAGTACGACGAGCCGATCGCGTTCGAAGGCTCGGTCGAGGTCGACCTCGGCGACGGCGAGACGTTCACCGTGCCGATCGAGCGCGCGCACATGGAGGAGGACGCGGGCAAGCTCACGCACGTGGGCGGTTCGACCGGCCGCATCCAGGGTGCGTCGTCGTCGCTCGTCGACTACAACCGCGCAGGGGTCCCGCTCGTCGAGATCGTCACGCACCCGATCTTCGGCGCCGAGCACCGCGCGCCCGAGCTCGCGAAGGCGTACCTCGCGACCATCCGCGACATCGCGATCGCGACCGGCGTCTCCGAGGCCCGGATGGAGCGGGGCAACGTGCGCTGCGACGCCAACGTGTCGCTGCGTCCGCGGGGAGCCGAGAAGCTCGGCACCCGCACCGAGACGAAGAACGTCAACTCGATGCGATCGGTCGAGCGCGCCGTGCGCTACGAGATCCAGCGTCAGGCGGTGATCCTCGCCGCGGGCGGCACGATCACGCAGGAGACGCGCCACTGGCACGAGGACACGGGCGAGACGTCACCTGGTCGCCCGAAGTCCGATGCAGACGACTACCGGTACTTCCCCGAGCCCGACCTGCTGCCGGTCGCGCCGAGCGAGGAGCTGATCGAGGAGCTGCGCGCCGCGCTTCCCGAGGCGCCGAGCGCGCGCCGTCGGCGCCTGAAGGCCGACTGGGGCTTCACCGACCTCGAGCTGCAGGACGTCGTCAACGGCGGGCTGCTCGACGTGGTCGAGGCGACGGTCGTCGCCGGTGCGGCGCCGCAGGCCGCGCGCAAGTGGTGGACGGGCGAGATCACACGCATCGCAAACGCCCGCGAGGCGTCGCCCGTCGAGCTGGTGTCGGCCGAGCACGTCGCCTCGCTGCAGAAGCTGATCGACGAGGGCACGCTGACCGACAAGCTGGCGCGCCAGGTGCTCGAGGGCGTCATCGACGGCGAGGGCGCACCGGCCGAGGTCGTCGACGCCCGCGGCCTCGCCGTGGTCTCCGACGACGGCGCGCTGATCGCCGCGATCGATGAGGCGCTCGCCGCCCAGCCCGATGTGCTCGAGAAGATCCGGTCGGGCAAGGTCCAGGCCGCCGGTGCGGTCATCGGTGCCGTCATGAAGGCGATGAGGGGCCAGGCCGACGCGGCCCGCGTCCGGGAGCTGATCCTGGAGCGCGCCTCGGCGTGAACCTTCCCGAAGCCCCGGTGCGATCTCTCGCACCGGGGCTTCGTCATCCGGTCGAAATGCCGCACCCGAGCGCGTCTGATGGCTGTTCAGGTGCGGGAGATCGAGGGTTTCCGGCCCGCTGAGGTCGATCCGCCGCACCCGGGCGGGAGCGCGCGGGGTTCGGGTGCGGCGATCCGTCGTGCGTACGGCGCGCGCCGGAGGGACGAGCGGCGGGGCGGGGGAGAATAGACACATGGGGCGTTCGGACGGCACGGGGCGGCGGGTCTCGCCGCCGGGCGCCGATGATGCCGACACCGGCATCCTGCACATCGACATGGACGCGTTCTTCGCGGCGGTCGAAGTGCTGCACGACCCGACGCTGGCGGGCAAGGCGGTCGTCATCGGCGCGCCGGACGGGCGATCGGTCGTCTCGAGCGCGTCGTACGAGGCGCGCCGCTACGGCGTGCGCTCGGCGATGCCGATGGCCCGCGCGCTGCAGCTGTGTCCGAGGGCGATCGTCGTCGTGCCGCACTTCGAGCGTTATCGCGACGCGTCAGCGCAGGTGATGGAGATCTTCCGGTCGTTCACGCCGCTGGTCGAGCCGCTGTCGATCGACGAGGCGTTCCTCGACGTGCGCGGTGCGCGGCGGCTGTGGGGGAGCCCTGGTGAGATCGCCGGTCTCATCCGCGAGAAGGTGCTCCGCGAAACCGGACTGAACTGCAGCGTGGGCGTCGCGGCGACGAAGCACGTGGCGAAGATGGCATCGACGATGGCGAAGCCCGACGGCGTACTGATCGTTCCCGGCGCCGAGACGCTCGACTTCCTCGAGCCGCTGTCCGTGCGCAGCGTGTGGGGCGTCGGACCGCGTGCGGCCGAGGCGCTGGAGTCTCGCGCCGTCCGCACGATCGGCGACATCCGGCGCACGCCTGCCCACGTGCTGGAGCGCGCGCTCGGCGCGTCGGGTGCGCGCCGCGTCGCCCAGCTCGCCGTCGGACAGGACCCTCGAGAGGTGCAGACGGAGCGCACGGAGAAGTCGATCGGCCACGAGGAGACGTTCGAGGACGACATCGCCGACGACGAGACGCTGCGCGCCGAGCTGCTGCGCCTCGCCGACCGCGTCGCTGTCAGGCTGCGCCGGGGCGGGTTCGAGGCGGCTGCGGTCGCGATCAAGGTGCGCTTCGCCGACTTCACGACGATCACGCGGTCGCAGACGCTGGCGGAGCCGACCGATGTCGGACAGCGCATCTCCGAGGCGGCGCGCGAGCTGTTCGATGCGATCGGGCGCCACGATCCGGTGCGCCTGATCGGTGTGCGGACCGAGCGCCTGCAGCCCGCCGGGTCGTCGGCGATCGCCCTGTGGGACGACGACAAGGACTGGCGCCGCGTCGAGGGCGCGCTCGACGATGCGGTGGCGAAGTTCGGCGACGGAGCGCTGACGCGCGCGACGTTCCTCGGGCGCGGGGCGCGGCCTGCGCGTCCCCCCGAGAACTCCGACTGACTCATCCGGCCCCCGCGCTCCGGCCGCTGCGCTCCGGCCGCTGTGCGGGCGGCCCGCCGTGCGGATGATCGCGCCGCCCTCGTGCGCGGCCGCTGATTCGGAGTAGGTTGGAGGCATGCCCAACATCGCAGTGGAACTCGGCAAGCTCACTTCGTCCGCCGGCATCAACGCCGTCTACGGCGAGAAGCAGGAGGTCGACGGCGTGACCGTCCTGCCCGTCGCGATCGCCTGGTCGGGCTTCGGCGCGGGCGAGGAGACCGGTAAGGCAACGGGCGGCGGAGGCGGCAGCGTCGCCATTCCGGTCGGCGTGTACGTCAGGCGTCCCGATGGTCTGCGCTTCGAGCCCAACCTCATCGCGCTTCTCGCGGTGTCGGTTCCGGTGATCTGCGTCGCCGGACGAGCGCTGCGCAAGATCATCCGTGCCCTCAAGCGCTGACGACGCACTCTCCCTCGCGCTAGACGCCGCCCTCGACCGCGTCGTCGACGGCGTGCGCGCGCTCGACGCACCCGCCCCGCTCGTGGTGATCGACGGCCGCAGCGGCTCGGGGAAGACTACGCTCGCCGCGCGCCTGCGCGACGCGTGGCCGTTCAGCGGTGCGCCGCGCGTCGTCGCGCTCGACGACTTCTATCCGGGATGGGGCGGCCTCGCGGCGGCCACGGCGATCACGGCCGACGACGTCCTGGCGCCCCTCGCCGGCGGGCGCACTGGCGCGTTCCGGCGCTGGGACTGGGTCGAGAGCGTTCCGGATGAGCGGGTCGAGATCGCGCCGGGCGCCCCGCTGATCATCGAGGGAGCCGGCGCGCTCTCGCCGCGCGCCGCGGAGCTCGCCGACCTCACCGTCTGGGTCGACGCGCCCGAGCAGGCGCGCCGGACGCGCGCCCTGGAGCGGGACGGCGACGCCTACGCCCCGCACTGGGAGGAATGGGCGGCGCAGGAGCGCGCGCACATCGCCCTCCATCACCCGGCCGCACTCGCGAGCCTCGTCATCCGGCTGCCGTAGGGCGCCGCTCTCCACGAGGGGTGGGCAAGCCTCGACCGACGAGGCGGCGCCGCGGCGCTCTACTGCTCGCCGCCCGCCAGCGCGGCGATCGCCGCCTCGGCCGCCGACACCAGCGCGGGCTCCGTCGCGGGGTCGAGCTGGGGGAGCAGGGCGCGGTACTCGGCCGCGCCCTCATCGGGGGCGCCCGACGCGACCATCGCGTCGGCGCGGTACATCCGCGACAGGTGCGCGAAGTGCACGAGTCCCGCCGCATCGGCGCGCTCTGCGGCGCGGCGGAGGGCGTCGACCGCATCGGCGGGGCGCTCGAGCAGCACCAGCGCGCGGGCGTGCGAGATGCGGGCGTCGGCCGCGCGCTCGTCGAGCTCGGCCTGATCGGCGATCACGACCGCCTCCTCGAGCGACGCGAGGCCGTCGGCGTCGCCGCCGATGCAGCGAAGCCACCCCGTCAGCTGGAGGGCGCGCGCGATCAGCACGGGTACGCCGGAGCGATGGGCGAGTTCGAGCGCGTGCTCGGCGGTGGGCAGCGCATCCTCGTCGTCGACCTCTCGCAGCAGATCGCCGAGGTCGAGCGCATTGCCGGCCGCGACGCCCCACAGCTCGGCGTCCTCCGCGAGCTGAGACGCCCAGCTCCACGCGCGGTAGGCGATACCCAGCTCGCCGCAGCGGGTGGCCGCCGCGCCGAGCCCGCTTCCGACGCGGGCGAGCACCTCGGGCTCCGCGTCGCCCGCCTGCTGCAGCTGCTCGAGCGCGAGCTGGAAGTTCTCGAGCGCCTCGTTCGCCTGACCGGCGTCGAGCTGCAGCGACGCGAGCGTGTGCCGGTGCCCGGCGTACGACTCGCCGACGCTCTCGAGCGAGCGGATGGCGAATGCGGCTCTGGCCGCGGCCTCGCGCGGCCGGCCGAGGTCGCCGTAGATCTGCGCGGCGAGCATGCCGGCGGCGCCGATCTGCCTGGCGCTGCCCGTGCGCACGGCATCGGAGATCAGGCCCTCCGCCGCCTGGGCGGCCTCGGCGAAGCGGGCGCGCGATGCGAGCGACACCGTGAGCACGCGCCGGGCGACGAGCTGCGGCACGCCGCCGTCTCCCCGGCTCTCGATCGCGCGGGCGGCGACCTCGGCGGCTTCCTCGAACAGCTCGGACTGCATGAGCGCGGTCAGGTGCACCTCGACGAGCGCGGGGGCGAGGAGATGCGGGTCGTCATCGGGCAGGACGAGGACGGCCTCGCGGACCTCGGCAAGGGCGAGCTCGGCATCGGCATCGCCTGACCCCGGCACCTCGAGCAGCAGGGCGGCGTGGGAGCTCAGCATGTCGGCGAGCAGCGACGCGTCCGTGCCCGCGGTGCGCGCGCGGTCGATCTCCTCCGCGACCCGCGCGGCGTCGGCTCGGGTGATGACACCGGGGAGGAGCAGACCGATGCGGCGCTCCGCCGCCGCGTACTCGGTGTCGCCCGCCGCGACCAGCGCCGCGGTGCGCGCCTGCTGGTGCTCCGCCGCGGCGGATTCGTCGTCGGCGCCCAGCGCCGCCTGCACCAGTGCGGCGCGCAGCAGCGCGGTCACGCGCGCGGCGTCGGCCGGGTGGTCCTTCGTCGCCGCATCGACGGCTTCCAGCCCGTGCTGCGCATCGCCCCGCGCCGCGGCCCACTCGGCACCGGCGAGATGCGCCTGCGCGCGGAGCAGCCACTCGCGCGCGTCCGCGGGGTCGGCATCGGCGGCGATCGGCGCGTAGGTCTCGCCGGACGAGAACGGCAGCTCGTACCGCTCGTCGCGCAGGGCGCGGGCCGCGGCCAGGCGCTCCGCGTAATGGCCGTTGCCGTTGCGCGCATCGAGCGCACCGGTCAGGCGCTCGGCAGCCGCCCACGCGCGCTCGCGGAACTCCGCGATCGCGTAGCGCCGCGGGCCCTCGCCGAACAGCCTGGCGACGTTCTCGCCCTCGGAGCCGCGCAGCTCCCGCTCGCCGAGCCCCGCGTCGACGGCCGCGTCGAGCAGGACGGCCATCGAGCGGACGACCTGCATGTGGTGCTGATCGGAGATGCGGTCGACCGTGAAGCCCGGCAGGTGGCGCTCGATCAGCTCGATGCCCCGCTCCGCGTTCCCGGTCACCGCGAGGAACTCCAGGTGGAGGCGCACCATCGAGATCGCATCGGGGTTGGTGCGTGCGAAGCGGTAGCTGCGGGCGTGCACGGCGAGCGCCTCGTCGCCGCGGCCGGCGCGCAGCAGGGCGAGCAGGATCTGGGCATCGGCGAACTCGGGCTCCTCGCCGCAGGTGAGCTGCTGGGCGTGGATCTCCTCCCACAGCCGGATGGCGGTCGCCTCGTCGCCTCGCAGGGCCGCGAAGCCGGAGTCGGTGGACCGCTGGCACGCCTCGCAGTGCGAGTAGTCGTCGCGCGGCGTCAGATCGCGCGCGGCCGCGTGCCGCGTCGCCGCGTCGAGGTCGCCGAGGTCGAGCGCCACGTCGCGGCGCGCCTGGTGCACGCCGTTGGGGCTGAGCCCCGCCTCTGCGAAGCGGCGCTGCATCTCGTCGAGCACGGCGTCGATGCGGGCGGCGGGGAACCGGCTGTTGCCCGCCAGCACACCGGCGATCCACTTGTGCTGGAACAGCAGATCGGGGCTGTCCCCTCCTGCCGTGATCGGGAACCGCGCGGGGTCGGAGTCGTGCTTCGAGACGCACCACGCGAACGACGTGAGCATCGCGTCGGCGTCGCCGACCCAGTGCGCGACGTCGGTCAGCAGCATGCGCGCGCGGTAGGCGACGTCGTCGTCCCCCGCCTCATCCGCGATCCGGATGGCGTGCGCCAGCTGCTCCCGCGGGTCGTCCGGTCCCGTGCCCCGCTCGATCTCGTCGAGGATCCTGGTCGCTTCGGCCGGCGCGCTCATCGCTGGTCTCCTTCTGCGGGAAAGCTGTCGTCAGGGAAGGGGAAGCCGTCGAGCCCGCCGATCACTCCGGCGCTCATGGCGATCATGTCGCCGAGGGCCGCCGTGAGCATGTCGCGGTCGTCGGGGGAGAGCGGCCGGTGCGAGGCCAGCAGCGACTGCACGTACAGCAGCTTCACCGTGCGGTCGAACACCAGCTCGTCATCGACGGAGGAGATCTGCCTGACGAGCGGGCTCTGCCAGTTCAGGCACAGCTCGATGCCGGTGCTCCGCCGCTGCCCGCGGTCGCGCTCGTCGATGATCGCGCCGATGTCGCCGAGCACGTCGCCCCAGAGCGAGTCGGAGGCCGCTTCCTTCGCCTGTTCGATCTCGCGGCGCTTGACCGCCTCAGGGTCGGCCACGCAGAGCCCCGGCAGGCTCGCCGGCTCGAACGACCTCACGCTGACCTCGGTGCGCACGTCGGCCAACGCCGCGGCGGCGCGCACCGCGAGGGAGCGCGCCGCGTCGACGTCATCCGCCGGCGGCGGCGCGAGGCTCTCGAAGAGTTCGTGCACGCGCACTCTGGTCACGCGGGCGTTCGTCAGCTGCGGCAGTCGGCGCAGCAGCTCGACGTCGTACGAGTAGCCGGCGTTCACGACGGGTGCGTCGTCGGAGGCGACCGCGGCGACCTGGCGGAACTCGTCCACCGTCTCGACGTAGCGGATCTCGCCGCCGCCCGCGCTCAGCTCCGTCACGGTGCGGGTGCCGGCCGACGTCTCGAGGGTCAGCCAGGGCAGCACCGCGCGGGCGAGATCGTCGTCGTGCACGGCCATGGCCTTGAGCGCCATCGCGTGCACCGCGAGGAACTCCTGGAAGCGCCACGGCTCGGTCTCGCTGAGCCGGATGATCCAGTCGCGGAGGGTCCGCCCGAGCCGTTCGCGGGTCAGTTCGAGGGCCGCGTCGTCGACGAACGACTCGCGCGACGCGGTCGGCGTGAGCTGCTCCGTGTCGATCACGGCGCGGACGAAGAACGCCCACGGCGGCAGCAGTGAATCGAGCTGTGACGAGACGAGCATGCGGCCGAGGTAGACGGTGCTCGGCTGGCGCATCCCGGGCGGGGCGGGGTACGGCAGGACGAAGGCGACGCCGCTCGTTCCCGTCTCGGGAACCGACAGCGCGATCGCGTCGAGCGGCGCGCGCCCGAGCAGCTCTTCGCCGAGGGCCGCCACCGCATCGGCGTCGGCGGTCGGTTCGAGGAACGCTGGCCGCTCGGTGATCGTCTCGAGAGCGCCGACGGCACCCCGGATCGCCACGCGCACGGGCAGATAGCGGCCGTAGGAAGCCGCGAGCCCCGACACGCGCTCGCGCTCGAGCAGCGCGGACTCGTCGGGCCGCGGATGCAGTATCACCTCTGTGCCGAAGGGGAGCGCGTCGGTCTCAGCGGGATCGAGCTCCCGCACGCGGAACTCGCCTGTTGCGTCGCCGATCCACTCGATCGCGGGGGCTGCGGAGGTCGACCGGCTGACGACCGTGATGCGGTCGGAGACCATGAAGCAGCTGAGCAGGCCGATGCCGAACTGGCCGAGGAAGCTCTCGCGGCGCACCTGAAGCAGCTCGTCGCGCTTCGACGAGCGGCCGACGGTCGAGAGGAGATCGGCGGCCTCTTCCGAGGTGAGGCCCACCCCGTTGTCGCGGAATCGGAACGGTTCTCCCGCCTCTGCGGGGACGATCTCGATCAGCCCGGTCGGGGCATCCTCGTCGGCCTCGCGACGCGCGCGGATCGCGTCGCGTCCGTTCTGCAGGAGCTCCCGGAGATACACCTGCGGGCTCGAGTAGATGTGTCGGCTGAGCAGATCGACGACGCTTCGCAGATCGACTTGGAACGGGCGCGACGAAGACGAACTCACCCGACTAACCTACGCGGCCGCGCTCGCCCCCGGTCACAGGTGCGGCGCGGCGCACTGATGGGTCCGCCGACCTCGGCGTCATCGGGGGCGAGACGGCACAAGTTGTGCCATCGCTGCGGTCGAGGGTGCGGGTGGGCTCCCGGGCGATCATCGTGTTCGTCGGACGTTCGATCGGCGGTGTGGCACAGAACTGGCACGCTTCTGTGTCAGCGATTGTCGCCGCCCATACACTCGATTCACTTACCAGCGGACGCCACAGCCGCACCTCTCACGCAACGCAACGGAGCGACATGTCAGGAACCACAGAACACAAGAAGACGCCGAGGAAGGCAGCGATCGCCTCCTGGGCCGGCACGACGCTCGAGTACTACGACTTCGCGGTCTACGGCACCGCTTCGGCGCTCGTGCTCAACCAGCTGTTCTTCCCTCCTGAGCTGCCGGAGGGCATCCGCGTGCTCCTCAGCATGGTGACGTTCGCCGTCGGCTACCTCGTGCGCCCCCTCGGTGCATTCATCCTCGGCCCGCTCGGCGATAAGTTCGGCCGCAAGTTCGTCATGATGCTCACGCTGTTCGGCATCGGCTTCTGCACGTTCGTGATCGGCTGTCTGCCCACCTACGAGCAGATCGGCGTGCTCGCACCCATTCTTCTCGTCGTCATCCGCGTTATTCAGGGCCTGTCGGTCTCCGGCGAGCAGGCGAGCGCCATCGCGATGAGCCTCGAGCACGCTCCTGAGCGCCGTCGCGGCTTCACAACCAGCTTCACGACGTCGGGGTCCGCGTCGGGCGGTCTTCTCGCGACCGCCGTGTTCATCCCGTTCGCCGCCATGCCGCAGGAGGCGCTGCTCAGCTGGGGCTGGCGCGTGCCGTTCTGGCTCTCGGCCGTCGTCGTGGTCGCGGCGTACATCATCCGCCGCACGCTCGAGGAGCCGCCGGCGTTCATCGAGACGCAGGCCATCAAGGTCGACCTCGCTCCGATCAAGCAGGCGCTGCGGTTCCACTGGCGGGCCATCATCCGCGTCGCGGCCTGCGCCATGATCGCCGGAGTGAGCTACCTGTTCGCGACGTTCGTCGTCTCGTTCGCCACGACCGGATACGGCCTGAACGGCGCGATCATGCTGTGGGTCCCCGTGCTCTCGAGCTTCCTGTCGATGTTCTTCACGCCGTTCGCCGGATACGTCGCCGACCTCATCGGCCGCCGCACGGTCTTCCTCATCGGCGCCTTCGGGTCGGGTGTGGCGGCCGTGCCGTACTTCTGGGCGATCACCCAGGGCGACTGGGTGCTGATCTTCACCTTCGGCATCATCAGCCACGGCATCTTCTACGCGTCGGCGAACGCCGCGTGGCCGTCGTTCTTCGCGGAGATGTTCCCGAACCGCGTCCGCGTGTCGGGCCTCGCTGTCGGCACCCAGATCGGGTTCGCGATCTCCGGTGCGATCGGACCGGTCGCGGCGACCGCTCTCGCCGGTCCCGACCTCACGAACTGGATCGGCCCGTCGATCCTGGCCATCGCTCTCATGGCGATCTCGGTGATCGCCGCGCTGACCGCGAAGGAGACGCACACCTACACGGTCGACGAGATCGATGACCTGCAGCAGTCGCAGCTCGAGAAGGACACCGTCACCGCGGCGATCGTCGTTCCGGCGCAGCGCTGACCGACGGCCGATCCGCGAACGAGGGGCGCCCCGGAGCCGAAAGCTCCGGGGCGCCCCTCGTGCGTCACTCCTCCTGGAACGAGTCGGCCGCCTGCACGAGGCCGTCGAGGCGGTAGCCCAACCAGTCGAGCACGGCGAAGCGCGGGTCCTCCGGGTCGTGGTCGTCCTCCGTCTCGATGCCCAGGCGCGTGGCGATCACGAGCCGGAGCGCCGTGAGCGTGCGCAGCCACGGGTCGATCGCCTCCGCATCGAGCGCGATGTCGACGGGACGCAGCTCGTCGTCGCCCGGTGCGCTCATGACGGAGTCGAGCCCCTGACGCACCAGCTGCGCGTCGCGGGCGCGGCGATGCAGCAGGTCGCCGCGCGTGATCGAGCGGAACTCGCGCGACGCGTCCTCGTCGTCGGGGTACACATCGGGCGTGAGGCGCTCGAGGGCTGGGTCATCGCTCGGCGTGCCGTTCACGAGATCGGTGAACTGCGCGACCAGGTCGCGCAGGTGGCTGACCTCGATCCGCGTCAGCGTGAGCATCATCATCCGGTCGCTCACTTGGGCGCCTCCCTGACTGTGGCCCACAGTCCGTAGTCGTGCATCGCCTGGGCGTGCAGCTCCATCTGTTCGCGCGCGCCCTCGGCGACGATCGCGTGGCCGTCGTTGTGCACGGCCATCATCAGCGCCGTCGCCCGCTCGGCGGAGTACCCGAAGTACTCGCGGAACACGCGGACGACGTAGCTCATCAGGTTGACGGGGTCGTTCCAGACGACCGTCTGCCACGGACGAGCGGCGGCCGCCCGCAGGTCGACGCGCTCGTCGACATCGGGGAAGGCCGTGCTCACGCCCACCCCAGCTCGTGCAGGCGCTCGTCGTCGATTCCGTAGAAGTGGGCGATCTCGTGCACGAGGGTCGTGTGCACCTCGTCGCGCAGCTCGTCGACGCTCGCGCACGCCGCCAGGTGCGGCTCGCGGTACACGAGGATGCGGTCGGGCATCTCGCCGACGCCGTATCGATCGCGCTCCGTCAGCGCGAGGCCGTCGTAGAGCCCGAGCAGGTCGAGGGAGCCGTCCTCAGGGCGGTCCTCGACGATGAAGACGACGTTGTCGAGGCCGTCCACCATCTCATCAGGGAGCTGATCGAGTTCGTCGACCACGAGCCGCTCGAACTCGTCGGCACCCATCTCGAGAGCGGGGGCCTCGTCGGTGCGCTCGTCGGTCATGCTCTCCAGTCTACGAACGACGCGGGCACCCGGTCGCCGGGGCGGCCGCCGCCGCGGCGCCGCGGTGCCCACCGCGGCCGGCGCGAATGCCGAATGTCGGAAAGGTGAACGAATGGTGACGTGGGGCGCGGGGGCCGTTCTCGGCGCCGCCGCCTGCGTACGATTGTGCGGGGTGCTCCCCAGCGGAGCCGGCTCCGAGTCGGGCCCCGCCGCTCGCATAAGTAGAAAGTGGATGCGTGGACCAGAACGCCCCGTCCCTCGTGCCCGCCCACCGCGATCCGCAGCTTCCGCTGGCGCGGGGAACCAGCGCCCCGGAACCGCGCACGCTCATCGACGTGCTGCGCCGCACCGCCGACGCGCATCCAGATGCGAGCGCGCTCGACGACGGGTCCGGCGCGCTCAGCTACGCCGAGCTCCTCGCCGCCGTCGAGCAGCGCGCGCGGGAGCTGGCGGCGGACGGCGTGCGTCGCGGCGACCGCGTCGGCGTCAGGGTCGACAGCGGTTCGAAGGATCTGTACATCGCGATCCTCGGCATCATGACGGCGGGTGCCGCGTACGTGCCCGTCGACGCCGACGACACCGATGACCGCGCGAGGCTCGTGTTCGGCGAGGCGCATGTGACGGGCATCATCGGCAACGAGGGCTTCGTCGCGAGGTCGGGAGAGCGCGCCGCGGGCGACGGCGCAGCCGACGACGGGGAACCGGGGCTCGACGACGACGCCTGGGTGATCTTCACCTCGGGCTCCACCGGCGTGCCGAAGGGCGTCGCCGTGTCGCACCGTTCGGCCGCCGCCTTCGTCGACGCCGAGGCGAACTGGTTCCTGCAGTCGGCGCCGCTCGGTCCGGGAGACCGCGTCCTCGCCGGCCTGTCCGTCGCGTTCGACGCGTCGTGCGAGGAGATGTGGCTGGCGTGGCGGAGCGGTGCGTGCCTCGTTCCCGCACCGCGTTCCCTCGTCCGGTCTGGCGAGGACCTGGCCGGATGGCTGGTGCGCCAGAGCATCACGGCCGTCTCGACCGTGCCGACGCTCGCCGCGATGTGGCCGGCCGAGGCGATCGAGAACGTGCGCCTGCTGATCTTCGGCGGCGAGGCGTGCCCACCCGAGCTCGTCGCCCGCCTGGTGGATGAGGGCCGAGAGGTCTGGAACACCTACGGGCCGACCGAGGCGACGGTCGTCTCCTGCGGCTGCCCGCTCGACGGCTCGTCGCCCGTGAGCATCGGCCTGCCCCTGGACGGCTGGGATCTCGCCGTCGTCGATGCCGACGGCAACAGGGTGGCCGAGGGTGAGCAGGGCGAGCTGATCATCGGCGGAGTCGGGCTGGCGCACTACCTCGACCCCGCGAAGGACGCCGAGAAGTACGCTCCCATGCCGTCGCTGGGCTGGGAGCGCGCGTACCGCTCGGGCGACCTCGTCCGATACGAGCCGGATGGGCTGATGTTCCTCGGGCGCGCCGACGACCAGGTCAAGGTCGGCGGCCGCCGCATCGAGCTCGGCGAGGTCGAGAACGCGCTGCAGGATCTGCCGGGCGTGACCGCGGCGGCAGCGGCGGTCCGCAAGAGCGACGCGGGCGTGCCCGTGCTCGTCGGCTACCTCGTCGTCGAGGGCGAGAAGCCCCTCGACCGCACGGCGGCGCGCGAATCGCTCGCCGGTCGCCTCGCGGCCGGCGTCATGCCGCTGCTCGCGGTCGTCGACGAGCTGCCGATCCGCACGTCGGGGAAGGTCGACAGGGCCGCGCTTCCGTGGCCGCTGCCCGAGGTCGAGTCCGCCGTGATCGAGGGACTGAGCCCCGAGGAGCAATGGCTGATCGAGCAGTGGCAGAGCGTGCTCGGCGTTCCGGTGCCCGACACGTCTGCCGACTTCTTCGACCTCGGCGGCGGTTCGCTCGCCGCGGCGCAGCTGGTCTCGCGGATTCGCGCCAGGGTGCCGGAGTTCACCGTGGCCGACATCTACGACATGCCGCAGGTGCGGCAGATGGCGAAGGCGATCACCGCGACGGACGACGCATCGGGCGCCGAGGGATTCCACCAGTCGGCGCCGACCCGCCGGCGCACCCAGTGGGCGCAGACGCTCGTCGGCCTTCCGCTGTTCATCACGGGCGGACTCCGCTGGCTCGTCTACGTGCTCACGGCGACGACCGTGCTGAACCTCGCGACGGGCTTCGAGGCGCTTCCGACGGTGTCCTGGTGGGCGCTGGCGCTCGGCATCCTGCTCGTCGCAACGCCGTTCGGCCGGATGGGGATCGCGGCGATCGCGGCGCGCATCCTGCTGGCGGGCGTCAGGCCGGGCGACTACCCGCGCGGCGGGTCGGTGCACATGCGCCTCTGGCTCGCCGAGCAGTTCGCCGTGCAGATCGAGGCGGTCGGCCTCGCCGGTGCGCCGTGGATGACGCTCTACGCTCGCGCGCTCGGTGCGCACATCGGGCGGAACGTCAGCCTCCACACGCTCCCGCCGATCACCGGAATGCTGTCGGTCGGCCGCGGCGCCTCGATCGAGCCCGAGGTCGACCTCACGGGCTACTGGATCGACGGGGACGTCCTGCGCCTCGGCGAGGTGAAGATCGGCCGAGGCGCGTCCATCGGCACGAGGAGCACGCTGGCACCCGGCACGCGCATCGACAACGGCGCCGTCATCGAGCCGGGAGCTGCCGTGTTCGGCCGCGTGAAGGCCGGGCAGACGTGGGCGGGCTCGCCCGCGGTGCGCGTCGGGTCGGCCGCCTCCGATCTGTGGCCGGACAAGAGCGCCGGCCGCTCCCGGCCGTGGCAGCTCGTCTACGGCGTCTCGTCGGCGCTGCTCGCCCTCCTTCCGTTCGCCGCATTCCTCGCGGGCGGCGCGGTGATCGCCCAGGGCATCCGGGGCTCCGAATCGGTCCTCGACGCCTGGCTCGCCGGCATGGCGTGGCTGTTCCCCGCCGTCCTCGTCGTCGGCGCGTGCTACGCGGGCGCCGTCGTGATCCTCGTCCGACTGCTGTCGATCGGGCTGCGGGAGGGCACGTACCCGGTGCTGAGCCGCGTGAGCTGGCAGGCCTGGGCGACCGAGCGCATCCTCGACGCGGCGCGGACGCTGCTGTTCCCCTTGTACGCCGGGCTCTTCACCCCGGTCTGGCTGCGTCTGCTCGGTGCGAAGGTCGGGCGCAACGTCGAGGTGTCCACCGTCCTGCTCATCCCGAGCCTCACGCGCATCGACGACGGTGCGTTCCTCGCGGACGACACGATGGTCGCGACGTACGAGCTGAACCGCGGCTGGATGCGGATCGGTCCGGTGCGCATCGGCAAGCGCGCGTTCCTCGGCAACTCGGGGATGGCGAGCGCTGGCCACAAGATGCCGAAGAACGCGCTGGTGGCCGTGCTGTCGTCCGCGCCGACGAAGGCGAAGTCCGGGTCGTCATGGCTCGGCTCGCCCCCCGTGCGCCTGCGCCGCGTTACGCAGGACAGCGACGACGCCCGGACGTACCGCCCCGGCGCCGCGCTGCGGCTGGCGCGAGCGCTGTGGGAGCTGTGCCGCATCGTGCCGGTGGCTGTGAGCTGCGGCATCGGCTTCTCCGTCATGATGACGTTCGCCTGGCTCTGGCAGAGCGCGGGCGGTTGGTGGACCGTTCTGCTCGCCGGCGCCGTGATGCTCGTCGCCGGTGCGGTCGCCGCCGTCGTCTCCACGGCCGCGAAGTGGGCGATCGCCGGCCCCATTCGGCCGGGGGAGCGCCCGCTCTGGTCGAGCTTCGTCTGGCGCACCGAGGTGAGCGATACGTTCACCGAGATGGTCGCCGCGCCCTGGTTCGCCCGGACCGCGGCCGGCACCCCCGTGCTGACGCTCTGGCTCCGCTCGCTCGGCGCGAAGATCGGCGAGGGAGTCTGGTGCGAGACGTACTGGCTGCCGGAGCCCGATCTCGTGCGCCTCGGCGACGGGGCGACGGTGAACCGCGGCTGCGTGCTGCAGACGCACCTGTTCCACGACCGGATCATGAGCATCGACGCGGTCGAGATCGGGCAGGGCGCCACGCTCGGGCCGCACAGCGTGATCCTGCCCGCGGCATCCATCGGCGACCACGCCACCGTCGGCCCCGCATCGCTCGTGATGCGAGGAGAGGGCGTGCCCGTCGGATCGCGCTGGAGCGGGAATCCGATCGGTCCGTGGCGGGCCGTCAAGGTGCGCGCCTACCAATCGACGAAGTAGTCTCGGTCGAGATGCCGAAGCAGTACACACCCCACAGCGGAGACCGTCGCTACGCCGTCGAGCGTTACTCGCTCGACATCGACTACACGCCGAGGACGAACCGCCTCGACGGGCGAGCCTCGCTCGAGGTGCGGATCCTGGAGGCCGCCGACCAGCTCGACGTCGATCTCGTCGGCCTGAAGGCCGGCAGGGTGAGCGTCGACGGGAAGGCGCTGCGCAAGGTGACGCACGGCGCGCACGGGCTCACGGTCCGCCTGCCGGAGAAGCGCGAGCCGGGCGCCCGCGTCGTGATCGACATCGAGTACGCCGGGCGGCCCAAGCCGCGCCGCTCGCGGTGGGGCACGCTCGGGTGGGAGGAGCTGGAGGACGGCGCGATGGTCGCCTCCCAGCCGACGGGCGCGCCGACATGGTTCCCCTGCAACGACAGGGTCGACGACCGCGCGCGGTACGACATCCGCTTCACCACCGATCGCGAGTTCTTCGTCGCGATCACGGGCACGCAGGGCGGCGTGACGCAGAAGGGCGGGCGGCGCACCTGGACGTTCTCCTCAGGCGTGCCGACCGCGTCGTACCTGGTGGCGCTGCACGTGGGGCCGTACGAGGAGTACCCCTTCGTCTCGAAGATCGCCTCTGGTGACCTGCACTGGCGGATCGTCACGACGCCGGGGCAGCGGGCGACGACGCTGCGCGCGTTCGCCGATGTCCCCCGGATGATCGAGGCGCTCGAGGACTGGTTCGGCCCGTACCCGCAGGAGGACCTCACGGTCGTCGTCACGGCTGAGGAGCTCGAGATCCCGCTCGAAGCGCAGGGCATGACGTCGTTCGGCATCAACCACGAGCACCCCGACGAGGAGCGCCTCATCGCCCACGAGCTCGCGCACCAGTGGTTCGGGAACAGCGTCGACATCGGGCGCTGGCGCGATATCTGGCTCAACGAGGGCTTCGCCTGCTTCTCCGAGTGGGTGTGGTCGGAGGCATCGGGCGGTCCGTCGATCGCCGACAAAGCGGACGAGCACTACGAGATCCTCGCCGGCCTGCCGCAGGACCTGACGCTGTCGGACCCCGGACCTGACGACATGTTCGACGACCGCGTGTACAAGCGAGGTGCTCTCGCGCTCGAGGCACTGAGGCGCACGATCGGGCACAGGCGGTTCCGCGCGGTCATGCGCGAGTGGGCGACGAGCATGTCGCACCGGCTCGTGACGCCGGACGAGCTCTTCACGGTGGCCGACGAGCACTCCGACGCTCCGCTTGCGGAGTTCTGGAGCGCGTGGCTCGATGAGGACGAGCTGCCGCCCCTGCCTCCGCGCTGATCGTTCGGCGGGCGGGGACGCCTGCGTCAGCCGAGCGCGACGCTGACGACGAGGTTCGTCCCGTCGTGCTCGATCGCGTCGTCGAAGCCGTGCAGCCCTGGTCGGGGAGAGATCCAGCGGTCGGTGAGCAGCGGGTGAACGAGGACGCGCTCGGGCTCCGCACGCAGACCGGTGCCCATAGCCTTCGCGATCGCCTCGCGCCTCGTCCAGTGCGCGACGCCGTCCGCGTCCGTCGCCTCCCGCACGGCGCGGCGGGTCGCATCGTCGTCGGCCTCGACGTCGATTCCGAACGATGCCGCTCCGACCGGTGCCAACCCGACGACGGCGATCGACCCCGCGTACGACACGCTGACGAGCGGGTCGGGAGCGCCGTCGAGCCTGACGCGGACGGGGCCGTGATCTCCGCCGCACGCGCCGCACACCTGCGAGAGGACGGCGCCGCGCGGGAGCACGAGCCGCAGCAGTTCGCGGCTGACGGCGCGGCGCCGCGTCGGATCGGGAACCGCCGTCCAAGCGAGCGTCGTGCCGTGCGCGGCAGCGCGACTGGTCACGGCAGGACCCTCCTCATCGTGGGGAACAGGATGTCAGATGAGTCCTCGGAGGAAGTCCTCCTGGCTGAGCCCCGCCTCTGCCGCCCTGGCACGCAGTCGGGCGCGCTCGCGGGAGGTGAGCGAGAGCCGGATGTCGTCGTCGACCGCCGCCGGCTCGGGCATGTCGTCGAACAGCGTCGGCTGAGCGATGCCCACGGCGCCGCCCGCCGCGTGGTCGCGCAGCGAGACGCGCTCGCCGCGGCCCCGGCGGGGGCCCGGGGCCTCCGCCGCGGCGGGCGCCTCATCCGGCGAGACCGCCGGCTCATCCGGAACCGCCCCGCGGCGGCGGGGTCCGCCCGAGGCCTCGAAGCCTGGTCCCTCGGCCACGGGCTTCCGGCGCTGGAACGCCTGCGCCGCGCCGTTCGCCCGCTCGTCAGCCGCCTCGTTCAGGGGGTGGCCCGCGTGGCCCTTGACCCACTCGAAGCGCACCTCGCGGCCGGCGAGCTCGGCGTCGAGCTGCTCCATGATCTCGCGGTTGAGCACCGGCTTGCCGTCGGCCTTGCGCCAGCCCTTGCGCTTCCACCCGGGCATCCACTTGGTCACCGAGTCGATGACGTATTTGCTGTCGCAGTGCACCAGCAGGGCCTCGCCGGTGTGCTTGGTGGCGCGGAGCAGCTCGAGCACAGCGGTGAGCTCTCCCTGGTTGTTCGTGCCGTGGGGCGCGCCGCCGGCCGCCCAGCGCGCGTCGTCGATGTACCAGGCCCACCCCATCGGACCGGGGTTGCCGAGGGCCGAGCCGTCTGCCGCAGCGATGATCGTCATGCACTCCAGCCTAGGGCGGGGTGCAGACTCACCCGGGCGCGTCGCCCTCGCTTTCGCGCGCGGGGGACCAGCGGGGCAGGATGGAGGGGTGGCGGATGACGGCGGTTTCGGCTTTCTCGAGGTGAGCGTCGACGACGCGGCGCCTCGTCTGCTCGGGTGCGAGCTCGTCAGCTCGATCGGCGGCGAAGAGGTGCGCGTGAGGATCGTCGAGGTGGAGGCGTACGACCAGTTCGACCCGGCGAGCCACACGTTCCGAGGTGAGACGCCGCGCAACCGCGCGATGTTCCTGGGGGCCGGGCACCTGTACGTCTACCGCTCGCACGGCATCCACTTCTGCTGCAATGTCGTGACGGGGGAGGCCGGCATCGGGTCGGGCGTGCTGATCCGAGGCGCGGAGCCCGTCCACGGGATCGACGCGATGATCCGACGCCGCGGGCGCGGGGGAGCCGAGCTCAGCAACGGTCCGGGCAAGATCGGTCAGGCGCTCGCCGCCGACCTGTCGCTGTCGGGGACGTCGCTCGCCGACGGACCGATCCGCCTCATCCGCCGCCCAGCTCTGTCTCCTGAGCAGGTGGGCATCGGTGTCCGCGTCGGCATCTCGAAGGCCGCCGATCTTCCTCGTCGCTTCTACGTGCGGGGGAACCCGTACGTGGGGCGGCATCACGGTGCGCCGGGCCTCTCGGAGGGGTGAGGCGTCAGCCGTCCGACGGCGGAGCGGGGGGCGCGAGCGCGCCCCAGCCGACCGCGCCGACGGCGAGACTGATGCCGGCCAGGGTGCCGAGGGCGACCGGAAGGGTCGCAGCGGTGGCGATCGCGCCCACCAGCAGCGGCCCGCCGGCGTCCCCGAGCTCCCTGCCGAGCTCTGCATTGCCCATCGTGCGCCCCATCCGGTCGTCCGGCGTGCTGTCGGCGAGGTGCGCGAACGCGAGGGGAGTGACGGTGCCGGTCATCGCCCCGACGGCGAGGGCCGCGACGAACAGGGTGACGGCGTGGGGCAGCAGGGCGAGGAGCGCGAGCGACGCGGCGGCGAGCGCCAGCCCGGCCAGGCCGCCCGTGCGCGCCGAGATCCTCCCGGTGTCGCGGAGCCTGCCGACGAACGGCTGCAGCGCGGTCGATGCGAGGGCGAGCAGCGCCACGGCGGCGGCACCGACCAGCGGGTGCAGCCCGAGGCGCGTCGCCAGCAGGGGCAGGAAGCCCACAGCGACGCCGAGCACGGCCGTGGTGGTGGCCAGCAGAAGCGTGGGGACGAGGAATCCCCGCTCGACCGTCTGCCTGACGAGATCGGCCACCGTATAGCGGGTGCGGGGGACGGGCGGCACCGCGGGCAGGGCGATCAGCACCCATGCGGCCGCGCCCGAGGCGAGCACGGCGAGGGCGATGTAGACGGTCTGGATGTTCCACGCCGTCGCGAGCGCGACTCCGATCAGCGGGCCGGCGGCGTAGCCGAGGCTCTTCCATGCGCCGTACCGGCCGAAGTAGCGTCCGAGACGCTCCTTGCCGGCGAGTCGGGCGACGGCCGCCGATGACGCGGGGGAGAACGCCGACGCGGCCGCACCCTGCCCGAGCCGCGCGAGGGCGAGTGCCAGCGGTGCGGGGGAGACGAGCGCGCACAGCGACGCGATCGCGAATGCGGCGAGGCCTCCCACGATGACGGGCTTCGGGCCGATGCGGTCGGCGAGCACGCCGAAGAGCGGTTTGAGCAGCACCTCGGCCATGTCGTACAGGGCCAGGACGACGCCGAGCCCGAGGAGGGTCATGCCGATGTCGTCGGTCTCGGCGCCCAGCACACTCGCGACGCCGTGCGCGCCGAACGCGGTCGTGAACCCGGCGAGGTACAGGGGCGCGAGCGATGTCGCGGCGATGGTTTTCGTCACGGATGAGACTGTAACAGGCGTTACTTATCAGAATGTGTCGTGTTACCGTCGGGGCGTGACCGATTCGATCGACTGGGTGCTCGTCGTGGTGCAGGTGCCGTCAGAGCCGTCTCGCCACCGCGTGGCGGTGTGGCGCGAACTGCGCAGGTCTGGGGCGGTTCCGGTCGCGCAGGGGACGTGGGCGCTCCCCGCTGGCGATGCCTTCCGCGCCAGCCTCGACCGCGCGGGCGCGCTCGCCGCAGAGGGCGGCGGATCGGCAGCGGTGTTCGATATCCGGCCGCACGACGACGCGGCGAGGTCTCTCGTCGAGGACGCCTTCCGTGCTGCCAGACAGGATGAATGGCGTGAGTTCGACGCCGACTGCGGCAAGTTCACCGCGGAGATCGAGCGCGAGATCGCCAAGCAGAAGTTCACCTTCGCCGAGCTCGAGGAGGAGGAGCAGAGCCTCGACCGGCTGCGGCGCTGGTACCGCGACCTGAAGAAGCGCGATGTGCTGGCGCTGCCGGCGGCGATCGACGCCGGCGCGCATCTGCGCGAGTGCGAGGGCGCGCTCGACGGCTTCGCGGAGCGGGTGTACGCGGCGAATCGGGGGACGGGCGACCGATGAGCCGAGTCGACGCGGCCCAGAAACCGAGCGGTGCGGTCGGCATCGTCCTTGCCGCGGGCGTCGGCAGCAGATACGGGATGCCGAAGGCGCTCGTGCGCGACCATGCCGGCGGCTGGTCGTGGGTCGGGCGCGCGTGTGACACGCTCCGATCCGGTGGCTGCCAGCGCGTCATCGTCGTGCTGGGGGCGGAGAGCGATCGGGCGGTCGGTCTCGTGCCCGGATGGGCGGAGGCCGTCGTTGCAGAGGAGTGGCGGCAGGGACTCAGCGAGTCCCTGCGCGCCGGCCTCCGAGCCGCGGAGCTGACCGGCGCCGGCGCGGCCGTCATCGTCCCCGTCGACACCCCGATGATGCCGGTCGGCGTCGTAGAGCGCCTGCTTTCCGGAGCAGACGGGCGCGAGCAGGCGAACCTGCTGCGGCAGGCGACGTACGCGGGCGCGCCCGGTCATCCGGTCGTGATGGGTCGCGAGCACTGGCATGAGGCCGCGCGCACGGCGACGGGCGACCGAGGAGCCCGCGCGTATCTTGCGGCCCAGAAGGCCGAATCGGTCGAGTGCCGCGATCTCTGGGACGGTGCCGACGTCGATCGGCCGGCTACGCAGCCCGGGGGTCCGGACGTGCGGTGATGACCGCACCGACTGCTGCGGGATCGGTCGCGTTCGCGCGCTGCGCTCGGATTCTGCGGGCACAAACTCGACGTGAGCGGGGTCTCGAGGTGAGCCGGGCTCTGTCGATTGCATCAAGTGCATTTTGTAAGCGCTTGCTTAGGCAACCGCGCGTGTTCGCGTAGCACGGCAACTGCCCCCGCAGGCTCCTTGGTATCTTGCGAGTTTTTCACGTGCTCGATCATGTTCTTGCGACCGAAAAGGCTGTAAACGCTTGCACTGAGTCGATTTCTATGGTTCTGTCATGAATTGCGGCGCGGAGGCCGCGATCGACGGAGGCAAGGGAGCGTTCGGATGCAGAGTTCCATGGCGGTTACGAGCGGAGGTCGGCTGCGACGGCTTCTCGCTGTGGCGACCGCGGTCTTGGTGGTGTTCGTCGGGATCGTGGTCTCCCCGATGCAGCGCGCCGATGCCGCAGGCGATCTCGACGGCGAGCTCCTGGTCTACTACAAGGCACCGGCGTCGTGGTCGACCGTCAACGCGCACTACCGCGTCGGCGCGGGAGAGTGGACCGCGGTTCCCGGCGCGAAGATGGCTCCGATCACCGAGTGCGCGGGGGAGACCGGCTGGTTCGAGCTCGCGATCGATGCGGGTTCGGCGGCGAGCGTCACCGCCGCCTTCAACAACGGTGCCGGCACGTGGGACAACAACGGCGGCAAGGACTACACGTTCACCAGCTCGACCGCGGCCGTCAGTGCCGGGGCGGTCTCGACGACCGACCCGTGCCCCTCCGGCTCTGAGACTCCCGAAGAGCCGGAGACCCCGGGCAACCAGCTCTCGCTGTTCTACGAGGCGCCCGAGGCGTGGACGAGCGTGAACGCTCACTACCGCTCCGGCAGCGGGGCGTGGACCGCGGTTCCCGGCAAGAGCATGGCCGCCGTCGCCGGATGCCCGGCAGGCGACCGCTGGTACCACCTCGCGATCGACTCGGGCTCGGCCACGACCGTCACGGCCGCGTTCAACAACGGCTCGGGGACGTGGGACAACAACCGCGGCAAGGACTACGCGCTCACGAGCGCCGAGAACGCCGTGGCGGCAGTCTCATCCGGAAAGATCACGACGACCGACCCGTGCGCGCCCGTCGAGGTGACCGTTCCCGCGGTGCCGACCGACCTGACTGCTGCGCCGTCGACGACGTCGGTGGCGCTCGCGTGGACCGCGGTTCCCGGGGCGACCTCGTACACGGTCGAGTACTCCGCCGCGGGCGGCGACAAGACGAGCGTCGCCTCGACCGCTGCGTCGAAGGTGATCTCCGGTCTCACGGGGAAGACCGAATACTCCTTCGCCGTGCGCGCCGAGAACTCCGCGGGCGAGTCGGCGTTCTCCGCGCCGAAGACGGCCACGACGCTCGACCCCGACGCCCCCGTCGACGAGCCCGGCGGATCCGTAGCCGGGGCGACGACGGGCGAGCCGCTCGGCGGAGATCCGCGCGAGGACTCGATCTACTTCATGATGACGGCGCGCTGGAACGACGGCGTCGAATCGAACAACATGGGCGGGCCCATGGACGTGAAGTCGGGCAACGCCGCGAACGACGACCCGATGTTCCGCGGAGACTTCCAGGGCGTCATCGACAAGCTCGATTACATCAAGGGGCTGGGGTTCTCGGCGATCTGGATCACGCCGGTCGTCACCAACCGCAGCGACTACGACTTCCACGGCTACCACGGCTGGGACTTCCAGCGCATCGACCCGCGCCTCGAGACGCCGGGCGCCACCTATCAGGAGCTCATCGACGCCGCGCACGCGGAGGGCATCAAGATCTATCAGGACGTCGTCTACAACCACACCTCGCGATGGGGAGAGAAGAACCTGTTCACGCCGACCGTCTACGGCACCCGCGACGAGGAGTGGAGCTGGTACTACGACGAGAAGGTCGAGGGCAAGGTCTACAACCCGACCCAGACGGACGCAGACGGCAGCACGTACAACGGCGACCTGTGGAGCGAGACGCAGCCGGCCGACCAGAACTGCAAGAACTGGGGCGTGCAGAGCGGTCACTCCGCTGAGGGGTACAAGACCTACAACTGCCAGTGGCCGAACGCGACGTCCGGCATGTTCCCGTCCGATCTCTACCATCAGTGCTGGATCGGCAACTGGGAGGGCAAGGATGCTCAGGACTGCTGGATCCACGAGGACCTGGCCGACCTGAACACCGAGAGCGCGACCGCGCAGGACTACCTGATCGACACGTACAACAAGTACATCGACATGGGAGTCGACGGGTTCCGCGTCGACACCGCGGTGCACATCCCGCGCGTGATGTGGAACAGGCACTTCCTGCCCGCCCTTCAGGAGCACGCGGAAGAGGTGCACGGTGAGAAGGGGAAGGACTTCTACGTCTTCGGCGAGGTCGCGCAGTTCGTGCACGACCGATGGAACCGCGGTTCGGTGAACCACTCTGCGCCGTTCTACACCTGGGACGAGCGCAAGACCTACAGCGAAGACGACGTCGTCGCTGCCGCCGAGCAGTTCGAGTACGAGAACTTGATGGGCCCCGACGGGCAGCCCACGAGCGACAACCACCTGCTCGACGGGAACGAGTATCACACGCCGGATCACTCGAAGGCATCGGGCATGGACATCATCGACATGCGCATGCACATGAACTTCAGCGATGCGTCCACGGCGTTCCACGCGGGCATGGACTCCGACTCGGTGACGAACGACGCGACGTACAACGCGGTCTACGTCGACAGTCACGACTACGGTCCGGGCAAGTCGCAGGTGCGCTACGACGGCGGAACCGATGCATGGGCGGAGGACATGAGCCTCATGTGGACCTTCCGCGGCATCCCGGTGCTGTTCTACGGATCGGAGATCGAGTTCCAGGCAGGCAAGCAGATCGACTGCGGTCCGACCTGCCCGCTGGCGACCACGGGGCGCGCGTACTACGGCGATCACCTCGAGGGCGACGTCGTCGCGAGCGACTTCGGAGTCGTCTCATCGGCGACGGGCGCGGTGGCGGACACGCTGGATCAGCCGCTGGCGAAGCACCTGCAGGCGCTGAACCAGATCCGCCGGGCCGTCCCCGCGCTGCAGAAGGGCCAGTACTCCACGGAAGGCGTCTCGGGCAACATGGCGTTCAAGAAGCGCTTCACCGAGGGTGATGTCGACAGCTTCGCGCTCGTCGCGATCTCGGGCGGCGCGACCTTCTCGGGCATCCCGAACGGCACCTACGTCGACGCCGTCACGGGTGACACGAAGGTCGTCTCGAACGGCTCGATGACCGTCTCGCTGTCGGGCAAGGGCAACATGCGCAGCTACGTGCTCTCGCTGCCGGGCAACCCCGCTCCCGGCAAGGTGGGTGCTGGCAGTCCGTTCCTGAAGTAGGCGGCGGTCCATCGCCCCTGTTGTCGATCCGATCGTTCGGATCGACAACAGGGGCGATCGTGCGTCCCGGGCACGGGACAGGGCGAGGCCCGAATCCGCCCAAGAGCGCAAACTCTTGTCGATGATTCGGTTCTCGCCCTGATGGGGTCCCTGAGACTTCTGTTCAGGACTGTCACCAGTTCATACCTCACGCCCCCTCGACCCGCCTCGACCGAGTGCGATTTAGGACAGCGCCGCGATCTTCTTCTCGACAAGAGCTACCAGCTGCAGCAGGTCTTCGGCGCGCAACGGTAGTTCCAGTGTCGTCGTCGCGCGTTCGTAGAGCGGATCACTCCCGTCAATGGGATCGGTTTCACGGAAGACGTCGACGCCGACCCGGTCTATCAGCGCGTGGACATTCAGCGAGTTCGGGTCTTGGTCCAACACTTGCAAGCTGACCATCACGTACACGCCATCGCGCCGGCCCTCGACCCACATCCAGTTCGTCAGATCGAATGACGGAGTGAGGCGACCGCCGCTGGTGTACTTCGTCAGGCCACGGCCCGCCGTGCCACGAGTCTTGACCGTGAACCCTGCCGACGTGAGCGCGTCGACGATCAGCAGCCGTTGCGCGTTCCGCGCGCCGCGGTAGGCGTCCCGTGCAGAGATGAAGCTATCCGTGGACGAAGAAACGGCGTCTGTCATGGAGTCGACCCTATCGATTGCTTAACGTTGCTAGCGAGCGTGTCCTTGATCTACCAGCGCTGCGACAACCAGAACCGGCGCTTCTGCAACCAGGCGTTCTTCGGCAGGATCTTTATCGACAAGACCGCGAAGTGAAAGCGGAGTACCAACTCCCGTTCGACGCTCTCTGCGATGCACGACAGCGGGCCAACGCACTGAGCCGGGCCACTGAACCAAAGAAAAAGGGCGAGGCCCAAACCTCCGCGAGAGTGGCTACTCTCGTCGAGGTTTGGACCTCGCCCTTATGGGGTGGCTGACGGGGCTTGAACCCGCGACCCCCGCGACCACAACGCGGTGCTCTACCAGCTGAGCTACAGCCACCATGTCTCCCGCTCGCGCGGGCAACTGAACTATTTTGTCACATCTGCTCGGCGAAGGACAAAACGACTGCCTTCGCCGTGTCGCGCGCCTGTTCGGTCGTCTGGCCCGGTTCGTCGACGAACACGGCTCGGCGGTAGTAGTGCAGCTCGCGAACGGATTCGAGGATGTCGGCGAGCGCGCGGTGGCCGCCGTCCTTCGCCGGAGCCTGGAAGTACGTGCGCGGGTACCAGCGGCGGGCGAGCTCCTTGATGCTCGAGACGTCGACGCTGCGGTAGTGCAGGTGCTCGTCGAGCTGCGGCATGTACTTCGCCAGGAACATGCGATCGGTGCCGATCGTGTTGCCGGCCAGGGGCGCCTTGCCCGCCTGAGATGCGAACCGCTTGATGTACTCGAGCGACTGGCGCTCGGCCTCTTCGAGCGTCACGCCGCTCGGGATCTCGTCGATGAGGCCGCTCGAGCGGTGCATCTTCGTGACGAAGTCGTTCATGTTCGCCAGCGCGGCATCGCTCGGCTTGATGACCACCTGGAAGCCCGGATCGAGCACCTTCAGGTCGAAGTCGGTCACGACGATCGCGATCTCGCAGAGCTCGTCGACGCCGAGGTCGAGACCCGTCATCTCGCAGTCGATCCAGACGAGCCGGTCGTTTTCGGATGCGTTTGCCATGCGACCCACCCTATCTCCGGCCTCCGACAGGAACCGGTTATCGTCCCCCAGGCACGATTCGAACGTGCGACCGGCGACTTAGAAGATCGATGCTCTTCCGCTGAGCTACTGGGGGTCAACCGTTAGTTTAGCGGGCGCAGGACCGGGGACCGCGCCCGAAGCGCGTCAGCAGCGCAGCACGGCCACCGCGTCGTCGGGCGACCAGAACGAGCCGACCTCGACGAAGCCGCCGGAACGGGGAACGTAGCGCTCCGCCCGGTATCGGGTGCCCTCAGGAGTGGCGACGACGCGCAGGTGGCCGGTGACGTGCTCGCGCCGATCGACGACGCGCCAGAGCGATGCCGAGGCGCGGATGAGATGCTCGCGGTGCGTCGCGAGCACGGGCTCCTCGAGCGGAACGGCGGGGACGACGGATGCTGCGACTGCGGTGATCATGATCTCTCCCTTCTGCCGCCGAAGCTACGCCGGGGGTCGGACATTCGGGCGCGGGGTCGCTGTCGGGCTGGAGCAAGGGCGCGACATTCCCTCCACAGGCGCGATTCCGCGCCGGATCCGTCCACAGATCGCTCCTTCGCCTTCCGACCGGCGCCCTGTGCCGCGCACGCTGACGGAAGACCCATCCGGGGCCGAACGAAAGGACACATCATGACCGAACACCTGAGCCTCATCGGCACGGTGGGCACCGAACCCGGTGCGCGTGCGCTGGCGACCGGCGACACCGTCACCAGCTTCCGGCTGGCCAGCAGCAAGCGCGTGAAGGACCCGCAGTCGGGGCAGTGGCGCGACGGCGAGACCAGCTGGTTCACGATCAGCGCGTGGAACGGGCTGGGGCAGAACGTGCACGACTCGATCCGCAAGGGAGACCGGGTCGTGGTCACGGGTCGGCTGAAGGTGCGCGACTGGGAGAACGACGAGCGGAAGGGGACGGAGGTCGAGGTCGTCGCCGACGGCATCGGTCACGACTTGAAGTGGGGGACGAGCCGGTTCATCCGCGCTCCCAAGGAGACGGACGCGGCCGCAGAGCGCGGCGACGTCGGCCCGCCGAGCACTGACGGGGCGGCCGGGGGAGACGGCGACGCGTGGGCGGTGCCGCTCGATGCTGAGGCCGAGCCGGCGACCCCGTACTGAGCCGGCTAAGGGGTGGTCGATCGGGGGCATCGGGCGGCGAACCACCAGGGTCCTCGCCCGTAGACTCGAACGGTGAGCCGACGCATCTCCTTCGCCGCCTTCCTCGCCGTCGCCGCGCTGGGCGCCGGCGCGCTGACGGGTTGCTCGCTGCTTCCCGGCGCCGAGCCCACGGAGTCGCCGAGCGTGACGCCGACGACGGCGCCTGCTGAGGGCGACCTCGCGAACGACGGCGAGTTCAACGCCGACGGCACGGCCGCCGACAACCTCGACATCTTCACCTCGGTGATGAACACCGTCTGGGCGTCGGACGAGAAGGCTCAGGGGCGCGCGTACGTCGACTCGCTCGTCGAAGCGGGGTTCGACAAGTCGCAGATGCAGGTGACCGAAGACCTCTCGACCGTGCAGCTGGCGGCCGAGTCGATCATGTTCTCCGTGAAGTGGGGCGACGAGTGCCTGGTGGGGCAGGTCGGCCCCGACACGGGGGAGCCCGTCGCCGCGGTCGAAGACGTCGTGGCGGGCGGGGTCTGCCTCATGGGGAACACACGAGAGATCGACTGGTAGCGACACCCGATCCCGGCCAGGCTTTCGGCCGCCGCTCGGCTAGGCTGGAGCCACTATGGCGGAATTCATTTATCAGATGATCAAGGCCCGCAAAAAGGTGGGCGACAAGCTGATCCTCGACGACGTCACGATGTCGTTCTACCCGGGTGCCAAGATCGGCATGGTCGGTCCGAACGGTGCGGGTAAGTCGACGATCCTCAAGATCATGGCGGGCCTCGACACCCCGTCGAACGGCGACGCGACCCTGACCCCCGGGTTCTCGGTGGGCATCCTCATGCAGGAGCCCGAGCTCGACGAGTCGAAGACCGTGCTCGAGAACGTGCAGGACGGCGTCGGCGACATCAAGGGCAAGGTCGACCGGTTCAACGAGATCTCGGCGCTGATGGCCGAGCCCGACGCCGACTTCGACGCGCTCCTCGCTGAGATGGGCACGCTGCAGGAAGAGATCGATCACGCCGACGCGTGGGACCTCGATGCGCAGCTCGAGCAGGCGATGGACGCCCTGCGCACGCCGCCGGGCGACGCGCAGATCTCGCACCTCTCCGGTGGTGAGAAGCGCCGCGTGGCGCTGTGCAAGCTCCTGCTCGAGAAGCCCGACCTCCTGCTCCTCGACGAGCCCACGAACCACCTCGACGCCGAGAGCGTGCTATGGCTCGAGCAGCACCTGCAGAGCTACCCCGGCGCCGTGATCGCGATCACTCACGATCGGTACTTCCTCGATCACGTCGCCCAGTGGATCGCCGAGGTCGACCGCGGTCGCCTCCACCCGTACGAGGGCAACTACTCGACCTACCTGGAGAAGAAGGCCGAGCGCCTCGACGTCCAGGGCAAGAAGGACGCGAAGCTCGCGAAGCGCCTGAAGGAAGAGCTCGAGTGGGTCCGCTCGAACACCAAGGGCCGTCAGGCGAAGTCGAAGGCCCGCCTGGCGCGCTACGAGGAGATGGCTGCGGAGGCCGAGCGGACGAGGCAGCTCGACTTCGAGGAGATCCAGATCCCCGCTGGTCCCCGTCTCGGTTCGATCGTGATCGAGGCGAAGAAGCTGCAGAAGGGCTTCGACGACCGCACGCTGATCGACGGCCTGACCTTCTCGCTGCCCCCGAACGGCATCGTCGGCGTGATCGGCCCGAACGGTGTGGGTAAGACCACGCTGTTCAAGACGATCGTCGGCCTCGAACCCCTCGACGGCGGCGACCTCAAGGTCGGCGAGACCGTGAAGATCAGCTACGTCGACCAGTCGCGCTCGAACATCGACCCCGAGAAGACCCTCTGGGAGGTCGTCTCCGACGGGCTCGACTTCATCACGGTCGGCAAGACCGAGATCCCGTCGCGCGCCTACGTGTCGAAGTTCGGCTTCAAGGGACCGGATCAGCAGAAGAAGGCCGGTGTGCTCTCCGGTGGTGAGCGCAACCGCCTGAACCTGGCGCTGACGCTCAAGGAGGGCGGCAACGTCCTGCTCCTCGACGAGCCGACCAACGACCTCGACGTCGAGACCCTGCAGTCGCTCGAGAACGCGCTGCTCGAGTTCCCTGGCTGCGCCGTGGTCGTCACGCACGACCGGTGGTTCCTCGACCGCATTGCGACGCACATCCTCGCCTACGAGGGAACAGACGAGAACCCCGCGAACTGGTACTGGTTCGAGGGCAACTTCGAGGCGTACGAGCAGAACAAGATCGAGCGCCTCGGCCCCGACGCCGCGCGCCCGCACCGCACGTCGCACCGCAAGCTGACGCGCGATTGAGGCGAGAGCAGAGCGAGCTCGCTTGCTCTGCCGAGCCGATTGAGTGCGTTGAGGGCGTGAGTCCGACGCGCGATTGAGGCGAGAATGACCACGCGTCAAAGCGCCTGACACACGAAAACGGCGGTTCCGGACACCTCGTCCGGAACCGCCGTTCTCGGTTCATAGATACGCGCAAGGGGGCCCGCTCCGGTTCGACCGGAGCGGGCCCCCTTGTTGCTGTGCTGCGAGGTTACTCGTTCGGGATCAGGGTCTCGAACGCCTCGGGGTTCGCGTCGATCCACTCGTCGATCGCGGCGGGCTCGTCGCCCTCCTCGTGCTCGTTCACGACGGTGTCCTCGAGCGAGCCGTAGGTGGTGTCGTCGAGCTTGATACCGGCGATCAGCTCGGCGACATCGGCGTAGTCCTCGCTGAAGCCCTCGCGGCCCAGGAAGTGCAGCGCCTCGGTCTCACCCATGGCGCCCTTCGGGTCTTCGAGGTCCTTCAGGTCGTACGTGCCGTAGGGCCAGAACGGACGCCACAGCGTCACGACGATGGGCTCCTCGTTCTTGATGGCCTTGTCGAGCTCGGTGACCATACCGGCCGTCGACGAGGTGATCAGCTTGTAGTCGTCCTCGAGGCCGTACTCGGGGATCATCGACTCCTGCGTGGTCTTGGTGAGGCCGGCGCCGGGCTCGATGCCGATGATCTCGCCGCCGAACATGTCGGCATTGTCCTTCAGCTCGTCGATCGAGTCGATGTCGACGTACGACGGCACCGTGATGGTGAGCTTCGCGTTGTCGTAGTACGCGCCGAGGTCCTCGAGGTTCTCACCGAGGTCCTCCATGTACGACGCGTGCGTGCGCTCGTTCCATGCCGACGGGTAGATGTCGACGTCGCCCTTCGACAGACCCGTGTAGAGCGGGCCGGCGTCGGTGAGCTCGACCATCTCGACGTCGTAGCCGAGCTTGCCCAGCTGGTCCTCGAGCAGGTACGCCGTCGAGCGGCCGTCCGTCCACGAGGGGATGAAGCCGAGCTTGATGGTCTTCGAGGCCTCCTCGTCGGAGCCGCCGCCCGAGCACGACGCGAGGGTCGTGACCAGGGCGACAGCGCCGACCGCGGCGCCGATCTTTGCGAGTGTGTGTCGTTTCATCATGTGATGGTCCTCTCATTTCTCCGCCCTGGGGCGGGATGGGTGGGGAGGTCTGCGGGTTACGCCGTCTTGGTGCGTGCGCGCCGGTACAGGCGCAGCAGCGACGACGGGAACTGCTCGGGCGTGCCGATCGCGGCCGTGAGACGGTCGAGGAAGACCGCGAGGAACACGACGCTCAGGCCCGCCTCGACGCCGGTCGCGACGTTGTTCTGCGAGATCGCGGCGGTCACGTCCTTACCGAGGCCGTCCGCGCCGACCATGCCGGCGACGACCGCCATCGACAGGGCGAGCATGATGACCTGGTTGACGCCGGCCATGATCGTCGGCATCGCCAGCGGGAGCTGGACGCCGAACAGGATGCCGCGGCTGGGCGCACCGAAGGCCGTCGCCGCCTCGACCGTCTCCCCGTCGACTCCCCGGATGCCGAGCTCGGTCATCCGGACGCCGGGGGCGATCGAGAACAGGAACGTCGCGAACACGCCGGGCGCGGCACCGAGGCCGAAGAACACGATCGCGGGGATCAGGTAGACGAACACCGGCATCGTCTGAAGCAGGTCGAGGATCGGCTTCATGATGGCGCTCGCCACGCGGCTGCGCGCTGACAGGATGCCGAGCGGGACCGCGATGATCACGGCGAACACGGCGGAGATGAGCACGAGCGCGAGAGTCTGCATCGACGACTCCCACATGTCCATGCCGACGATCAGCAGGAACATGATGACGACGCCGAGCGCGAGCTTCCACGAGCGCAGCAGCCAGCAGAGCAGGCCGGCGATCACGATCACGAGCCACCAGGGCGTCGCGAGCAGAGCGTCGCCGAGACCGCCGACGAGCGTCTCTGTGATCAGCGTGAAGAGGTCGAGCAGCGCGGCCAGGTTGTCGGTGATCCAGTCGATGCCGACCTTCGCCCAGTCGCCGATGGGAATGCGGGGGAAACCGTCCATGTGTCAGACCCCCTTCTCATCGGTCGTCGCGGCGAGGACCTGGTCGATCTCGGTCGTGGGCAGGGGCTGCTGCGGCAGGGTGATCTCCTCGGTCGCGCCCGGGCCGGGGCCCAGCGCCGCCAGCAGCGTCACACGCGGGATGACGCCCACCAGCTTGTTCTGATCGTTCACGACCGCGACGGCGAGCTTCGACTCGACGGCGGGCACGAACAGGTCCATGAGCACGGCGTCGTCCTGCACGCTCGTTGCGTCGTTCTTGATGATGCCGGCGATGCTCCGCTCGCCCTGGCGGGCGAGCTTGATGGCGTCGCGGTCGTCGACCGTGCCGACCAGTCGGCGATCCCGATCGACGACGTAGGCGGCGCTCGAATAGGTGTCGCGCATCGTGCGCAGCGCGGTACGAGGGCCGGCGGATGCCGCCACGACCGCACGCGGCTTCTCCATGACGTTTCCGGCCGTGAGCACGCGCGCACGGTCGACGTCCTGCACGAACTGCTCGACGTAGTCGTTGGCGGGATCGGTGAGGATGTCCTCTGGCGTACCGATCTGGACGATCTCTCCGTCGCGCATGACGGCGATCCGGTCGCCGAGCAGCATGGCCTCGTTGAGGTCGTGCGTGATGAAGATGATCGTCTTGCCCAGAGTCTGCTGCAACTCGATCAGCTGATCCTGCATCTCGCGGCGGATGAGCGGGTCGAGTGCGCTGAACGCCTCGTCCATGAGCAGGATGTCGGTGTCGGCGGCCAGCGCGCGGGCGATGCCCACTCGCTGCTTCATGCCGCCCGAGAGCTGGTGGGGGAACTTGTCTCCCCATCCGCCGAGCCCGACCATGTCGAGGATCTCGGTGGCCTTCGCCTCGCGCGCAGCGCGGTCGACGCCCTGCAGCTTCAGCGGGTACGCGACGTTGAACAGCACCGTGCGGTGCGGGAACAGCGCGAAGTGCTGGAAGACCATCGACACGCGCTCGCGCCGGATCTTGCGGAGCTGAGTCTTGCTGGCGGACGCCAGTTCGTCGTCGCCGATGTAGATCGAGCCGGACGTGGTCTCGTACAGACCGTTCAGCATGCGGATCAGCGTCGACTTGCCGGAGCCGGACAGCCCCATGACGACGAAGATCTCGCCCTTGTTGACCTCGAAAGAGGCGTTGATGACGGCCGCGGTCGTGCCGGGCCCCAGGCTGCTGCGCTTCTCGCCGGCGCGGAGGCGCTCGACCGACTCGCTGCCGCGCTTGCCGAAGACCTTGAACAGGCCCTCCGCGCGCAGTGCGATTTGTTCGTTCGTCATGTGCTCCCCGGTATCGATACGTGCGTCAGTCTCAACAGAAAAGCCCGGCGTTCCCGGGCATGTAGACCCATATTGCGCGGAATCCCGCGCGAGTGCACATCGGGGATCTCGACGGAACGGCGCGGGTGAAGGCGCGTTCTGCCCCGTGAACATGGGCGTGTCGCGGAATCGGGGTGCGTTCTCAGGCTTTGTTAAGCCGTTATCGTTTCGTTATACAACCCGAGGATTCTGCAAAGCTCGCTCGCGGCGTGTCCGCGGTGACGATGGGGTAGAAGGCACTCGGCGGCCTCGCAGTGCGCTGGTGCGATGATCGCGTCATGACGCGAGTGCACATTCCCATCCATCTGCGCTGGGGCGATCAGGACGCCTTCGGGCACGTCAACAACGCGACGATCACGAAGCTGATGGAAGAGGCGCGCGTCCGCGCGTTCTGGCAGCACGAGAATCCGGATGAGAGCGGTCCGCTGGCGGTCTTCACCCCCGATCTGAAGGTGGGGGAGGAGGGGCCCTACTTCACACTCATCGCGCGGCAGGACATCACCTACCTCGCGCCGATGCCGTACACGCAGGCCCCGATCGAGTTCCAGCTGTGGCTCACGAAGCTCGGCGGCTCGTCGATGCACGTCGCGTACGAGATCCGCGGCATGGCCGATGGAGAGGACGTGCTGTTCGCTACGGCGACCACCGTGATCGTGCTGGCATCTCAGCAGACGATGCGCCCCGTGCGCATTCCCGCGGCGGCGCGCGCGAAGTGGGAGCCGTTCGTCGAAGCCTGACGGCCGGTCTCCGCGCCGGTGCGGCTGATCTGCGAGAGACTGGAGGAGTGAGCTCCTCCCGCCTCGGCCGCGCCGCGCGCGCCGACTTCCCGTACTTCGCCGCACACCCCGACGCCGTCTACCTCGACTCCGGGGCGACCTCGCAGCGCGCCGGTGCCTCGCTCGAGGCGGAGTCGGCCTTCATCGCATCGAGCTACGCCGCGGTGCACCGCGGCTCGTCGGTCGCGGCGGGCGACGCGACGTGGGCCTTCGAACAGGCGCGCGAGCGCGTCGCGGCGTTCGTGGGTGCCGGTGAGCGCGAGATCGTCTGGGCGTCCGGTGCGACCGATGCCCTGAACATGCTGGCGCTCGGGATGAGCGACGATTCGCTCGGCCTCGGAGGGGGTCGCTTCGCGCTCGGCGAGGGCGACGAGATCGTCGTCACCGAAGCCGAGCACCACGCCAACCTCATCCCATGGCAGCGCCTCGCCCGCCGCTCGGGCGCCGTGCTGCGGTACGCGCCGGTCGACGCAGCCGGCCTGTGGTCGGTCGACGGGCTCCGCGAGGTCGTCACGCCCCGCACGCGCGTCATCGCCTTCCCCCACGTCTCGAACGTCACCGGGCAGATCGCGCCGGTGTCGGACGTCGTGGAACTGGCGCGATCGGTCGGCGCACTGACGGTGCTCGATGCCTGCCAGTCGGCGCCTCACCTGCCGCTCGATCTGTCGGCGCTCGGGGTCGACTTCGCCGCGTTCTCCTCCCACAAGATGCTCGGACCGACGGGCATCGGAGCGCTCTACGGACGTGCGGAACTGCTCGACGCTCTGCCTCCGGCTCGCACCGGCGGATCGATGATCACGACGGTCTCGATGCAGGAGGCCGAGTTCCTGCCGGCCCCGCAGCGGCTCGAGGCGGGCACGCAGGCCGTGACGCAGGCTGTGGGCTTCGCCGGTGCGGCCGACTACCTCACGAGCCTCGGAATGGCCGAGGTGAGGGCGCACGAGGAGCGGCTGGCCGAGGCCCTCGTCGACGCGGTCTCCGCGGTGCCGGGCGTGCGCCTCTTCGGCCCGGCGCCCGGCGCGGAGCGCGCCGCCCTCGTCAGCTTCGCCGTCGACGGCGTCCACGCGCACGACGTCGGTCAGTTCCTCGACGACCGCGGCGTCACCATCCGCACCGGTCATCACTGCGCCCAGCCCCTGCACCGCGCGCTCGGCGTCACGGCGACGACGAGGGCGTCGGCGTCGGTCTACACCGATGCCGACGACGTCGCGCGCCTCGGTGAGGCGCTCGGCGAGGTGCGCTCGTACTTCGGAGCCGACGCATGAGCGATCTCGACGACCTGTACCGCGAGGTCATCCTCGACCACTCGCGTACGCCTCAGGGCAAGGGTGATCCGTCGGTCGAGGCGCACACCCACCACGAGCTGAACCCGTCGTGCGGCGACGAGATCACGATGGGTGCGACCGTCGCCGCGGACGGCACGATCGCGTCGCTGCACTGGGAGGGTGCAGGCTGCAGCATCTCGATGGCCTCGGCCTCCGTGATGAGCGACCTGCTCGCCGGTTCGTCGCGCGACGACGCGTTCGCTCGCATCGACGAGTTCCGCGAGATGCTCCGCTCGCGCGGTGCGATCGAGCCGTCCGAGGAGCTCGAGGACGCCGCAGCGTTCCAGGGCGTCTCGAAGTACGTCATGCGCATCAAATGCGCGATGCTCGGCTGGGTCGCCCTCGAGGCGTGCCTGAAGGAGTCGCAGGCCGACTGAGCAGGCGGAGCGCGATCGCTCTCAGTCCGCGGTCGGAGGCTGCGGCACCCTCGCCATGATCTCCTGCGCGACGGTCGCGAGAAGTATGCCGTCGCGGGAATACAGCTGGCCGAGGCTGAGCCCTCGGCCGCCTCCCGAGCTGGGTGACTCCTGCGCGTACAGCATCCACTGGTCGGCGCGCACGGGGCGGTGCCACCAGATCGCGTGGTCGAGGCTCGCCGTGTTCATGCCCGGCGTGCCCCACGGCACGCCGCCGGCGCGCAGCACGGGCTCCTGGATGGTGAAGTCGCTGAGGTAGGCGAGCGCCGCACGGTGCAGCGTCTGATCGTCGCCGATCGGCCCGCGCACGCGCGTCCACACGGCCTGCCTGGGAGACGGCTCGTCGACGCTGAGCCAGATGTCGCTGCCGACGTGGCGCACCTCGACCGGGTTGTCGCGCAGCATGCGCCCCGACATCGGGTGTGCGGCGTACAGGTCGGCGGGGTCGGGCAGCGACTCGGGCTCCGGCACCCCGGACGGCATCGGCTCCTGGTGGCTGAAGCCGGGGTTGTCGTCCTGGAAGGACGCGATCGACGAGAAGATCGGCGTGCCGTCCTGGTACGCCTGGACGGAGCGGCGCGCGAACGAGCGGCCGTCGTGGATGCGCGACACCGAGAACGTCACGGGCTTCGTCGAATCGCCGGGGCGCAGGAAGTAGCCGTGGAAGGAATGGGGCTGGCGCGGCTCAGGAAGCGTGCGCGCCGCCGCGATCACCGACTGGCCGAGGACCTGGCCGCCGAAGATGCGCCCCATCGGCATCGGCAGCGTCCGTCCGACGAAGATGTCGGTCGAGGTGCGCGCACCGGTGTCGTCGAGGTCGAGAACGTCGAGCAGTCTCGACACCGGATCGATGGGGGCGGCGTGGTCGGTCACACCCCGATCCTAGTTCGCGTCCCGCATCGGCCGCCGCGAGGAGAGGCGCCGCGGGGTGTCGCCGATGCGCCGCGTCGGCGCCCGCGTCGATACGCTGGAGGGATGACCGCCCGACTGCTGTTCCCCGACGCCGAGACCGCGAAGGACGCGCTGACGTTCGCCGGGCGGGCGGAGCGCGCGGGAGCCGAGGGCGTCCGGCTGCAGGCCGGCGGGGGAGTGCTCGCGATGACGAGCGCCGCGCTCGCGCCGCAGGGCCTGCTCGATCGGACGCCGACCGTGCTCGCCATGCGGATCATCAGGGTCGACCCCGAGCTCGAGTGCGATCTCGTCGTCGCGTCGCTCAGCGCGACCGATGACGCGTCGGCGCTCGCGCTGCCCGACGCCGCGATCGCGCCCGCCTGGGCCGGCGTCGCCCCGCCCCGCAGCGGCTGGGAGCCGGCGGGCGAGATCGCCGCGAGCGAGCTCGCCGCCCGGGCCCAGTGGGGCATCGCGGCGGTCGCGCACCAGCTGCCGGCTTCGCCGGGCGAGGACGTGGTGCGCACCGTGCGGGGCTCCGTCTGGGGCGAGCCGGACGAGCAGGTCCGCTCGCTTCCTCGCGGCGTCGCGTTCGCGGCGTTCGCGTTCGGCTTCATCGGCGGGTCGGAGACCGCGCGAGTGACGAGATCCGGCCGCTGGACGCGCCTGGCCCTTTCGCGCGGGCACGTGCTCAGCCGCGGACCAGCCGCATCCGGGCTCACCGAAGTGCGCGCGACCGGCTGAGACCTAAGGACGCTGGTTCGGTTCGAACGTGTTCACGAGCGAGTGGGCGGCCCGGGTGAAGTAGTCCCAGATCGTTGCGTCGTGCATCGCGGGCAGCGCCGCCTCGTCGAGCGCCGTGCGCATGTGCGCCAGCCAGCGGTCGCGGGCCTCAGGGTTCACGTGGAACGCCTGGTGGCGAAGACGCAGTCGAGGGTGGCCCCGCCGTTCCCCGTACGTCTTCGGACCGCCCCAGTACTGCTCGAGGAACATGAGGAGGCGGTCCTTCGCCGGCGCCAGGTCCTCCTCCGGATACATCGGCCGGAGCACGTCGTCCTCGGCGACGCCCTCGTAGAACCTGTCGACCAGGCGGACGAACGTCTCGTGCCCGCCCACCTGGTCGAAGAACGAGTCGTCCATCACTGCTCGGCGTCGCGCTGCTGCGCGATCAGCGCCCGTTCCACCCCTGCGAGGCACTCGAGCACGATGCGGCGGAGCGCGGCGGGCGCCTCGGCGTTCTCGCGCAGCCAGGTGCGGGTCGCATCGCGCAGCTCGCGGCTCGCGAGCGGTGCCGGGTACAGCAGCTCGATGAGGTACGAGGCGATCTGATAGGTGCGGTTCTGCCAGATCGGGATCAGCATGTCGAAGTAGCGGGAGACGAACGGCTCGAGCGCGTCGCGCGTCGCGGGGTGGACGAAGCCGGCAGCCGCCGAGCGCACGACGGTGTTCGGCAGCTCATCGCTGTCGATCAGGGCCTGCCACGTGTCGAGCTTCGCGGCGTGCGTCGGGCGGGCAGCCCGAGCGCGGGCGGCGAGTTCGCCGCCCGATGCCGTGTTGTCGGCCTCGAGAGCCGCGTCGATCTCGGCGTCGCCTGCGCGGCCGCCTGCCGCCAGCGAGATCAGCAGCTGCCACGAGAGATCGGTGTCGATCGCGAGTCCTTCGATGACCGTCGACCCGTCGCGCAGGGCGGCGACCGCCGTCCAGTGCTCGGGGGTCGCGGCGGCCGAGGCGAACGCGGTGGCGAGCTGCAGCTGCAGGTCGCTTCCGGGGGCCGCCTCGTCGAGCAGACGCCGCAGGCCGTTGCCGACGGCGCGGCGGGCGTGCTCGCGGTCATCCGGCGTCGTGTACGAGTTCGCGGCGAGCTGCAGCTGCCCCAGCGTCGTTCGGATCGTGGTCGACTCGGTCTCTGTGGCGATGTTGCGCAGCACCAGCTCGATGTACTCGTGCGAGGGGGTCTCGCCGTCGCGCACCTGATCCCACACGGCGCCCCAGACGAGCGAGCGCGCGAGCGGGTCGACGAAGTCGGAGAGGTGGTCGATCGCGGTGGCGAGGCTGCGGTCGTCGAGGCGGATCTTCGCGTACGCGAGGTCGTTGTCGTTGAGCAGCACGAGCGCCGGGCGCCGGCGGCCCTTGAGCGAATCGACGTTCGTCACATCGCCGTCGACGTCGATCTCGGTGTAGTGCGTGCGCACGAGGGCGCCGCCCTCGAGATCGTAGAAGCCGATGCCGAGGCGATGGGGCCGGATCGTCGCGTAGTCGGCCGGCGCCGTCTGCACGACGGCGAAGCGGGTGATCTCGCCGTCGACGTCGCCCTCGACGATGGGCGCCAGCGTGTTGACGCCCGCCGTCTCGAGCCACTTCGCCGACCAGCCGCTGAGGTCGCGGCCGCTCGTCGCCTCGAGCTCGACCAGGAGGTCGGGGAGCGTGGTGTTGCCCCAGGCGTGCTTGCGGAAGTACGCGCCGACGCCGGCGAAGAACTCGTCGATGCCGACGTAGGCGGCCAGCTGCTTGAGCACCGACCCGCCCTTGGCGTAGGTGATGCCGTCGAAGTTGACCTGCACGTCCTCGAGGTCGTTGATCTCGGCGACGACGGGGTGGGTCGACGGCAGCTGGTCCTGACGGTACGCCCAGGTCTTCTCCATCGCGTTGAACGTCGTCCAGGCGCCGGTCCACTCGGTGGCCTCGGCCGTGGCGATCGTCGACGCCCACTCGGCGAACGACTCGTTCAGCCACAGGTCGTTCCACCACGTCATGGTGACGAGGTCGCCGAACCACATGTGGGCGAGCTCGTGCAGGATCGTCACGACCCGTCGCTCGCGCACCGCATCGGAGACCTTGCTGCGGAACACGTAGCTCTCGGTGAACGTCACCGCGCCCGCGTTCTCCATGGCGCCCGCGTTGAACTCGGGCACGAACATCTGGTCGTACTTGGCGAAGGGGTACTCGACGCCGAACTTCTCCTCGTAGTAGGCGAAGCCCTGGCGCGTCTTGTCGAAGATGTAATCGGCGTCGACGTCGGCCCAGAGGCTCCGGCGCGCGAACACGCCGAGCGGCACGACGCGGCCGGTCGACGTCGTCAGCTCGGAGCGGGTGACCTCGTACGGGCCGGCGACGATCGCCGTGATGTACGACGAGATGCGCGGCGTCGGCTCGAAGCCCCACGTCGCGTTGTCGCTGTCCTCGTGCACGATGGGCTCGGGGGTCGGCTGGTTCGAGACGACCTGCCACGACGACGGCGCGGTCACGGTGAACTGGAACGTCGCCTTGAGGTCGGGCTGCTCGAACACCGCGAACACGCGGCGCGAGTCGGGCACCTCGAACTGCGAGTAGAGGTAGACCTCGCCGTCGACGGGGTCGACGAAGCGGTGCAGACCCTCGCCGGTGTTGGTGTACGCGCAGTCGGCGTCGACGATGAGCTCGTTCTCGGCCGCCAGCTGGTCGAGGCGGATGCGCGAGTCGGCGAAGACCTCGCTCGGCTCGAGCTGGCGCCCGTTGAGCGTGATCTCGTTGACCGTCGGAGCGACGAGGTCGATGAAGGTCGAGGCGCCCTCCGGGGCGGTGAATCGCACGACGCTGCGCGAGCCGAACACCTCGGCGCCCTTGGTGAGGTTCAGCGTGACGGCGTACGAGGTGGTGTCGACGACGGCGCGCCGCTCCTGCGCCTCCACGCGTGTGAGGTTCTCTCCAGGCACTGGGTCTCCCTCTCAGAAGAATCGGGGGATCCGGGAAGGGGTGCTCCCGGCAACTGGTCAAGACTACGCGCCCGCCGCGCGCTGACGCTCAAAATGCTATGAGGGCGCGCTTGCGAGCCGCTTCTGCAGCCTGGGTGCGCCCTGGGATCGTGCAGGGAGCCGAGTGCCAAGATGGGGGCGTGAGCATCGCCGAGACCCCCGCAGGCACCGCAGCGACAGTGCCGTTCGCCTCCGCAGCCGCCCGGAGCGGCGCCCCCTTCGTCGAGACGCCCGTGGCCTACGACGCGCTTCTGCTGTCGAGCTTCGGAGGCCCGGAGGGACAGGACGACGTCATCCCGTTCCTGCGCAACGTCACGCGCGGCCGCGGCATCCCCGACGAGCGGCTCGAGGAGGTCGCGGTGCACTACCGCCACTTCGGCGGGGTGAGTCCGATCAACCAGCACAACCGCGAGCTGCTCGCCGCACTCGAGGCCGAGCTCGCCCGCCGCGGTATCGACCTCCCCGTGTACTGGGGCAACCGCAACTGGGAGCCGTTCATCGAGAGCACCGTCGCCCGCGCCGCGGCCGACGGTCACCGCACGCTGCTCGGCCTCGCCACGAGCGCCTACAGCTCGTACTCGAGCGACCGGCAGTACCGCGAGGACTTCGCGCGCGCGCTGAACGACACGGGCCTCGGCGAGGGCGACGACCCCGTCACGATCGACAAGGTGCGCCTCTACTTCGACCACCCCGGCTTCGTCGAGCCGTTCTACGAGGGAGTGCGCGGCGCGGTCGAGGGCTATCTCGCCGACGGCGTCGGCCCCTCGGCGGTCCGCGTGCTGTTCTCGACGCACTCGATCCCGATGGGCGACGCCGAGCTCTCCGGTCCGCGCGACCGCGAGTGGCCGGAGGGCGGGGCGTACGCCGCGCAGCACCGCGCGGTGGCGGCGCACATCATGTCGCGCCTGGCCGACGAGGTTCCCGCGGCCTCCTCCGTCGGCTGGGATCTGGTCTACCAGTCGCGCTCGGGTCCCGCGTCGCAGCCGTGGCTCGAGCCCGACATCAACGACCGCATCGCCGAGCTGCCGGCTGACGGCATCGAGGCGATCGCGATCGTTCCGCTCGGCTTCGTGAGCGACCACATGGAGGTCATGTGGGATCTCGACAACGAGGCGATGACCTCGGCGGCCGAGGCGGGCATCCGCAGCGTCCGCACCGCGTCGCCCGGCACGCACCCGGCGTTCGTGGCCGGGCTCGTCGACCTGGTCGAGGAGCGCCTGAACGGCACGCCGGCCGCCGAGCGGCCCCACCTGACCGACCTCGGCCCCTGGTACGACGTCTCCCGCCCCGGCGACTGCGAGAACGCCCGCCTCGGCTTCCGACCGGCCGCCGCCGGCCTGGAGCCGTGAGCGGCCGCGAGTAGGGAAGAATACTCGTCATGCGCATTCATATCGCCACCGATCACGCCGGCCTCGAGTTCTCGACGCAGCTGCAGGAGCACCTCGCCGCCGCCGGTCACGACGTCACCGACCACGGTCCCGTCAGCTACGACCCCGTCGACGACTACCCGTCGTTCTGCATCAGGGCGGCCCAGGCCGTCGTGACCGACCAGCGCGCGGGCACCGAGGCCCTCGGCGTGGTGTTCGGCGGCTCGGGCAACGGCGAGCAGATCGCGGCCAACAAGGTCGAGGGCGTCCGCGCCGCGCTGGTGTGGAACCTGTCGACGGCCGAGCTCGCCCGCGAGCACAACGACGCCAACGTGATCTCGATCGGCGCGCGCCAGCACACGTTCGACGAGGTCGTGTCGTTCATCGAGCGCTTCGTCGGCACGCCGTTCTCGGGCGACGAGCGCCACGTGCGCCGCATCGCGAAGATCGCCGCCTACGAGACCTCCGGCGCGCTCGACCCCGACCCGCGGGCGTAGAGCGCGATGCCCGAGGGCCATTCCGTTCATCGCATCACCCGCCAGTTCGCGCGCAACTTCGCCGGCCGCGCCGTGTCGGCGTCGAGCCCCCAGGGCCGCTTCGCAGAGGGAGCCGCGGTGCTCGACGGGCGCACGCTGCTGTCGGCCAGCGCCGTCGGGAAGCAGATGTTCCTCGAGTTCTCCGGCGACGCGTGGCTGCGGGTGCACCTCGGTCTCTACGGCGCATGGGACTTCGCCGGTGTGATCGCGATCGATGACACCATCGCGAGCGCCAACGGGCGGATGGGCCAGACGAACCAGCGCGGCACCGACGTCGACGGCGGCGCGGTGTTCGACGACGCCGGCGAGAACTCGCTGTCATCGATCGGCGCGCCCCGGCGCGCGCGGGTGCGGATGTCGGAGCAGACCAGGGGCCTCGCCGACGACGGCGACGAGTGGCCGCCGCCCGTCGTCGGGCAGGTGCGCGTGCGCCTGCTGACCGACGAGACGTGCGCCGACCTGCGAGGACCGACGGCGTGCGTCGTCGAGACGCCCGATCAGATCCAGGCGGTCGTCGACAGGCTGGGGCCCGACCCGCTCGTGGGGGACCCGGAGGAGAACGAGCGCCGCTTCGTCGATGCGGTCCGCCGCCGGAACGTGGCGATCGGCCAGCTCCTCATGGATCAGGCCGTCGTCAGCGGCATCGGCAACGTGTACCGCGCTGAGATGCTGTACCGCGCGGGCATCGACCCCCACACGCCGGGCAAACAGCTGCCGACCGACGTCGTGCGCGCACTCTGGCACGACTGGGAGGGTCTGCTGCGCATCGGCGTCGAGACCGGCCAGATGATGACGATCGACGGACTCGCGGGCGACGATTGGAAGCGCGCCATGGCGAGCCGCGACGACCGGCACTGGGTGTACCACCGCGCCGGTCTTCCGTGCCGCCGATGCGGGACCGAGATCGTGCTCGAGGAGATGCAGGCGCGAAAGCTGTACTGGTGCCCGACCTGCCAGAAGTAGCGCTGCGCGCTGCGTGCGCGAACGGCAGGGAAGGATGATGCGGATGGACACGGGTGAGAGCGTCGACGTCATCGCGAACGCGCGCATCGGCGGGGCGGGGCGAGAGCTGATGCCGCTGGCGATGATCGACGAGCGCGAGCAGTACGACGTGTTCCTGCGCTCGGGGCGCATCGTCGACATCGCCCCCGCCGGGTTCGCGGGGCGCTCCGGCGCCGTGCTCGATGCGGAAGGAGCCTGGCTCGTGCCGGGACTCTGGGATCACCACGTGCACGCGGTGCCCTGGGCGCTCGAGGCCGTGCGCACCCCGCTCGGTGCGACCCGCACCGCCGCCGAGGCCGCCGCACTGATGGGCACGGCCTCGGTGCAGCCCGACGGCCGCCGTGTCGGCTCGGGGATCCGCGATGCGTTCTGGCCGGAGCCGCCGAGCCTCGACGTGCTCGACGCCGCGACGGGTGAGGTGCCGACGTACCTCGTGAACGCCGACCTGCACAGCGCGTGGCTGAACTCGGCCGCCCTCCGCCGCGAGGGGTGGACCAGCGAGGACGGCGTGGTGCGCGAGGAGACCGCCTTCGACCTCGTGGCGCGCCTCGGCGCGCAGGAGGAGCGCGTCGTCGACGACGCGATCGCCGACATGGCGCGCCGTGCCGCAGCGCGCGGCGTCGTCGGGATCGTCGACATGCATATGCAGTGGTCGGGGGACGACTGGGCGAGGCGCGAGAGCGACGGCTTCGATCTGCTGAGGGTGGAGGTCGCGACGTACACGCACCGCCTCGACCGCACGATCGCCGACGGCCTGCGCACCGGAGCGGCGCTCGGCGAAGGCGGACTCGTCCGGATGGGCACGTACAAGGCGATCACCGACGGCTCGCTCGGCACGCGCACCGCGGCGTGCTCGCACGGCTACGGCCCCGACGGCGCTGCCGGAGTGCTGAACATCGCTCCGGACGAGCTGGTCACGCTGCTCGTGCGGGCGGCGGGAGCCGGTCTCGACGCCGCGGTCCACGCGATCGGCGACGTCGCCGTCTCGCACGCGCTCGATGCGTTCGCCGCTTCAGGCGCGACGGGAACGCTCGAGCACGCGCAGCTCGTCCGGCACGCGGACCTCGCCCGCTTCGCCAGGCTCGGCGTCTCGGCAAGCGTGCAGCCGACGCACGCGGTCGAGGACCGCGACCTCGTCGACGACCTCTGGGCGGGGCAGACCGCGCTGCCGTACGCATGGCGGGCGCTCGCAGACGCGGGCGCGAACCTGCTGTTCGGCTCGGATGCTCCCGTCTCGGCGCTCGACCCGTGGCGGCAGATCGCCGCTGCGGTGTTCCGACGAGACGACCAGCGCGCCCCGTGGCACCCGGAGAACGCGCTCGACGCTGCGACAGCGCTGGCGGCATCGACCCGCGGCGGCACGGCGAACGGCGCCCGCATCCTGCCGGGGGAGCGCGCCGACCTCGCGCTGGTCGCGCACGATCCGCTCTCGGCCGACGAGGCGGAGCTCGGCGGCATGCCCGTCGGCGCCACGCTCGTCGGCGCCCGTCTGACCCACATCGCCTGAGCGCAGCAACGACGAACGCCCCCGAATCATCGGGGGCGTTCGTCGTTGCTGCGGTGCTTACGCGGCGAGGTGCGAGAAGAGGAACCAGCGGTCCTTCTCGAGACCCGCCTTGATGTTGATCGCGACGTCCTGGCTCGTGAGGTCGACCTCGTCGAGGCCCTCGATCGCGGCCTGCGTGTCGGCGATGATCGCGTCGATATCGGCGATGACCGCGCGGATCACGGCGTCGGACTGCTCGAAGCCGGCGCCGACCTGCGTCGCGCCGACCTTCTCGGCGATCGTGGTCGAGCGGGCGTCGATCGGCAGGCCGAGGGCGACGATCCGCTCGGCGGCGAGGTCGGCGAAGGCGCCGGCGTTCGCCACGACGGTGTCGAGGAACTCGTGCACGCCGATGAAGTTGGCGCCGCGCACGTGCCAGTGCGCCTGCTTGCCGTTGACGGTCAGGGCCTGCAGCCCGAGGACGACGGGGGACAGGAACTGTGCGGTGCCCGCGGCAACGGTCGGGTCGCTGGCGGTGGTGGCGATGGTCTTGTTAGTCATCTCTGTTTCCTTCCCATGGGGTGGTCTGTGTTGGTAATAACCGTACTCGGCCTGAGCTATTCCGCAACCAAGTTGAGGCTCTGCTAAACCCGCTCTGATCTGGGAAATGCAAGGCTCACCTATGTTCTGTCCGAGTGAGGTGCGCCTTCGTCGGGCATGATGGCGGCATGACCGTCTCCTCCTCAGCAGCTGTGCGCGCCCTCGGTGACGCCGCCCCGCACGTCCCCGACAGCGCGTTCGTCGCAGACGGTGCGCGAGTGATCGGATCGGTCGCTCTGGGCGAGAGCTCCAGCGTCTGGTACAACGCGGTCGTGCGCGGCGACGTGAACACGATCGCGGTCGGCGAGCGCAGCAATGTGCAGGACAACGTGTCGATCCACGTCGACGCCGGGCATCCGGCCGTCATCGGGGCGGACGTCTCGATCGGGCACAACGCGGTGGTGCACGGCTGCGAGGTGGGCGACGGCTCGCTCATCGGCATGGGATCCGTGGTGCTGTCGGGAGCCGTGATCGGGGAGCAGTGCCTCGTCGCCGCCGGCGCGGTCGTGCTCGAGGGGACCGTCGTGCCGCCCCGCTCGCTCGTCGCCGGGGTGCCGGCGAAGGTGCGGCGCGCGCTCACCGACGATGAGGTCGAGGGCCTCAGGACGAATGCGGAGCGCTACCTCGAGACCGCGGCGCGCCACGCGCGGGATGCCGGCGTCACGTCGGACGGCGCTGATCGCCTATAGTCGTATGTGCTGCCTCGGCAGTGCGGGGATGTAGCTCAATGGTAGAGCCCCAGTCTTCCAAACTGGTCACGCGGGTTCGATTCCCGTCATCCCCTCCGAATGATCGGCGTGACGCGCCGCCTCCGTCCGGCTCGCCGCCCCGAGCTTCCGCAGGATCGACGAGACGTGCACGCTCGCGGTCTTGGTGCTGATGAACAGCCGCTCGCCGATCTGTCCGTTGGAGAGGCCCTCGGCGATGAGCGCCAGGACCTGACGCTCGCGGTTCGTGAGCGCACCGGTGCCCGTGCGCGGAGCCCCGGCGGAGGACAGCCCCGCGTCGGCCGCCAGCGCGCGTGCGCGCGCGCTGAGGCCGCCGAGCCCCGCGGCGCCCGCCTGCTCGAGGGCCGCACCGAGCGCATCGCGCGCCGAACCGCGGTCTCCGCCTGCGAGAAGCGCTTCCGCGAGCCGGATGCCGACGTACGGACGCAGGTGCACGGGCGCGCGCTCATCGGCGACCGCATCCGCCGCGTCCCGCCACGCCTCGGCGGTTCCCGACAGCTCGGCGTCCACGACCCGTGCCCACATCGCCTGCGTCGGCCAGAGCGGGAAGCGCTGAACGAACTCGCGCACGCGCGCGTCGGCCGACGCGGCCTCCGAGTCGGGTGCCGCCTCGCGCGCCGCGGCGACGGTGCGCGCCGCGCTCCACGCTCCGAGGTGGACCCGCCCGGCCATCAGCCGCTCCGGTTCGATGTCGAGCACGTCGCGCACGGCGCTCCATGCGGCGTCGAGGTCGCCGAGCGCCAGTGCGGTCTCTGCGGCCACGCGCTGAAGGCCCATCCGCGCCTGCACCTCGGCGGCCGCGGTCGCCGCGAGCACCGAGCGGTGCTCGCGCAGGAGGTCGGCCGCACGCTGGGGCTCCCCGCGCCACACGAGCATCGCCGCGCGCACCGTGAGCAGATGAGTGCGGTACGAGCGGGGCGGATCGAGCGAGACCGCGCGCGCGATGATCGCCTCGACCCGCTCCCACTCGCCGAGCGCCACGAGCGGTTCGGCGAGGTTCGACGACAGCAGGACGCCGGACGTGCGTTCGAAGCCAAGGCGCTTCGAGGCCTCGACGCCCTCCTGAGCGAGAGACACCGCCTCGTCGTACTGCCCCATGAGGTTCGCCACGTCCGACGCGTTGACCCAGTAGCGCACCTGCGCAGGCCCGTCATCGCCGGCCGTCCGCCGAGCGATCTCGAGCTCGGCGAGAGCGTCCTCCGGTTCGCCGAGGGCGGCGAGGCTGACCGCCGCCACGTTGAGCCCGATCGATTCCGTTCGTCGGTCGTCGATTCCGCGCGCGACGGCAGCACCGCCGAGGGCGACGTCGCGCGCGTCGGCGTCCGCTCCGGAGAGCATCAGCCTGCCCGCGTACGACACCATGATCGAGGCGCGCAGCGCGTCGATGCCGTCGGTCTCGTCCGGCAGAGCCTCCGCCGTCGAGAGCGCCTGCCGGAACACCCCGAGCGTCTCCTTCCTCGCCAGCTGTGCCAGGCACTTCGCCCTGCCCTGCAGCAGCAGGGCGTGATCGAGGGACCCGGGCTCGCACTCGTCGAGAGCGGCGCCGGTGAGCGCGAGGCTGCGATCGAGGTCCCCGGCGTTGCGCAGGTACGTCGCGGTGCGTCCCATCAGCTCGACCCTCGTCATACCGGCGACGTCCTGCGCATCCGGCACCGCGCTCCAGAGGCCGAGCGCCCGCTCCCCGTGCTGCGCCGCCGAGCCGTAGGCGAGCGAGGCCCTGGCCTCGCGCAGAGCGCGCAGGGTCGCGGGGAACGCCCGCGCCTGATTCCTCGCCTGCAGCCAGTGGTGAGCGACGGCGGCCGCCAGCGGACGGCCCGTCTCGTCGGCCATCCGCTCGTACTCGGCCGCGTAGCGGGCGTGGACTCGCTCGTGCTCGCCCGGCAGCACGTCCTCCAGGATCGCCTCGCGCACGAGCGCATGGCGGAACCGGTAGGTCTCGCTGTCGGCCGTGAGGACGCCGCCGTGCACCGCGTCGCGGGCGGGGATATCGAGGTCGTCGCCGTCCCACACCCTGCTCAGAAGCGCGTGTCCGATCTCGGCGCCGCCCACGGCGAGGATGCGCGCGAGGCGCTGGGCGTGCTCGTCGAGCCGCTCGTACCGGGCGAGCAGCAGCTCCCGCAGCGTCTCGGGGACCCCGTCGGAGGCGGCGTCGTCGAACGCGACCAGCTCCTCGACGAAGAACGGCACGCCCTCGCTCCGCTCCATCAGGTCGGCCAGCTCCCGCTCGCGCAGCTCGTGGCCGCGCAGGTCCTGCGCGAGCGCGCGCACCTCGTCGCGGGGAAGCCTCGGGAGCACCAGGCGCGTCACCGAGCGGTCGCGCTCGAGCTCGCCGAGGAGCCGGCGGGTCGGGTGGCCGCGGCCGACGTCGTCCGACCGGTAGGTGATGACGATGAGAAGGCACCCCGAGGAGACTGCTCTGGTCAGGAAGCGCAGCAGCCCGAGACTGGCGGTGTCGATCCAGTGCACGTCCTCGAACGCCAGGATGACGGGCCCCGCAGCGGACGCGGCCTCCAGCACCGCGGCGACGGCCTCGTGGAACTGCTCGACCGCGCCGATCGAGGCGCGCTGCTCCGCGGGTGCGAGCTCGGGGAACAGTGCCAGCAGAGCGGCGGCGCCTGATCCGGCGAGCTCGCGCACGCGGTCGGCGCCGAGCTCGCTCACGAGCGGTCGGAGCGCGGAGATCACCGGTGTGTAGGCGGCCGCGACGTCGCCGAGGTCGACGCACTGACCGACCAGCACGCGGGCGTTCGCGGAGTTCGCCGCGAGGAACTCCCGCAGCAGCCGCGTCTTGCCGATGCCGGCCTCGCCGCCGATGACGACGGTGCGCGGCGTCCCCTCCTCGGCGCGGGCGAGGGCCTCTCCGAGGGTGCGGACCTCGGCGTCACGGCCGACGAGCGGCGCGGTCGGGGCGGAAGGCATCACGCCATCATCGTGTCACGTGCTCCGCACGCGCGGACGGCCGGGCCCCGTTCGGCCGCGCCGTCGTCCGGCGCCGTCCGCTCCTCGGCCTCGGTGCGCCGCGCGATCTCCCGCTCCGCGGCGGCGGCGTCTGCGCCGTACCTCGTCAGTGCGTACATCCAGTCGCTCATCGTCGTCTGTCCTCTCGATCCGGATGATCAGGTGGGAGTGACGATGCCGCGGCAGACGAAGGCCGGCATCCGCAGAATGCCGTATCTTCGCCGTCGATCGCGCCTGTCGGCGGCCCTGAGGTACCTCAGAACGGACGGCGCGCGGAATGCCGTAGACTCTACGAGGTCGTTTCGTGCTCCGCCTCGCGGGGAAACCGGGGCGTAGCTCAGCTTGGTAGAGCGCCCGCTTTGGGAGCGGGAAGTCGCAGGTTCGAATCCTGTCGCCCCGACATACGGCCCATCTAGACCTAAATCCCGGCGGAAATGCGCGGGTTCGTCACGAGGAGAAGCACCAGAATGGTCAACAGCACCGTCGAGAAGCTCAGCCCGACGCGAGTCAAGCTGCACATCACGGTCAGCCCGGAGGAGCTGAAGCCGAGCATCGCTCACGCCTACGAGCACATCGCTCAGGACGTGCAGATCCCCGGCTTCCGCAAGGGCAAGGTGCCTGCTCCGATCATCGACCAGCGCGTCGGCCGCGGCGCCGTCATCGAGCACGCCGTGAACGAGGGCCTCGACGGCTTCTTCCGCGCGGCCGTGGCCGAGCACGACGTGAAGCTGCTCGGCCGTCCGTCGGCCGACATCCTCGAGTGGCCCGCCGAGAAGGACTTCTCGGGCGACCTGGTCGTCGACATCGAGACCGACGTCCGCCCCGAGATCGAGGTTCCGTCGCTCGAGGGCGTCACCGTCGAGGTCGACGCGATCGAGGCCGATGAGAACGCCGTCAACGAGGAGCTCGACCGCCTGCGCGCCCGCTTCGGCACGCTCGTCACGGTCGACCGCCCCGCAGCGAAGGGCGACTTCGTCGAGCTCGACCTCGTCGCCAAGATCGCCGACGCCGAGATCGACCGCGCCGAGGGCGTGTCGTACGAGGTCGGCTCCGGCGAGCTGCTCGAGGGCACCGACGAGGCGATCGAGTCGCTGACCGCCGGTGAGGACACCACGTTCACCTCGAAGCTGATCGGCGGCGAGCACGCCGGCGAGGACGCCGAGGTCTCGCTGACGGTCAAGGCCGTCAAGGAGCGCGAGCTGCCCGAGGCAGACGACGACTTCGCGCAGATGGCCAGCGAGTTCGACACGATCGCCGAGCTGCGCGACAGTCTCGGCGAGCAGGCCACGAGCCGCGGTGCGTTCGAGCAGGCCTCGAAGGCGCGCGACAAGGTCCTCGACGTGCTCCTCGAGCAGGTCGAGATCCCCGTTCCCGAGCAGCTCATCGAAGACGAGGTGCACCGCCACCTCGAGCAGGAGAGCCGCCTCGAGGACGACGAGCACCGCGCGGAGGTCGCCGAGGCCAGCGAGAAGCAGTTCCGCACGCAGATCCTCCTCGACGTCATCGCCGAGCAGTTCGACGTGCAGGTCTCGCAGGACGAGTTCACCCAGTACCTCATCCAGTCGGCCGGCCAGTACGGCATGGCGCCGCAGGAGTTCATCCAGGCCATCCAGCAGGGCGGCCAGCTGCCCGCGCTGATGGGCGACGTCGCGCGCAACAAGGCGCTCGGCCTGGTCCTGAGCAAGGTCTCGGTCGTCGACACGGCGGGCAACGCCGTCGACGTCTCCGACTTCGTCCCGAGCGAAGAGGACGAGGCCGACGAGGCCGCCGACACCGAGGCGGCGGAGGAAGCCGCCGAGGAGAAGGCCGAGTAAGACCCCTTTTCCGAAGGCCCGGGCGCTGAGGCGCCCGGGCCTTCGTGTGTGCGCGCCCCGTCATCCGGCGCTCCGCGGCGGGGCCGCATGCCGATAAAGTTTCCCCAGCATCCCTACCTTGGAGGTTTCCCGCATGGCCCTGTGGAAGATTCACGGCGACGGACGGACGGTCGCCCCCGGCGCCGTCGTCGCGCCCGGCGAGCGGCTGGCATGGCCGGCCACGATCGCGATCGGCGCGCAGCACGTCGTCGCCATGTTCGGCGCGACGTTCCTCGTCCCGATCCTGACCGGGTTCCCCGTGTCGACCACGCTGCTGTTCTCGGGCCTCGGCACGCTGCTGTTCCTGCTGATCACGCGCAACCGGCTGCCCAGCTACCTCGGCTCGTCGTTCGCGTTCCTCGCGCCGATCATGGCGATCAACGCGGGGCAGACGCTCGAGACGACGCTCCAGATCACCCAGGCGCTCGTCGGCGTGCTCGCCACCGGTGTGATCCTCGCGGTCATCGGCTTCGTCGTGCAGGCGGTCGGCGTCGGCTGGATCGACAAGCTCATGCCTCCCGTCGTCGCCGGCTCGATCGTCGCGCTGATCGGCTTCAACCTGGCGCCGGCCGCGTGGAACAACTTCCAGCTCCAGCCGGGCGTCGCGGTCATCACGCTTGCCGCCACGGTGCTCTTCAGCGTGCTGTTCCGCGGGTTCCTCGGGCGCATCTCGATCTTCCTCGGCGTGGTCGTCGGCTATGTCGCGGCGGTCATCATGGGCGAGGTGACGTTCGACGACATCGGCGACTACGCGCTGTTCGGGCTGCCCGACTTCCACCTCGCCGCGCTCGGCGACGGCGCCGCGTGGGCGTACGTGCCGATGTTCATCCCCGTCGTCCTCGTGCTGATCGCCGAGAACGTCGGCCACGTGCGCGGGGTTGCGACGATGACGAACGACGCGTCGATCAACAAGCACACGGGCCGCGCGCTCATCGCCGACGGCGTCTCGACCACGATCGCCGGCGGGTTCGGCGGCTCCGGCACGACCACGTACGGCGAGAACATCGGCGTGATGGCGGCGACGCGCGTCTACTCGACGGCCGCGTACTGGGTGGCGGGCGTCGTCGCGATCCTGCTCGCCTTCTCGCCCAAGGTCGGGTACATCATCAACTCGATCCCCGCCGGCGTGCTCGGCGGCGTGACGACCGCGCTGTACGGCCTGATCGGCGTCATCGGCATCAAGATCTGGGTAGACAACCGCGTCGACTTCTCGCGGCCGGTCAACCAGTACACCGTCGCGGTGTCGTTCGTGATCGCCATCGCGCAGTTCGCGTTCAGCTGGGGCTCGTTCCAGCTCGGCGCGATCGTGCTCGGCACGGTCGCGGCTCTCGTCATCTACCACCTCGGCAACGCGATCGCGCGCTGGCGCCGCACGGGCGCGGACGACGGCGGCCCGATCCCCGCCGTCGGCGCGCCGGGCGGCGACCCCGAGAACGCTCGCGAGGCGTCCTGACCGCTCCGCTCCGGATGCCGCACCGCGGCATCCGGAGCGGAGAAATCGGCCCAGGGCGAACACGGCCTTTCGCGCGAATCGCCGCCGGTAGTGTCGTTATCAACGCATCACCGAATGGAGTGAGAATGCCGGAACCGCTGATGGCACAGAGTGTCTTCGACCAGCTGCTGAGGGATCGGATCATCTGGCTCGGGTCTGAGGTTCGCGACGAGAACGCGAACGAGATCTGCGCCAAGATCCTGCTCCTTGCGGCCGAGGACCCGCAGAAGGACATCTACCTCTACATCAACTCGCCCGGCGGCTCGATCACGGCCGGCATGGCGATCTACGACACCATGCAGTTCGTGCCGAACGACATCGTCACGGTCGGCATCGGCATGGCCGCCTCGATGGGGCAGCTGCTGCTCACCAGCGGCACAAAGGGCAAGCGCTACATCACGCCGAACGCGCGCGTGCTGCTGCACCAGCCCCACGGCGGCTTCGGCGGCACGGCCAGCGACATCCAGACGCAGGCCCAGCTCATCGTCTCGATGAAGAACCGTCTCGCCGAGATCACCGCGGCGCAGACGGGCAAGTCGGTCGAGCAGATCCACGCCGACGGCGACCGCGACCACTGGTTCACGGCCGCGGAGGCCCTCGAGTACGGCTTCGTCGATCACATCCGCGAGAGTGCGACCGACGTCACCGGCGGCGGCGGCACCGACCGCGACGCGAACTGAGTCAGCGAGGAATGACACACATGCACACTCCGTACACGCCAGCCCCGCAGGGCCTGCAGATGCCGTCGAGCCGCTACATCCTGCCGCAGTTCGAAGAGCGGACGGCCTACGGCTTCAAGCGCCAGGACCCGTACAACAAGCTGTTCGAGGACCGCGTCATCTTCCTCGGCGTGCAGGTCGACGACGCGTCGGCAGACGACGTCATGGCCCAGCTCCTCGTGCTCGAGAGCCAGGACCCCGACCGCGACATCATCATGTACATCAACTCGCCCGGCGGCTCGTTCACGGCCATGACGGCGATCTACGACACGATGCAGTACATCTCGCCCCAGATCCAGACCGTGGTGCTGGGCCAGGCGGCTTCGGCCGCGTCCGTGCTGCTCGCGGCCGGTGCGCCGGGCAAGCGCCTCGCGCTGCCGAACGCGCGCATCCTGATGCACCAGCCGGCGGTCGGCGAGTCCGGCCACGGACAGGCCTCCGACATCGAGATCCAGGCGGCCGAGATCATGCGCATGCGCACGTGGCTCGAGGACACGATGGCCAAGCACACCGGTCGGTCGACCGAGGTGATCCACAAGGACATCGACCGCGACAAGATCCTCGGCGCAGCCGAGGCCGTCGAGTACGGCGTGGTCGACCAGGTCCTCACCACCCGCAAGCGCCAGCCGCTCGCGCAGTAACTCTCCGTCACACGATGCCCCGGCCGCGACCCCGTCGTGACCGGGGCATCGTGCTTGTGACCGTGTTGCGTCATCCGGTGTCGGCGGGAGCGATTAGGCTCGGATGACGACGGCCCGACATTCCTGGAGGTCCCATGGCTCGCATCGGTGAGAGCGCCGACCTGTTCAAATGCTCATTCTGCGGAAAGAGCCAGAAGCAGGTGCAGCAGCTGATCGCCGGCCCCGGCGTGTACATCTGCGACGAGTGCGTCGAACTGTGCAACGAGATCATCGAGGAGCGCATGGCCGAGGCCTCGGGCTCCGAGGCTTCCGGCGAGTTCGAGCTGCCGAAGCCGCGCGAGATCTACGACTTCCTCGAGGAGTACGTCATCGGCCAGCACACCGCGAAGCGGTCGCTGTCGGTCGCGGTCTACAACCACTACAAGCGCGTCCGGGCGCGCGGCGAGCTGAAGTCCGCCGATCAGAAGGCCGACGAGGTCGAGGTCGCCAAGAGCAACATCCTGATGCTGGGACCGACGGGAACGGGCAAGACGTATCTCGCGCAGACGCTCGCCCGGCGCCTGAACGTGCCGTTCGCCGTGGCCGACGCCACCGCGCTCACCGAGGCGGGTTACGTCGGCGAGGACGTCGAGAACATCCTCCTGAAGCTGCTGCAGGCCGCCGACTACGACGTCAAGCGCGCCGAGACCGGCATCATCTACATCGACGAGATCGACAAGGTCGCCCGCAAGGCCGAGAACCCCTCGATCACGCGCGACGTGTCGGGCGAGGGCGTGCAGCAGGCGCTGCTGAAGATCCTCGAGGGCACGGTCGCCCAGGTGCCGCCTCAGGGCGGGCGCAAGCACCCGAACCAGGAGTTCATCTCGCTCGACACGACGAACGTGCTGTTCATCGTGGCGGGTGCGTTCGCCGGCCTCGAAGACATCGTGTCCAACCGCATCGGCAAGCACGGCGTCGGCTTCGGCGCGCCGCTGCACGACAAGACGCAGGAAGACACGCTGTTCGGCGAGGTCAGGCCGGAAGACCTGCACAAGTTCGGCCTGATCCCCGAGTTCATCGGGCGACTGCCGATGATCGCCTCGATGCACCCGCTCGACCAGTCGGCGTTCGTCGACATCCTCACCAGGCCGCGGAACGCGCTCGTCAAGCAGTACCAGCAGATGTTCGCGTACGACGGCGTGCAGCTCGAGTTCGAAGAAGACGCGCTGCGCGCGATCGCCGACCTCGCCGCAGAGCGAAAGACGGGCGCGCGCGGACTGCGAGCGATCCTCGAGGAGGTGCTCGGGCCGATCATGTTCGAGATCCCGAGCGACGACGACGTCGAGACGGTCATCGTCACGAAGGCGGCGGTGCTCGACGGCGCCGAGCCGACGCGCGTGTACCGGGAGCGCCGCAAGACCGCGTAGGCGCACGAACGACGAAGCGGGCCCATCCGGATGGACGGGCCCGCTTCGTCGTTCGTCTGCGTCAGAACGTCGCCGTGACGACCTCGCCGTCCGCGCCGATGGTCAGCTCGATGCCCGAGTCGAGCTCGGCGATCGGGCTGCCCTCGAGCCAGGTGAGGGTCCACGACGGGCGGGGCGAGGCATCGGCCGTCGTGGCATCGATGCGCGCGATCTCGGCGCGCAGCGCATCGGGGACCGACGCGGGCGGCTCGCCGCCCGCTGACCACCGCGTGCCCAACTGCATGGCTCAGGCCTCCTGAGGCGCGAGCTCGATGGAGGTCACCGCGAACTCGTCCGCCTCGGTGAACGACAGCTCGGCGATGCGTCCGACGTCGCGCAGGTCGGCCTCGGCGAGGCGCAGCAGGGCGCTCAGCTCGGCGGGAGCGGCGATCACGGCCGAGGTGACCTGCGTCTTCTGCGAGGCCTTCGCCTCGGTCTTGGCGCGGCGAACGGCGATGAGCGCCTGGCTCGCAGCGGCGAGCACGGCGGGGTCGCCCGCTGCGCCCGACTCGGTCGGCCACGCGGCCGCGTGCACCGAGCCGTCCTGGAACCAGCTCCACACCTCTTCGGTCGCGAAGGAGATCACCGGCGCGAGCAGACGCAGCAGCGTCGACAGCGCGGTGCGCAGCGCGACGGCCGCGGACGCGCCGGCGGCGCCCCCGCCGTATGCGCGCTCCTTGACGAGCTCGAGGTAGTCGTCGCAGAACGTCCAGAAGAACGCCTCGGTCACCTCGAGGGCGCGGGCGTGGTCGAACGCGTCGAGCGACGCCGTCGCCTGCGCGATCACGCGGTCGAGCTCGGCGAGCATCGACAGATCGAGCGGCTCGGTGACCTCGGCGCCCTCCGGAGCGTCGAAGCCGAGCACGAACTTCGCGGCGTTGAGCACCTTGATCGCGAGGCGGCGGCCGATCTTGATCTGCGTGGGATTCTGCGCGTCGAACGCTGCGTCGGCGCCGAGGCGGCTCGACGCGGCCCAGTACCGCACCGCATCCGAGCCGTGCTTGTCGAGGATGTCGGCGGGGGTGACGACGTTGCCCTTCGACTTCGACATCTTCTTGCGGTCGGGGTCGACGATGAAGCCGGAGATCGAGGCGTTCCGCCAGGAGACCCTGTCGTCCTCGAGCGCGCTGCGCAGCAGCGTCGAGAACAGCCAGGTGCGGATGATGTCCTGGCCCTGCGGGCGAGTGTCGAACGGGGCGACGAGGCTCCACAGCTCCTCATCGCGAGCCCAGCCGCCGGCGAGCTGCGGGGTGAGCGAGCTGGTCGCCCAGGTGTCGAAGACGTCGGTCTCGGCGTCGAAGCCGCCGGGCACGCCGCGCTGCTCCTCGGTGTAGCCGGCGGGCAGCTGGCTGGTCGGGTCGATCGGCAGCGCCGATGCGTCCGGCACGATGACCTTGGAGTAGTCGCGCTCGCCGTTCTCGTCGAGGCCGTACCAGACGGGGATCGGTACGCCGAAGAAGCGCTGGCGGGAGACCAGCCAGTCGCCGGACAGGCCGCCTACCCAGTTCTCGAAGCGCACCCGCATGAACTCGGGGTGCCATTCGATCTGCTCGCCGAGCGAGAGCATCGAGGCCTTCAGCTCCGCGTCGCGGGCGCCGTTGCGGATGTACCACTGGCGCGTCGAGACGATCTCGAGCGGGCGGTCGCCCTTCTCGAAGAACTTCACGGGATGGTTGAACTGCGCGCCCGTGTGCACGAGCTCGCCCGTCTCGGCGAGCTTCTCGACCATCAGCTTCTGCGCGCTGAACATGGTCTTCCCGGCGATCTCTGCGTAGAACGCGCGCCCAGCCTCCGTCGTGATCGCCTCGGGGGCGTCGGAGACGATGCGGCCGTCCTTGCCGACGATCGTGCGGTTGGGCAGGTCGAGCTCGCGCCACCAGATGATGTCGGTGACGTCGCCGAACGTACAGATCATCGCGATGCCCGAGCCCTTGTCGGGCTGAGCGAGCTTGTGGGGGAGCACGGGAACCTCGACGCCGAACACGGGCGTCGTGACGGTCGTGCCGAAGTACGACTGGTAGCGCTCGTCGTCGGGGTGGGCGACGAGGGCGACGCACGCGGCGAGCAGCTCCGGCCTCGTCGTCTCGATCAGGATGTCGCCCGACCCGTCGTTCTTGTGGAAGGCGAGGCGGTGGTACGCGGCGGGGCGCTCGCGATCCTCGAGCTCGGCCTGCGCGATCGCCGAGCGGAAGTCGACGTCCCAGAGCGTCGGTGCGAGGCTCTGGTACGCCTCGCCGCGTTCGATGTTCTTCAGGAATGCGAGCTGGCTCGTCCGGATCGTGTCGTCGCTGATCGTGCGGTACGTCTGCGTGTAGTCGACCGAGAGGCCGAGCTGGCGGAAGAGGTCCTCGAACGTCTTCTCGTCCTCGACCGTGAGCTTCTCGCACAGCTCGATGAAGTTGCGGCGGCTGATCGGCACCTGGTCGGCGGCCTTGATGTTCTTGGTCGTGCCCTCGAACGGCGGCACGAAGTCGGCGTCGTACGGCAGCGAGGGGTCGCAGCGGACGCCGTAGTAGTTCTGCACGCGGCGCTCGGTCGGCAGGCCGTTGTCGTCCCAGCCGATCGGGTAGAAGACCTGCTTGCCGCGCATGCGCTCGAAGCGGCTCTTCACGTCGGTGTGGGTGTAGCTGAACACGTGACCGATGTGCAGCGAGCCGGAGGCCGTGGGCGGGGGAGTGTCGACCGAGTAGACGCCGTCGCGGCCGACGGCGCGGGCGGCGTCGCGGTCGAAGAGGTAGGTGCCGTCGTTCTCCCAGCGCTCACCCCACTTCTCTTCGAGGCCTTCGAGTGCGGGCTTGTCGGGAATCGATGACACGGGCGCTCCTAATGTGGACGGCACGGTGTGTGCGTGCCTGAAGTGGGGGTTTCCGCAAGTCTACTCGCGCGGCGCGAGCGGCGCCTGGGGTGGGCACCTTCATCCGCCGAAACCTCGGACGAACGGCACAGCCTCGGACGCTTTCCGGCCTGTGCCCCGAGGAACTGCCCGATCTCCGAGCTTCGAGCACGCAACGCGGTCGGGCGCGGCGCCGCGAGGTCTCCTCCCCAGGCGGCCTCGCCGGCGAGAACAGCGCGGAAGTTCTCCACAGCCGGCGCGGCGGGGCCGATCGAGTGCGACCGTGGTGCGATGGAACCACCGAGCGTGCTGAGGTCGAGGGGCGGCGTGATGCCGACGCGGGAGCTTCGCGACGCCTCCGGCCTGACGCGCAGCGCAGTCGACGGGCTGGTCAGATCGGGGGCGCTCATCCGTCCGAGCAACGGGTGGATCGCTCTGCCGTCGGCCGATCCGATGCTGCTCTCCGCCGCCCAGATCGGAGTCGTGGTCTCGTGCGTGACCCTGGCCGCACGACGCGGGCTCTGGGATGTGCGGGCACCCCATGTGCACGTGGCGGCGCATCCTCACCGGGCGCTGCGACGCGCCACGTCGGCGAAAGTGCATTGGGCACGACCCCGGATGCCGCGGAATCCGGGTGCGCTCGAGGATTCGCTCGAGAACGCCCTCGAGCTCGTCGCAGAATGCCAGCCGTTCGAATCGGCGCTGGCGGTGTGGGAGTCCGCGCTGAACCGCGGCCTGGTCACGGTCGAGCACCTGCGCACTTTTCCGTTCGGAGCCCGCGCCCGTCGCATCCGGGCCGAGACTCAGCCGTTCTCCGACTCGGGTCTGGAGAGCGTTGTCGTACCCCGGCTGCGATGGCTCGATCTCGAGCTGCGCAGGCAGGCCTGGATTCTCGGCCACCGCGTCGACCTGCTCATCGGCGACCGTCTCGTCCTGCAGATCGACGGCGGCCATCACGTCGACGCGCAGCGGATGAGCGACAACGAGCACGACGCGCTGCTCCGGCTCGCCGGGTACCACGTCATCCGCGTGGGGTATGCACAGGTGATGTCGGACTGGCCGTCCGCACAGGCGCTCGTCGTCGGTGCAGTCGCGCGAGGGCTGCACCTCGCCCGGTCGGCGTGAGTCCTGCAGAACCTCGGATGTACGGGCGAAGCTCTGAGCCCTCGGCACGTTGTCTCCGAGGTTCTGCCCGATCTCCGAGCGTTGGCGCGGCGAGCGCTACGAGTTGAGGTCCTCGAAGCGCCGCCCGACCTCCTCGACCGCCGGATGGGCGATCTCGAGATCGAGGGCGCGGGGCTCGGCGCCGATGGGAGACGACCAGAACGCCGCGAAAGCGTCGCCGATCGGCTCGCCGTCGTCGACGATCGAGCGCACCATCTCGCAGATGGGCATGGTGAGCCCGAGCTTGCGGGCGAGATCGGTGGCGGTGACGGCGTTGTGCCTGCCCTCGACGACGACGGCCTGACCGCCGAACACGTCGGCGTCGCCGAGGCCCTGGCCGCGCTGGTAGCCGTAGGAGAAGTTGCGCGACTGCGGCGACGAGCACGTCAGCATCAGGTCGCCGAGTCCGCCGAGGCCCGTCACGGTCTCGCGGCTGCCGCCGAGCTTGACGGCCAGCTCCTTCATCTCGCTGAGCCCGCGCGTGATGATCGCGGCGCGCGAGTTCTCGCCGAAGCCGGCGCCGGCCAGGATGCCGCAGGCGATCGCGATGATGTTCTTCACGGCGCCGCCGACCTCGACGCCCGGCAGGTCGTCCGAGATGTACGGCCGGAAGGCGCCGGTGGCCAGCGACAGCGCCATCCGGGCCGCCGCGCGCTCGGCCAGCGGCACGCGCACGCCCGAGTTGCAGGCGACGGTCACGGCGGTCGGATGACCCGCCGCCGTCTCGGTGGCGAACGTCGGGCCGGTGATGGCGCCGATCGGGCGACCGGGGGCCTCCTCGGCGGCGACCTCGCTCATCAGCAGCCCGGTGCCCGACTCGATGCCCTTCGCACAGACGAAGATCGGGGCGCCGTCCGGGGCGAGCTCCCCGATGCGCGCCGCCATCTGCCTGATGGTGGTCGACGGCGTGACCAGCAGCACGGCATCGGCGCCGTCGAGCGCCTCGCGCAGATCGGTGGTCGCGAGGATGTCGCGGGCGAGTTTGATGTCGCCGAGGTAGCGGGAGTTGCGCCTGTTGTCGCGGATGTCGGCGGCGACGGCCTCGTCGCGCAGCCACAGGCGGGTCTCGCGGTGCGCGCGGGCGGCGACCGACGCCAGCGCCGTGCCGAACGCGCCGCCGCCGACGACGGCGATGCGGTCGTACGGGCGCGGGCCCTTCGGAGCGATGATCGGCAGCGGCCGGGTCTCGAGCGATTCGGGAAGAGTCACGGTACCTCCGCCGTGGACGAACGAACGGGCGCCTGCGCGCCCCACGATCACGATAGGCCACGCTCCGTCCGAATTCGCTCCCGCCGGTCGCGCTCACAGGAGCGAGCCGCGTAGAATCGAGTCACACGCTTTGATCCGGCCATCACCGGGGAGCACGCGGAAGAACGGGGTCACCCCAGTAGAACCGCGCGGGGCAGGCCCGTCACAGCCGCAGTGAGAGCGGCGCAGCGATGCGCAACGCGGGGTGGTACCGCGGTTCGTGGTCACACGAGTCGTCCTCGCAGTCCTTCTCGGAACTGCTGGAGCACACTCATGACGTACCCGAAGTCCTCGTTCGGCCCGGCCGCAGACCAGGTCACCCCGTCGCCGCGCTTTCCCGATATCGAGCGCGACGTGCTCGACTTCTGGGAGCAGGACGACACGTTCCGCGCGTCGATCGCGCAGCGCGAGGGCGCCGACGAGTGGGTCTTCTACGACGGCCCGCCGTTCGCCAACGGCCTGCCGCACTACGGGCACCTCCTCACGGGCTACGCGAAGGATCTCTTCCCGCGGTTCCAGACGATGCGCGGCAAGAAGGTCGACCGCGTCTTCGGATGGGACACGCACGGACTTCCCGCCGAGCTCGAGGCGATGAAGCAGCTCGGCATCACCGAGAAGAGCGAGATCGAGGAGATGGGCGTCGCCGCGTTCAACGGCAAGGCCCGCGAGTCGGTCCTCGCCTACACGCGCGAGTGGCAGGACTACGTCACCCGCCAGGCGCGCTGGGTCGACTTCGAGAACGGCTACAAGACGCTCAACGCCACGTTCATGGAGAGCGTGCTGTGGGCCTTCAAGACCCTCTACGACAAGGGTCTCGCCTACGAGGGGTACCGCGTTCTGCCGTACTGCTGGCGCGATCAGACCCCGCTGAGCAACCACGAGCTCCGGATGGACGACGACGTCTACAAGACCAGGCAGGACCCGTCGGTGACGGTCTCCTTCCCGTTCTCCGGTGAGAAGGCCGCGTCGCTCGGCATCGAGGGCGTGAGCGCGCTCGCGTGGACGACGACGCCGTGGACCCTGCCGACGAACCTCTCGCTCGCCGTCGGCCCCGACATCCGCTACGCGGTCGTGCCCGTCGGACCAGCGGGCGCGAAGGAGGGGCTCGCCGGCGAGGCGTTCCTGCTCGCAGAGGACCTGCTCGGCGGCTACGCCAAGGATCTCGGCTACGCCGAGCCAGCCGACGCGCTCGCGGCCGTCACCGCCCGCCTGACGGGCACCGAGCTGGGCGGCGCCTCGTACGAGCCGCTGTTCGACTACTTCACCGACGCCGAGAAGTGGGGCACGGAGCGCGCCTTCCGCGTTCTGGTCGACGACTACGTCTCGACCAGCGACGGCACGGGCATCGTGCACCAGGCTCCCGCCTACGGCGAGGAGGACAAGCGCCTGAACGACGCTGCGGGCATCCCCACCATCGTGTCGGTGGGCGACGACGGCGTGTTCCTGAACATCGTTCCCGACTTCGCCGGGCAGCTCTGGCTCGACGCGAACATGGACATCGTGCGGCACCTGCGCGGCGCGGGCCGCCTGGCGCGCCTGCAGTCGTACGAGCACAGCTACCCGCACTGCTGGCGCTGCCGCAACCCGCTGATCTACAAGGCCGTGTCGAGCTGGTTCGTCCGCGTGACCGACTTCAAGGACGACCTGCTGGCGAACAACGAGCAGATCACCTGGGCGCCCGAGAACGTCAAGCACGGCCAGTTCGGGAAGTGGCTCGAGGGCGCGCGCGACTGGTCGATCAGCCGCAACCGCTACTGGGGCTCGCCGATCCCGATCTGGAAGTCGGACGACCCGAACTACCCCCGCGTCGACGCATACGGCTCGCTCGAGGAGCTCGAGCGCGACTTCGGCAGGGTGCCCGTCAACGAGCAGGGCGAGGTCGATCTGCACCGCCCGTTCATCGACGACCTGACGAGGCCCAACCCCGACGACCCGACGGGCAAGAGCACGATGCGCCGCATCGAGGACGTCTTCGACGTGTGGTTCGACTCGGGTTCGATGCCGTTCGCGCAGGTGCACTACCCATTCGAGAACAAGGAGTGGTTCGACAGCCATTCGCCCGCCGACTTCGTCGTCGAGTACATCGGCCAGACCCGCGGCTGGTTCTACCTGCTGCATGTGCTCTCGACCGCGCTGTTCAACCGTCCGGCGTTCACCGGCGTCAGCTGCCACGGCATCGTGCTGGGCAACGACGGCCTCAAGATGTCGAAGTCGCTCCGCAACTACCCAGACGTCTCCGAGGTGCTCGACCGCGACGGGTCAGACGCCATGCGCTGGTTCCTGATGTCGTCGTCCGTGCTGCGCGGCGGCAACCTCTCGGTCACCGAGGAGGGCATCCGCTCGGGCGTTCGGGAGTTCATCCTGCCGCTGTGGAACTCGTGGTACTTCTTCTCGACGTACGCCAACGCGGCGGGCTACGAGGCGAAGCGCTCGACGTCGTCGACCGACGTGCTCGACCAGTACATCCTCACGCTGCTCGGCGAGCTGGTCGCCGACGTGGCGCGCGACCTCGAGCAGCTCGACTCGACGACGGCGGCCGCGCGCCTGCGCGACTTCGCCGAGGTGCTGACCAACTGGTACGTGCGCCGCTCGCGCGACCGGTTCTGGACGGGCGTGACCGACGACCCGGCCAGCACCGAGGCGTTCGACACGATGTACACGGTGCTCGAGACGCTCACCCGCGTCGCGGCGCCGCTGCTCCCGCTCATCTCCGAGCGGGTGTGGCAGGGCCTCACGGGCGGGCGCAGCGTCCACCTGACCGACTGGCCCGACGCGGCTGAGTTCCCGAACGCGGCCGAGACGCGCCGCGCGATGGACCAGGTGCGCGAGGCGTCGAGCGTGGCGAACGCGCTGCGCAAGAAGGAGGGCCTGCGCGTGCGCCTGCCGCTGCAGACGCTCACGGTGGTCACCACCGGCACAGCCCAGCTCGCGCAGTTCGAGGGCATCCTCCGCGAGGAGCTCAACGTGAAGCAGGTGAGCCTCGTCGAGCTCGGCGAGACGACGGCGGCCGACTACGGCATCTCGCACCGACTCACGGTCAACGCCCGCGCCGCGGGTCCGCGCCTCGGCAAGCAGGTGCAGGTCGCGATCAAGGGCTCCAAGACGGGCGACTGGTCGGAGACCGACGGCGTCGTCACGGCCGGCGGGCTCGAGCTCGTCGAGGGCGAGTACGAGCTGGCGCTCGAGACCACGGGGCGGCCTGAGGGCGAGGCGCTCTCGCTCCTGCCGACCGGAGGCTTCGTGCTGCTCGACACCACGACGACGCCCGCGCTCGAGGCCGAGGGCCTGGCGCGCGACGTGATCCGCGCCGTACAGGACACCCGAAAGGCCGCCGACTTCGACGTCAGCGATCGCATCAGGCTCGACATCGGGTTCGCCTCGGCGGACGACGCCGCTGCCGTCCGCTCGGCGTTCGACGCCGCAGACGTCGCCGGTGAGACCCTGGCGCTCTCGCACGAGCTGTTCGACGGCGTCGACGCGCCCGACGGCGAGTTCGCCCAGACGATCCCAGCCGGCACGTATGCGAACGCGGGCGACCTCCGCATCGCCGTGACGCGCATGGTCGTCGGCCAGGTGGAAGGGGAGAACCGATGAGCGACCGCGAACGCGCCGATGCCGTGTACGAGACGCTGCTCTCGCGCGCGGGGGAGCGCTGGGTGCAGCCCCGCAAGGAGCGGACGGCCCGCGTGCTCGAGCTGCTGGCCGACCCCCAGCGCACGTACCGCGTCGTGCACATCACCGGTACGAACGGCAAGACGTCCACCGCGCGCATCGCCGAACGGCTCATCCGTGCGCACGGCCTGCGCACCGGCCTGTTCACGAGCCCGCACCTGACGCGCTTCACCGAGCGCATTCTGATCGACGGCGAGCCGATCGCCGACGCAGCGGTCGCCGACGCCTGGGACGAGATCTCGCCGTTCGTCGACATGGTCGACGGCGAGCTCGAGGCGGCGGGCGACGAGCCGCTGACGTTCTTCGAGCTGCTCACGGTGCTCGCGTTCGTCGCGTTCGCCGATGCTCCGATCGACGTGCTGGTGCTCGAGGTCGGGATGGGCGGCTCCTGGGACTCCACGAACACCGCGGACGGCGACGTCGCGGTGTTCGCGCCGATCGCGCTCGATCACGCCGACCGCTTGGGCGACACGATCGAGAAGATCGCCGAGGTCAAGGCGGGCATCATCAAGCCGGGCGCCCGCGCGGTCTCCGCGAAGCAGTCGCCGGAAGCGGAGGGCGTGCTCCGCCGCTTCGCGGCCGAGCAGGGCGCATCGATCGCGTTCGAGGGCGACGAGTTCGCGCTCTCGTCGACGAAGCTCGCGGTCGGAGGTCAGTTCGTCTCGATCCGCGGCCTCGCCGGTTCGTACGACGAGCAGTACCTGCCGCTGTACGGCGGCCACCAGGGGCAGAACGCGGCGCTCGCCGTCGCGGCCGTCGAGTCGCTCATCGGCGACGCGACCCAGCCCATCGTCGAGAACGTCCTGGCCGAGGGGCTCGCGGAGGTCGTCTCGCCGGGGCGCCTGCAGCTGATCGGCATCGAGCCCACCGTGATAGTCGATGCGGCCCACAATCCGCACGGCGCAGCCTCGCTCGCCCGTGCGCTGGGGGAGTCGTTCGACTTCGAGGAGTGGGGCCTCGTCCTGGGCGTCCTCGACGACAAGGACGCCGCGGGCATCATCGCCGAGCTCGGGCCCGTCGTCTCGCACATCTTCGTGACGGCGCCCGACTCGCCCCGCGCCAACTCCGCCGACTACCTCGCCGATCTCATCGAGGCGACGGGCCGGCGAGTCACGGTCGGACACGACCTGGCGGACGCCGCGGAGGCGGCGCGCGACTGGGCCCGCTCGGCCGAGAAGCGCGCGGTCGTGATCGCGGGATCCGTGGTGCTGGCCGGCGAGGCGATCGCCCTCGCCGCCGAGGACGACTGGAAGGGCGCGGCATGAGCGCGCAGCCGCAGCCCGGCCCGAAGCCTCGCCGGTATCGGCCGCTGCAGGAGAAGGTCGGACAGATCGTGCTCGCGTGCGAGTCGCTCGTCGCGTTCCTCGGCGGCCTCGTGCTGTACGGACTGGACGCCACGGCCGGCCTCCCGTCGTGGACGGGCATCGTTGCCGGCTGCGCGATGGGCGTCGCCTGCCTGATCGCGTCCGGCCTGCTGCGCTGGCGCTGGGGCTACGCCGTCGGCTGGGCGCTGCAGGCGGTCTTCCTCCTCGGCGGATTCCTCGAGCCCGGCCTGTTCATCGCCGGTCTCGTCTTCGGCGGATTCTGGGCGTACGCCGTGATCGGGGGCGCGCGCACCGAGCGCCGAGTCCAGCGCCAGCGCGCCGCCTACGAGCGCGAGCACGGCTCGAACTGACAGACTGACACCACACCCGATTCGACACGAAAGAGGCAGAATGGCCATCGAAGAAACCCTGGTCCTCGTCAAGCCCGACGGCGTCGCGCGCGGCCTGACCGGCGAGATCCTCTCGCGCATCGAGCGCAAGGGCTACGTGATCGTCGACCTGCAGCTCGTGCAGCCGAGCCGCGAGCGCCTCGAGAAGCACTACGCCGAGCACGAGGGCAAGCCGTTCTACGAGCCGCTCCTCGAGTTCATGATGTCGGGCCCGTCCGTCGCCGTCCGGCTCTCGGGCGATCGCGTCATCGAGGGCTTCCGTTCGCTCGCGGGCACCACCGATCCGACGACGGCCGCACCTGGCACCATCCGGGGCGACCTCGGCCGCGACTGGGGTCTGAAGGTCCAGCAGAACCTCGTGCACGGCTCCGACTCGCCCGAGTCGTCCGCTCGCGAGCTCGCGATCTGGTTCTGATCCGAACGACGAAGGGCACCCGCTGCGGCGGGTGCCCTTCGTGCTTCCGGATGACTCCCTAGAGGAACTCCATGAGGACGTTCAGTCGCAGCTGGGCGACGAGCGCGATGATCGCGTAGCTCACGATCGTGATGAGCGGAATCCAGCTGCTGAGCCTGTCGGCGATCTTCGACGCGCGCTCGCCGAGCGGGATCGCTCCGATGCGCACGGCGTGCAGCGCGACCGCGTAGAACGACGGGATCGTGACGACCCAGGTGACCATGCACCACGGGCAGAGCGTGTGGATGTTGAACATGCTCTGGTACATGAGCCAGCAGACGAAGGCGAACGCGAAGGTCATCCCCGCGGCGAAGATCGCCCAGAACCACTTCGCGAACTTCGCCCCGGCGAGGATCGCGACGGCCACGACGAGCGGGGCCATCCATCCGGTCAGCCCGATGATGGGGTTCGGGAAGCCGAATGCCGACCCCTGCGGCGAGTTGAGATTCTCGGTGCACTGCACGAGCACGCTGAAGTCGCACGCCGCCCCCTGACCGGGGTTCTCGTACGCGTTGAACTTCTCGATCGTGAGCTCGAACGCGGCGAACCAGCCGACGACGGAAGCGACGATCAGCCAGTACGCGAGCGCGACCGGCCTGGTGCGTGTGGAGGACATGTCTGCAGTATCCCATCGCCGGATACGCGGGCTCTGTGCGACGCATGCGATAATGGGGTGCAAGGCACAACCCGCGGGGGATCCGCGAACCGTGCTGAAGAGACTTCGAGGCGGAAGCCTCTCGCGACCAGAGCGAACGCCGGTCGACATGGTTAGTGGGCCCAGAGCCCGCACGAGAATTCCGGGCGCGGTTGACACGCCCGTCGAGGAGTACGCCAGAGATGGCCGATGAGAACAGTGAATACAGCGACACCGACAGCTTCGACCTGGAGTCTGTCGACGAGGTAACGCAGCAGGAGGAGCAGGTCACGGCCGTCGGTCTCGGCCTGCTTCCCGAGAACTTCGTTTCCTCGCCGTCCACCGCGCTGCACTTCTACGCGCCGCAGTACACGCTGCTGCCGGCGCTCGAGGTGCCGGATGACGACGATGACGACGACGACCAGTCGCAGGGCGGCCGCCGTCGTCGCCGCCGCGGCGGTCGGGGCGAGCGCCAGCCCGAGTTCATCACCGAGCCGCAGGCGATCAAGGGCTCGACCAGGCTCGAGGCCAAGAAGCAGCGCCGCCGCGACGGCCGCGAGGCCGGCCGGCGCCGCTCGGTGGTCACCGAGGCCGAGTTCCTGGCGCGCCGGGAGTCGGTCGATCGTCAGATGGTCGTCCGCTCCAAGGGCGGCCGCATCCAGATCGGCGTGCTCGAGGACAAGGTGCTCGTCGAGCACTACGTCGCCCGCGACCAGGACGCCTCGCTGATCGGCAACGTCTACCTCGGCCGCGTGCAGAACGTGCTTCCGAGCATGGAGGCCGCCTTCGTCGACATCGGCCGCGGCCGCAACGCCGTGCTGTACTCGGGCGAGGTCGACTGGGATGCGGTCGAGACCGGCAATCAGCCGCGGCGCATCGAGCTCGCGCTCAAGCCGGGCGACAAGGTGCTCGTGCAGGTCACGAAGGATCCGGTCGGCCACAAGGGCGCCCGCCTGACGAGCCAGATCTCGCTCCCCGGCCGCTACCTCGTGTACGTCCCGGGCGGGTCGATGAACGGCATCTCGCGCAAGCTGCCCGACACCGAGCGCGCGCGCCTGAAGAAGATCCTCAAGCAGGTGCTGCCGTCGTCGAGCGGCGTCATCGTCCGCACGGCCGCCGAAGGCGCGACCGAGGACCAGCTCACCCGCGACGTGAACCGCCTCACCAGTCAGTGGGAGCACATCAGGGCGACGGTCGAGAAGGGCAACGCGCCGAGTCTGCTGCACAGCGAGCCCGACCTGCTCGTGAAGATCGTCCGCGACGTCTTCAACGAGGACTTCACGAAGATGCTCATCCAGGGCGACGACGCGCACGAGACGATCTCGACCTACCTCGAGCAGGTCGCCCCCGATCTTCTCGAGCGGGTCGAGCGCTACGAGGGCGAGCAGGATCCCTTCGACGCCCATCGCATCACCGAGCAGATCGAGAAGGCTCTCGACCGCAAGGTCTGGCTGCCGTCGGGCGGCTCGCTCGTGATCGATCGCACCGAGGCCATGACCGTCATCGACGTGAACACCGGCAAGTTCGTCGGGTCGGGCGGCAACCTCGAGGAGACGGTCACCAAGAACAACCTGGAGGCCGCCGAGGAGATCGTGCGTCAGCTGCGCCTCCGCGACGTGGGCGGCATCATCGTGGTCGACTTCATCGACATGGTGCTCGAGTCGAACCGCGATCTCGTTCTGCGCCGGCTGGTCGAGTGCCTCAGCCGCGACCGGACGAAGCATCAGGTCGCTGAGGTCACCTCGCTCGGCCTCGTACAGATGACCCGCAAGAAGCTGGGTCTCGGCCTGCTCGAGACGTTCAGCGAGGCGTGCGAGGTCTGCGCAGGTCGCGGCGTCGTCGTCCACCACGACCCGGTGCTCAAGCACCGCTCGTCCGGCAACGGCAACGGCGGGGGCGGCAACGGGGGCAACGGCGGCGGTCGCAACCGCCGCGGCGGCTCCGGCGGCGGCTCGTCGAACAGCAGCAAGCCGTCGAACGACAGCCACGCGCCGCACGGCTCGACGCACGTGATCACCGACGGCGTGAAATCGGCGCTCGCCCAGATCGCGAAGTCGACGATCCCCGCGGCGCCCGAGGAGCCGAAGGACCCGAGCGCCGCGATCGAGCTGCCGGAGGGTCCGCGAGCCGAGCCGGCTGAGGAGCGCCCGAAGAAGCCGAGGCGCAAGCGCGTGTCGACGCCGAGCGAGCGGGTCGCTCCTCGCCCCGAGCGCGCGCCCGAGCAGCCGAAGGCCGAGAAGCCGAAGACCGAGAAGGAAGCACTGCTCGACTCGGTGCTCAACGCTCTGCCCGAGCCGAAGGAGCCCGGTCAGGGGCGCAACCGCACCAAGAGCCGCCGCGTGACGACCGCCGCGCTCACCGGTCAGGCGGTCTCGGTCACCCCGACCGCCGAGTGATCACCAGCGTCCGTGCGCCGGCTCAGAGCCGGCGCACGGACGCTGCGCGTCTCGCACCGCTCGTTCCGGTCGCGTCAGCGCCGGTCGCGCTGGTGCACGCGCAGGCCGGATCGCTCGAGCCGACGAACGAGGTCGCGCCCTGAGACGCGCTCCGCGCCGGAGGCGATGAGGGACGCGATGCGCTCCTCCGGCACGTCGTAGTGATCGAGGTCGAACGCGCGCTCCGGCAGCCCGTTGGCGCGGGCGAAGGCGTGCAGCTCCTCGAGGGTGGCATCGCTCACCAGGTGCGCCCACAGGCGCCCGTGCGCCGGCCAGATGGCCTGATCGATCAGCACGCTCATGGGATCGAGCCTATGCCCAGCATCATCCGGTATCGTCTTCCGGTCGGCTTTCAGCGGCCCGGTCCGCTGAAAGCCCAGCGTCTTCGCCACGAAACGGGCGTGGCGTGCTTTGCCTCGATGCGAGTCATCCGGTAGAGTTAACCGTTGGTGCGTGAGGTGTTGCCTCCCGCGGGCGCTTTCGAGTCGCTCCGAGCCGCACCCGTGGAGCCTGCGACGCAGGCCGCAGTCCTCCCGTGAGATTTCGGAGCCCGATGAGCTCCCCGATGAAACAGGTATGAAGTGGTTTACGCAATTGTGCGCGCCGGTGGCCGACAGGAGAAGGTCGAGGTCGGCTCGGTGATTCAGCTCGACCGTGTGCAGGCCGCACAGGGCGAGACCATCGAGCTGCCCGCCGTTCTCTTCGTCGACGGCGACAAGGTCGAGGCCGACGCCTCGAAGCTCGCGAAGGTCAAGGTCACCGCCGAGATCGTCAAGAACGTTCGCGGTCCCAAGATCGTGATCCAGAAGTTCAAGAACAAGACCGGTTACAAGAAGCGCCAGGGTCACCGTCAGGACCTCACGCGCGTCAAGATCACCGGCATCAAGTAAGCGCGGAGGCTCAGAGATGGCACATAAAAAGGGCGCAAGCTCGTCCCGTAACGGTCGCGATTCGAACCCCCAGTACCTGGGTGTGAAGCGTTTCGGCGGCCAGGAGGTCAACGCCGGCGAGATCCTCGTCCGCCAGCGCGGCACCAAGTTCCACCCCGGTGCGAACGTCGGCCGCGGCAAGGACGACACGCTGTTCGCGCTCGAGTCGGGCGCCGTGCAGTTCGGTCACAAGGGCGGCCGCAAGGTCGTCAACGTGGTCGCGGCAGCCGCGTAAGCGGTCGCACAACGACTTCGGAACGGGGCGAGCTTCGGCTCGCCCCGTTCTTCCATATCCGGATGACAACTTTCGACCACAGGGGGCAGTGACACCATGGTCACGTTCGTCGACGAGGTGACGCTTCATCTGCAGGCAGGGCGAGGCGGCAACGGCTGCGTTTCGGTCAAGCGCGAGAAGTTCAAGCCGCTGGGAGGCCCCGACGGCGCGAACGGCGGCGACGGCGGCGACATCGTGCTGGTCGCCGACCCGCAGACGACCACGCTGCTGAACTACCACCACTCGCCCCACCGCAAGTCCGACAAGGGCGGCGAGGGCGCTGGTGACATGCGTTCCGGGTATCAGGGCCAGGACCTCGAGCTGCCGATCCCCGTCGGGACGGTTATCAAGGATCTCTCCGGCGAGGTGCTCGTCGACATGGTTCACCCGGGGATGCGCTTCATCGCGGCCCCGGGCGGCCGCGGCGGCCTCGGCAACGCGGCCCTCGCATCCCCTAAGCGCAAGGCGCCCGGTTTCGCCCTGCTGGGCACGCCAGGGTGGACGGGCGACGTCGTCCTCGAGCTCAAGACGGTCGCGGATGTGGCTCTCGTCGGATTCCCCTCCGCCGGCAAGTCGAGCCTGATCGCGGCGGCCTCGGCGGCGCGTCCGAAGATCGCCGAGTACCCCTTCACTACGCTGCAGCCGAACCTCGGCGTGGTGCAGGCCGGCGAGATGCGGTACACGATCGCCGACGTACCCGGCCTCATCGAGGGCGCGAGCGAGGGCAGGGGCCTCGGTCTCGAGTTCCTCCGTCACGTCGAGCGCTGCACGGCGCTCGTGCACGTGCTCGACTGCGCCACGCTCGACCCGGGTCGCGACCCGCTCAGCGACCTCGAGGTCATCCGCGCCGAGCTCGCCGCGTACGAGGTGCCCGAGGGGCAGATGCCGCTGCTCGAGCGCCCCCAGATCGTCGTCCTGAACAAGATCGACGTGCCGGAGGCGCGCGAGCTCGCCGACTTCGTCCGGCCCGACATCGAGGCGCTCGGCTACCGCGTGTTCGAGATCTCGACCGTCGCGCGCGAGGGCCTGCGCGAGCTGACCTTCGCACTCGGCCAGCTGATCGAGGAACACAGGGCGGCTCGGCCCGTCGAGGCACCGCCAGAGCGCATCGTCATCCGCCCCAAGGGCGCCGACAAGGAGTTCGAGATCCGCGTCGAGGGCGGCACGTACGGCAACGTCTACCGCATCCTCGGCGAGAAGCCGCTGCGGTGGGTGCAGCAGACCGACTTCCAGAACGAGGAGGCCGTCGGCTTCCTCGGCGACCGCCTCGAGAAGCTGGGTGTCGAGAAGGAGCTCTACCGCGTTGGTGCGGTCGCCGGTGCGACCGTCACGATCGGCGACGGCGACGACAGCATCGTGTTCGACTGGGATCCGTCGATCTCGTCGGCGGCCGAGCTCACGCCCTCGCCGCGCGGAACGGACATCCGCTTCAGCGGCGTCGACGGCGGACGCCGCACGACGAACGAGCGCCGCGAGGAGTACCACCGCCTCATGGACGCCCGCACCGTCGAGCGCGACGACGAGGAGCGCCGCCGCATCTCGAGCCGCGACGAGTGGGACTCGGAGGACACGGCGCGCACGGGCGAGGGCGGCGAATGAGCATCCGCGACCGCTCGGGAATCGACACAGCGCAGCGCATCGTCGTCAAGGTCGGCTCGTCGTCGATCAGCGGCCCCGCCAAGCGGCGCATCCCGCAGATCGTCGCCGCGCTTGTCGGGGCGTACGAACGCGGCGCCGAGGTGCTGCTCGTGTCGTCGGGCGCGATCGCGACGGGCATGCCGTTCCTCGAGCTCGACGAGCGCCCGAGTGACCTCGCCACGCAGCAGGCGGCGGCCGCCGTCGGCCAGAACATCCTCGTCTACCGCTACCAGGAGGCGCTGCGTCCGTTCGACATCACGGCCGCTCAGGTGCTGCTGACGTCGCACGATCTGGAGGACGCCACCTCGCGCAGCAACGCCCGCAGGGCGATCGACCGGATGCTCGGCCTGCGCGTGCTGCCGATCGTGAACGAGAACGACACGGTCGCGACCCACGAGATCCGCTTCGGCGACAACGACAGGCTCGCGGCTCTCGTCGCTCGGATGATCGGCGCAGACGTGCTCGTGCTGCTCAGCGACGTCGACTCACTCTACACGAAGCCGCCGAGCGAGCCGGGCGCCGAGCGTTTGGACACGGTGTCGTTCGGGCAGGACCTGTCGGGGATCGAATTCGGCGCGACGGTCGTGAACAGCGTCGGCACCGGGGGAGCGGCGACCAAGTCGTCGGCCGCCCGACTGGCCGCGGCCGCCGGTATCGGGGTGCTGGTGACGAGCGCCGACCTGGCTGCCGAAGCGCTCACCGGCGCAGACGTCGGCACCTGGTTCGAGCCTGCCGACCTGGCGCAGGTCGTGGTGACCGGGCCGCTCGATACACTGGCGGAATAACGCTTCGGCAAGGAATGGAACGACACTCGTGAGCACAGCAGAGATGACCGCGACGAGCGACGACCAGCGGGTCGGCTCGCCGCAGCAGGTGCTCGAGCGCGCCAAGGAGGCGTCGCGCGATGCGGCGCGCCTCACGAGCGACGGCAAAGAGCGCGTTCTGCACGCCGTCGCCGACGCTCTCGTAGCCGACGCCGCCGAGATCATCGCGGCCAACGGCGACGATCTCGTCCGCGGCAGGTCGAACGGTCTGACCGAATCGCTGCTCGACCGGCTGACGCTCGACGTCGGCCGCATCGACGCCCTCGCCGCATCGCTGCGCGACATCGCCGCGCTGCCCGATCCCGTCGGTCAGGTGCTGCGCGGGCACCGCATGCCCAACGGCGTCGCCCTCGAGCAGGTGCGGGTGCCGTTCGGAGTCGTCGGCGCGATCTACGAGGCGCGGCCCAACGTCACGGTCGACATCGCCGCTCTCGCGCTGCGATCCGGCAATGCCGCGGTGCTCTACGGCGGCAGCGCAGCTACCGGCACCAACGCCGTGCTGCTGCGCGTGATGCGCGGCGCACTCGGGGCCGCGGGCGTCAGCCCCGACGTGTTCCAGAGCGTCGACGAGTTCGGCCGCGAGGGCACCAAGGCGCTGATGAACGGCCGCGGCTTCATCGACGTGCTCGTCCCTCGGGGCAGTGCCAACCTCATCCGGACTGTCGTGACCGAATCGACCGTGCCGGTGATCGAGACCGGGTCGGGCGTCGTGCACGTGGTGCTCGACGAGACGGCGCCCGACGACTGGGCGCGCGACATCGTCGTCAACGCGAAGGTCCAGCGCCCGAGCGTGTGCAACGCGGCCGAGACCCTTCTCGTGCACCGCGCGGCCGCGGAGCGGCTCGTCGGCCCCGTGGTCGCGGCGCTGCAGAAGCAGGGCGTGACCGTGCACGGCGACGAGACGGTGCAGCGGCTGGCGAGCGGCATCGTGCCGGCGACGGAGGAGGACTGGGCGACCGAGTACCTCAGCCTCGACATCGCCGTGCGCGTGGTCGAGTCGCTCGACGAGGCGATCGGCCACATCCGGCAGTACTCGACGGGGCACACCGAGTCGATCGTGACGACCGACACGCGGGAGGCCGAGCGCTTCCTCAACGAGGTCGATTCGGCCGTCGTGATGGTGAACGCGTCGACGCGCTTCACCGACGGCGGCGAGTTCGGCTTCGGCGCGGAGGTCGGCGTGTCGACGCAGAAGCTGCACGCGCGCGGACCCATGGGGCTCGCCGAACTGACCAGCACCAAGTGGCTCGTGCGCGGCTCCGGCCAGGTCCGCGCCTGACAAACCCCGCATGTGCCCGCGTCGCACCGGGGAATGCCCGGGTGCGGCGGGATAAACTAGACAAACAGAATCGAACGGAGTCAGGATGACCTTCATCTCCGCGCTCGCGGCCGCCGCCGAAGAGCACCACGGAAACGTCGCACTCGAAACGCTGCCCTTCGGCATCGTCGCAGCGGTGGTGTTCGCGGTGCTCGCTCTTGTGACCTTCTCGTACCGCAACGTCGCCAACCGCCACGCCGACAAGGTCGAGCGCGCAGAGGCGTCGTCGTCGCACGAGGCTGGGCACGGCCACTAGGCATCGTTCGTGACGGAGCAGACACGCGCGCCGCGGATCGGGGTGATGGGCGGAACCTTCGATCCCATTCATCACGGTCACCTCGTGGCGGCCAGTGAGGTGGCGAAGTCGTTCGGGCTCGACGAAGTGATCTTCGTGCCCACCGGCCAGCCCTCGCACAAGCACGCCGTGTCGGCAGCCGAGGCGCGCTACGAGATGACGGTCATCGCGACCGCGTCGAACCCGCGCTTCACCGTCAGCAGGGTCGACATCGACAGGTCGACGCCCACGTTCACCGTCGACACGCTGCGCGATCTGCGCGCAGAGCGTCCGAACGCCGAGCTGTTCTTCATCACGGGAGCCGACGCGATCGAGCAGATCATGAGCTGGCGGGATGCTGACAAGCTCTGGGAGCTCGCGCACTTCGTGGCCGTCACCCGGCCGGGGCACACGCTCGACATCGAGACGCTGCCCACCAACGAGGTGAGCCTCCTCGAGATTCCCGCGCTGGCGATCTCGTCGACCGACTGCCGCGATCGCGTGGAGCGCGGCTACCCCGTGTGGTATCTCGTTCCCGATGGGGTCGTCCAGTACATCGCGAAGCACCATCTGTATCGGAGCAAGGCAGCATGAGCACACCAGATCGTCCGCTCACCAGGCGGCAATTGCGCGAGATCCGCAGCACCGGTCAGGTGCCCGTCGTCAGCGCCCACGAGGCGGCAGAGGCCGCTCAGGCAGCAGTCGACGAGGCCGAGGCCGAGGCGCTGTCGGTCGAGACCACCGAAGACGCCGTCGTCGAGGAGCCTGTCGACGACGCCGCAGCTGACGACGCCGCGGTCGATGAGGTTCCCGTCGGCGACGACGGTGCGCCTGCCGAGGCCGACGAGCACGGCGACGACGCTTCCGAGCGACCCTTGACGCGCCGCGAGCTGCGCGAGCAGCGCATGCGGACGAGTCAGATCGCCGTCGTCGACGCCGACGAGGACGAGGGCGACGACGAGGTCATCGACGAGAGCCTCGCGCCGCAGCGCGCCGCCAGGCTCGCTGTCGGATTCGACGGAGCAGGCACGGCCGAGGACGAGCAGGCCGAGCCCGAGCTGGTTCGCGAGAACACAGAGGCAGCAGAAGCGCCGGTGGCAGAGGAGTCCGTCCTCGAGGAGATCGTCGACGAGGAGCCCGCGGCCACGCAGTCCGCCGATGCGGCGGCGGAAGCCGAGAGCGCCGCGCCGGTCGACGCCGCGGTGCCAGCAGAAGACGAAGTGCAGCCGAGCGCCGCGGATGAAGCCGCGGACGCTGAGCAGACGCCGCAGGTGGGGGCGAGCTTCGGCGCTGCGGTGTTCCTCCAGGCCGAGGAGCGCCAGCGCGCGGAGCGCGAGCAGGCCGAGCGCGAGGCGGCCGAGCGTCGCGAAGCCAAGGAGCAGGCGGAGTCCGCCAAGGCGGACGACGTCGCGCCGGCTCCTTCCCCCGTGGTCGCACCCGTGCCCGCACCGGCCGCCGAGCCGAAGAGCCCCACGGGGAAGCTCGCTGCCGAGGCCTTCCAGCACTCGACCGAGTCCGGCGGATCGACGGCGGGCAACACATCGTCGCTCATCCTGAAGGACATGCCGGGCACCGCGGCGCTGAATGCGCCGATCACCGCGACGGGTGAGCTCATCCTGACCAGCTCGCACACGCTGCCTGCCGGCCTCGGCACCCACGGCGCCGCGCACGGCACGACCGACGGCAAGGACATCGACGAGCTGCTGCTCGACGGTGAGATCCCGCAGCACTCGTCGCCGACGCCGATCGCGGCGTCGAGCGCTGTGAGCACCTCGAAGGCGCCTGGTGAGGTCATCCGGCCTCCGGCGCCCGAGAAGAACCATGGGCTGATGCTGACGCTCGGCATCACCGCCGGCGTCCTCGGCGTCGCCCTCATCGGTGTCGTCGTCTACGTCTTCGCCACCGGCGCCCTGAACTGACGCGGCCGACGCCGCCAACCCCTCGACGTCTGAGAGAACCCCTATATGACCTCTGCTGAAACCCTCGCCATGGTGCAGACCGCGGCAGCGGCCGCCGATGCGAAGGGCGGGACCGACCTGGTCGCGCTCGACGTGTCGGAGCCGATGCCGCTGGTCGACGTCTTCCTGCTTGTGACCGGCCGCAACGAACGCAACGTCGCGGCGATCGCCGACGAGATCGAAGACGCCATGATCACGTCGGGCCACAAGCGCCTGCGCCGCGAGGGCCGCGTCGAATCGCGCTGGATCCTGCTCGACTTCGGCGACATGGTCGTGCACGTCTTCCACGAGGAGGAGAGGGCGTTCTATGCGCTCGAGCGCCTGTGGAAGGACTGCCCGACCGTCGCCATCGAACTCCCGGATCAGCCGGGTGCGGCAGCCGAGGCCGCCGGCGGCACGCCCGGGGTGTAGCTCGATTTCGCGCCGTTAGAAGCGGTGTTGTAAGCTTATTGAGTTGCCCCGGCAAGCCGGGTGAACAGAAGATGGGCCCATGGCGCAGCTGGTAGCGCACCTGCATGGCATGCAGGGGGTCGGGGGTTCGAGTCCCCCTGGGTCCACTCACCTGAAGTCTCGGGACATCGTTCATTCGATGTCCCGAGACTTTTTCGTTTCCCCGTAGACCTCCCTGCGATGATCCATCGCCGCGGCGCGGGCCCGCGGCGCCAGTGCATCGCTCGGCTCAGCCAGGACCGTCGCTCGTCGCCGCGAGCAGCGGAACGACGACGTCGCTCACCGGGGTCGGGATGCCGTGGGCGCGGCCGAGGCGGGAAATGACGCCGTTGCGGACGTCCCATTCCAGCGGGCGCCCGGCCTCTCGGTCGGTGAGGATCGAGGTGCTCATGTCGGCGGGGAACGCCTGGAACTTCGCAAGGATCTCGCGCGGCACGCCGTCGTCGAGATCCGCGCCCTCCGAGCGAGCGACGGCGAGACATTCGTCGAGATAGGCCATTGTGAGCGCTGCGATGTCGGGGCGCGCGAACATCCCGGAACGTCGACCGGTCAGCGCCATCAGCCCGGCGACGGCGTTCTGCAGGAGCTTCCGCCATGCGAGGGCGGTGAAGTCCGGCGCGAGCTCCACGGCGCAGCGCGACCCGTCGAGCACATCGGCGATGCGTGCCGATCCCGCGCTGTCGGGCAGCGTCAGGCGCGGTTCCGCTCGGAGCCGCACCGATCCGTCAGGCTGCGCCTGAGCGGGGAACCAGACGACGGCGGGCACCGCCTCGACTCCTTCCGGGAGGAACGGCGCGACCGCGCCGATCTGCTCCACCCCGTTCTGCAGGATGCAGACGACGCTGCCCGGTCGACAGACGGCGCGCAGCCACGGCGCAGCTTGTTCCGTCTGCGTGGCCTTGACGGCGAGGAAGACGATGTCGGCCTGAGGAAGATCGGCGGACGGGTCGACGCGCACGGGGCCGGGGACGCGGATGGTGCCGTCGTCGACATGGAGCTCGAGGTGCGCCCGCGGCGTCCGGCCGTAGAGGGAAGGAGTGCGACCCGCTTCGTGGAGTGCGGCGGCAACGGTCGTGCCGATCGCTCCAGGTCCGATGATCGCGGTGGTCGTCGCGAGACTCTCGAGGGAGTCGCCGTGCGCAGTCAGCTTCGCCGTGGTCACGCGGTCACTCTAGTGTTCGTCGGTGAACCCACGGAGAACAGGGAGAGGGGTGCCCCGTCGGTACACCTCTTGTCAGGGACTCCCTGCGCGCCAACGCGGCTCCATCAGGCCCGTGAGACGGGCCGCGTCTCACAGGCCTGTGCCGATCAGCCGTTGAATTCGGCCGGATGGGGGCCGGTGCGGAGTCCGCGGTCGAGCCCGTCGATGGCGGCGAGCTCGGCCTCCGTCAGGTCGAACCCGAACACGTCGAGGTTCTCGGCGATGCGGGTGGGCGTGACCGACTTGGGGATCACGATCCGTCCGCGCTGGAGGTGCCAGCGCAGTACGGCCTGGGCGGGGCTCACGCCGTGGGCGTCGGCGGCGCGGACGCCCGCCTCGTCTCCGAGCACGGCCCCCTGGGCGAGCGGGCTCCACGCCTCGGTTGCGATGCCGTGCCCGGCGTTCGCGGCGGCCGTCTCACGGTTCTGCAGGGCCGGATGCAGCTCCACCTGGTTGATCACGGGCGTCGCGCCGCCCAGGGCCGCGATGCGGTCGAGGTGCTCGGGCAGGAAGTTCGACACGCCGATCGAGCGGGTCAGCCCCTCGGTGCGGAGCTCCTCCATCGCCTGCCACGCATCGAGGTACGCATCGGTCGCGGGAGCCGGCCAGTGGATCAGGAAGAGGTCGACGCGGTCGAGTCCGAGCTTGTCGAGGCTCGAGCGCAGCGCCGTGCGCGGGTCGGCGAGGTCGGAGACCCACAGCTTGGTGGTGACGAACAGCTCGTCGCGGGGAACCGCTGACGCGGCGATGGCGCGACCGACGCCTCGCTCGTTCCCGTAGATCGCGGCCGTGTCGATGCTGCGGTAGCCGGCCTCCAGGGCCGAGCTCACCGCCGCGGCGGTGTCGTCATCCGGGACCTGGAAGACACCGAAGCCGAGCTGCGGGATCGCATTGCCGTCGTTCAGCGCGACGGTGGGGATGGTGGGCGTGCTCATGGGGAGCTCCTTCTGATTCGTTCTCGGAGATGGGGTCGGGGGATCAGCGGGCGACGACGGGCTGCGGCTCGGTCTCGAGCTGCGGCACCCGGCGGCGCAGCTCGCCTCCCGGTGCGAGGCCCGCGATGACGAGGGCGACGAGCCCGGCCAGGGTGACCAGCGCTCCCGCCCACAGGGGAGAGGTGTAGCCGAGGCCGCCGGCGATCGTGATGCCGCCGATCCAGGCGCCGAACGCGTTGCCGACGTTGAAGGCGGCGATGTTGGCTCCTGAACCGAGCGCCTGTGCCGACTCGGCATGGCGCATGATCCGGATCTGCAGGGCCGGCACGGTGGCGAAGCCGAACGCGCCCATCAGCATCAGCGCGATGACCGACGCGATCTGGTTGGCGGCAACGACCGAGAAGACGGCCATGACCACGGTCAGGGCGATCAGCGTGACGAGAAGCGTGCCGCCGAGGCTCTTGTCCGCGGCGCGCCCGCCGGCGAAGTTGCCGATGAACAGGCCGACTCCGAAGAGCACGAGCAGCCAGGGAACCAGAGCCGAGTCGAAGCCGGAGACGCCGGTGAGCGTGAACGCGATGTAGGTGAACGCTCCGAACATGCCGCCGTACCCGAGCACCGTGATGAGGATCGAGGCCCACACCTGACCGGAGCGGAAGATGCGGAACTCGCCGAGGATGTTGCCGCTCGCCGGCGCCTGCACCTTGGCGGCGGGGATCAGGACGATGATCCCGACGAGCGCGATCACGCCGATGACGGTGATGGCCCAGAACGTCGAGCGCCATCCTGCGGCCTGCCCGAGGAACGTGCCGAGGGGCACGCCGAGCACGTTCGCGCTGGTGAGGCCGGCGAACATCATCGCGATCGCGCCCGCCTGCTTGTTCGGGGCCACGAGGCTTGCCGCGACGACCGAACCGATGCCGAAGAACGCCCCGTGGCAGAGCGCGGCGACGATGCGTCCGGCCATCATGACCTCGTAGGTGGGAGCAACGGCCGACATGACGTTGCCGATGAGGAAGAGGACCATCAGCAGCACGAGCACGAGCTTGCGGTTGACCCGCGTCAGGGCGACGGTCAGCACGATCGCACCGACCGCGACGGCCAAGGCGTAGCCCGAGATGAGGTAGCCGGCGACCTGCTCGGTGACGCCGAACCCTGCGGAGACCTCGGGCAGCAGGCCCGCGATGACGAACTCGGTGAGTCCGATGCCGAACCCGCCGAGGGCGAGTGCGAGGAGGGCGATGGGCATGGAAAATTCCTTCCGGATGAGGGGGTAGGGGAGATCTGGATCAGAGCGATCGAAATAACCAGCGTCTGCATTAGTTGCACACGCATCGAATAAATAGTTGCACACGCTCGCTATCCGCGCAAGTGGGGTATGCTGGCGTCAGGTAACACGAGGAGGCAGAAATGGGCATCGCCGATGACGCGGTCGAGGTGCGTGCGCGCGGATGGCGCACGCTGGCCGCTCTGCACGGGCTGATCGAGACCGAGCTGGAGCGATCGCTGCAGCGCGAGCACCAGTTGTCCGTCGTGGAGTTCACCGTGCTCGATGCCCTGAGTCGCCAGGACGGCTGGCACATGCGCATGCGGCAGCTCGCCCGTGCTGCGGCGCTTTCGAGCAGCGCGACGACTCGGCTCGTCACCCGCCTCGAGGATCGCGGCCTGCTCACTCGCATCCTGTGCGCCGACGATCGGCGCGGCATCTACACCGAGCTCACACCCGCTGGGCAGAGGCTGCTCGAAGGCGCGCGGCCCACGCATGATCGTGTGCTCGAGGGTTCGCTGGCCGAGGCGGAGGGCATGCCGGAGCTGACGCCCCTCGTCGAGGCGCTGCACGCCGACGTCCCCGCCTGATCCGACGCGGGGCGTCAGACGCACGCGCGGTCCGTGCGTGCGCCCAGGGCCGCTCGCTTTGGCGACCGCTGATTCGCGCGCGCCCGGAGTGCCGTTTCCGCCGAGTGCGCGCGACGCAGTCGAGCCGTGTCGTGTCGGCGAGTCACTACAAGACTCGCCGATGGTATGCAATCGCTTCCATCAGGTGGAAAGCCGATGTGAGGCAATAGCTGAACAGGAATCAGCGCCCGTATGGAAGCGCTTGCATTCTTGACTCTCGACCGATATGTTCGTCTCGGCGTCACCGAAGCGCGCGGCCACGAGGGCTGCGTCGGTGACGCCGACGAAGGGGACTGAGGGATGCTTCATCGCGCGCAAAGGGGCGTCGGCCAGCGCAGGCCGCGGGTCGTGCGGACGCTGCTCGTCGTCGCGCTCGGCGCGGCCGCGCTGGTGGCACCCGTCGTCGGGGCGGCGCCGCAGCAGGCGCAGGCCGCCGGGGGAGCCGTGTACATCGATGACCCGCTGCAGAGCGGTTCTCTTAGCGGGTGGACGCTGCAGGGGGCGGGGAACGTCTCGAACCCCAACGGGAGCCGGGGCGACGCATGGAACCCGAAGCTCTCCACGGTGGCCGCGAACAATGCGATGCCCCACAGCTACAACACCAACAACTGCGGCGTCGATACGACGTCCGACTCATGGCCGCTGTGCACCGCGACGTTCGATGCGGCCCGCGACAGCTCCTGGATGACGCTCACGAGCGACAACACGAACGACGGCGCTGGGCAGGCGGCGACCGCCCTGCACAACACGACGTTCTCATCGGGTCTCGGCGTCGTGCTCGAGTACGACCAGCGCGTATACCGCACCAACGACGGCCGCACCGGCGGGTTCCCCGCCAGCCAGGGAGGCGGCGACGGAATCGACGTGTACCTCGTCGATGCGAACCCCGACGACTACGGCAACCCCGCGATCGACACGACGCCGGGAGAGTCCGGCGGCTACGGCGCCGGGCTCGGATACGCGTCGGTGTCGGCGACGGGCGACGGATGGTGCGCCGCGCAGCAGGGCGTCGCCGGCGGGTACATCGGCGTGGGCTTCGACGTCTACGGCAACTACCAGAAGGCCGAGCGGAGCACCGGCTTCGGGAAGTACCATCGAGCGACCCGCCCGTACACGGTCTCCCTGGCGAATCCGGACGCGTTCGACGGCGTCGACGCGTCGGTGCAGTCCGCCCGCATCCCGCAGTCGATCGGGCTGCGCGGCGCCGGGGTGCGCTACACGTCGACCCCTGGGTGCAGCGCCGCCGGCGACCTCTCCGCCTCGTACGGGATGACGGCGACGAGCGATCCTCTCGTCACTTCCGCGGGGGTTCGGACGGTGTTCCAGGTCAAGTGGGCCGCTGGCGACGCGGCTGCCGCATACGCCGGCGAGTACCGAGCCGAGGGATCGAGCACCTGGACCGCCGTGCCTGCGGCTGAGGTCCCCGCACGTCTCACGCCCGCTGGCTTCACCGACGCGCGCGGCTATGTGCGCTTCGAGGTGCCTGTTTCCGCAGGCGATTTCGACTTCCGCTACACGAAGTCGGGCACCACCACGGCGGCGTTCGCCGACATCTCGCGCGATGTGAGCCTCGGCAACGCTCCGGCCTACACCGCGCTGAACCGCACGGTCGGCGGATACCGCTGGCTCGCCGGCACCGAGAACCTCTCCGCCCACCCGAACCCCACGACGTCGGGGCTGGTCGACAGCAACGCGGCGGCGCGCAGCGGTGCCGTCATCGACAACGCGGCGACCGACGCAGACGACTACCGGCGCATCCGGATCACGCTCGATCCGAAGGCCGACGGATCGCGCACGGTCACCGTGTTCTGGACCGACAAGCTCGATGTCTCGGACGATCGCTGCTACGACGACGGCGGCGTCGAGATCCCCGGCGTGCGGACGACGGCGTCGACGGACGAATGCCTCGACGCCGGCGGCACCTGGAGCCACGGCGGGGATTACGCCTTCCACGAGCAGTTCTCGTACGACCTCGCCGCGAGCCCGTTCCAGGCTGATCTGCCCGAGACGTTCCGCCTCGGCTTCGCGGCCTCGACCGGATGGGCGGTCAACTTCCATCAGATCCGCAACCTCCGCGTGACGAGCCTCGTCGACCTCGCGGTCGACAAGCAGGTGCAGCCTCTCGGAGCGGACGAGGAGATCGATGATCAGGGGTGGAGCGACCACGCGGTCGTGCGCGCCGGTGGGAACGCCGCCTATCGCCTGATCGCGACGAACAACGGGCCCTCCGACATCGACGCCGCCTACCCCGCGACGCTCACCGACGGACTCGAGCAGGTTCCGTTCGCCGATGCGGCCGACGTCTCATGGACGGCGACCGCGACAGGCGACGCACGGGTATGCGCGGCGTGGGACGACGCGAGCGCGACCTGCGACACGTGGGGCACATCGAGGACCGGAACGGGACCGCTCACGGACGCCGACGCGCTGCACTGGTACGCGCCGGCCGACGGGACGTCGAACGTGACCGTCATCGTGTCCGGCGCGATCGCCGATGACGCGGCCCCGGCGACCTACCCGAACACCGCGACCGTCACGCCCGACCCGAAGGGTCCGGTCGACGAGGTGCCCGAGAACAACACCGACGACGCGGACATCACCATCCTGCCCGGTTGGACGGTCGAGAAGACCGCCGATCCGGCATCCGGATCGACGGTATCGGCGGGGGACGAGATCACCTACTCCGTGACGGCCGCGGCGCTGTCGCAGGGCGCCGAGAGCGGGATCGACGACATCACGCTGACCGACTCGCTCGCCGATGTCGCGCCGTACGCCGACTTCGCTGCGGGCTCCGTCCGGATCGACGGGCAGGAGCCCACGGCCGGTGTCGCCGTGGAGGAGCCGAGCGAGGCCAACGACTACACCCTCACGGTCTCGGGCCTCGATCTCCCCGGCGGCGGATCGGCCGTCGTCACGTACCGGGTGACGGTGCGCGCCGACGCGGCCGCGCTGTCGGAGCTGCGCAACAGCGTGCTGGGCGATGCCGAGGGCAACCCGCCCGTTCAGTGCGCCGCGCCGGACGAGCCCGATTACGCCGACCACTGCGTCACCGTGCACCGCACGCCGCCGCTGATCCAGGTGCTCAAGGTCGGCGAGAGCAGCGAGGGCGGCCTCGTGGCATTCGAGGGCTCCGAGTGGGGCATCTACCCCGACGCGAACGGGGCGCCCGATGAGACGAGTCCCGTTGCTCAGCTCGGGCCGGAGCCGAAGACGCCCCAGATCAGTACGGGGCTGTTCCGCCTCTCGCTCGAACCCGGGTCGTACTGGCTGCGCGAGGAGAAGGCGCTCGACGGCTTCACCCTGCTCCCCGACGCCGTGCCGTTCACCGTGGCGGCGGACGGCATCGTCGCTCTCGCGGACGGACCGTCGACCGTGCTGGCGGCGTGCCCGACCGAGCCGCAGAGTCAGCTCTGCTCGCTCGTCCCCGACGACGACCCGCAGCTCGGAACGATCGTCGTGCTCGACGTGCCGAAGGTCGACCTGCCGGAGGCGGGCGGCCGGACGGGCCCGAGCCTCTACGTCTGGATAGGCGGCATCGTGATCGCGCTCGCGCTCGGCGCGACGGTCGTCATCCGGATGCGCACCCATCGCTCGCGCCGCGAGCGATGACACAAGCTCCCCGGGCATTCGCATGCCAGGGGAAACCCCATCCGCCTGCGCCCTTTGCACGCGGAAGAGAATCCTGAGGGAGAGAAAGAATGACACAGTTCAGGCACATCAAGGCGACGCTCGCCGTCGCCGCGGTGGCCGCGCTCGGGGTGCTGGGCTTCGCGGCCCCCGCCTCGGCCGCGCCGACCATTCCCGACCCGGCGCCGACCGGCAGCATCACGGTCCACAAGCTGCTCAACCCGACGGGCGATCTCGTCGAGGGCAACGGCCTCGAGGACCCCAACGCGCCAGGCACGCCCCTGGCCGGCGTCGAGTTCCTGGTCCAGCCGATCGACGGCGTCGACCTGCGCACCACGGCCGGATGGCAGACGGCCGGCGAGTACGCGGATGACCCGTCGAGCATCCCCGCAGGCGACCTCGGCGCGATCGTGCGCGGCACGACCACCGCGCCCGACGGCGAGTACACGTTCGACGATCTGACCATCGGCGCGTACCTCGTCACCGAGAACCTCACGGCCGCGCAGATCGCCGAGGGCATCACCCCGGCGGCGCCGTTCGTCGTCACCGTGCCGATCACGCACCCCACCGACCTCGACACGTGGGTCTACGACGTGCACGTCTACCCGAAGAACCTGCAGACGACCCCCGACAAGACGGTCGACGACGGGCCCGGCACCACCTACCAGGTGGGCGACCTGATCGACTGGACGATCTCGGCGCCCGTGCCGAGCCAGGAGACCGGCTTCTACGCGTTCAAGGACCCGCTGGTCGAGCACCTCGTGATTCCGGCTCCCGTCGCCGACAACGTCGTCGTCACGCTGAACGACGTCGCGCTCGCCGCGGCCGACTACACCTTCTCGTACGACTCGACGACCGACAACACGCTGATCGTGACGCTCAACCAGAGCGGCCTCGACAAGGTCAACGCGGTCGTCGGCACTGGACAGGAGATCGCCCTGACGCTGACGACCGAGGTCGTTTCGCTTCCGGACGACGGGCGCCTGCAGAACACCGGTGCCGTGTTCCCGAACGAGGGCTTCGACATCAACGAGCCCGGCGTGCCGACCCCCGAGGTCGAGTCGAAGTTCGGCGAGATCGTCATCACGAAGCAGGACGCCTCGACGAGCGAGCTGCTCGCCGGCGCCGAGTTCCGCGTGTTCGCGAGCGAGGCCGACGCGAAGGCGTACGCGGCCGATCCGACCGGCAGCGCCGGCCTGCCCCTGAGCAACAGCGAGGGCGACAGCATCTTCGTCACCGGCACCGACGGCACCGCGACGATCTTCGGCCTGCGCGCCTCGAACTGGCAGGACGGTGCAGAGCTTACCGACCCGGCGGACTTCCAGAACTACTGGGTGCTCGAGACGAAGGCCCCCGCGGGTTACGAGCTGTCGACCGCGCCGCTCGGGCCGATCACGGTGAGCTACGACTCGGCCGCCCCGACCGAGCTGCCCGTCGGCACGCTGACGGTGCCGAACGTCGAGAAGGGCACGCTGCCCTTCACCGGTGGCACCCTCGCAGCCGGCCTGTTCTACGCCGTCGGCGGTCTGATCCTGGTGGGCGGCGTCCTGCTGCTGATCAACGCTCGTCGCCGCCGCGTTCGGGCCTAGCATCGCCTCTCACCGGATGGTGAGCGAACGCAGCAGATGGATCGAGAAGTGAAGCCGATGACGCGGCGCGATACGCGCGCCGCGTCATCGGTGCGCCCGGGGTTCGGGTTCCGCGTGGCCGTCATCGCGGTCGCGCTGCTCGGCGGTGCGGTGGTCTCGTACCCGCAGGCTTCGCCGTGGATCGCCTCGGTGATTCAGTCGGGTCAGATCTCGGAGTACGAGACGGGGGTGAGCGAACTCGACCCCGAGGTGCGGGCGGAGCTGCTCGCCGCGGCGCACGAGTACAACGAGAACCTGCCGAACGGGCCGCTGCGCGATCCGTACGTGCTGAACGAGTCGGGTGAGGCGGTGAGTCTCGAAGCCGGGCGCGAGGAGTACGAAGCCATGCTGGCTCCGGAGGGAGCCGAACCAGACGCGCCGGTCGCTCGGGTGAGCATCCCGAGCATCGGAGTCGACCTGCCGATCTTCCTCGGCACGAGCGAGGAGACTCTCTCACGGGGCGTCGGCCACCTCTACGGCTCCGGTCTTCCTGTGGGCGGGGAAGGCGTGCACTCGGTGCTCACGGCGCATTCGGGCTACGTGGAGTCGACTCTGTTCGACGACCTCCCGAAGGTCGAGATCGGAGACACGTTCACGATCGACGTGCTCGGCGAGGTGCTGACGTACCGGGTCGATCAGATCGAGACGACGCTGCCGGACGAGTCCCAGCTGCTGCGGCAGGTGCCGGGCAAGGACTACGTGACGCTCGTCACGTGCACGCCGCGCTACGTCAACACGCACCGGCTGCTCGTGAGGGCCGAGCGCATTCCGACGCCCGATTCGGGCGATGCGGCCGACGGCGGCGAGATCGAGACGGCGGGGCCCGGCTTCCCGTGGTGGCTCTTCACGGCTCTCGGGCCGGCGCTGGTCGCCGCGTTCGCGCTGCGGCCCAGGCGCGACGAGCGCGCGGCGCCCGATCCGGCCGATTCGTGAGCGTCGGGCGGCGCGCCGCCCGACGCTCACAGGCCGGCGGGGCTCAGAGATCGCCGATGTCGACCGACGGGTCGGCGAGGCGGTCGGGATCGACGACGCGCCGCTCGGCGATGAGGGGAGTGACGGCATCCGGGACGTCCCAGACGTTGACGTTCATCGCCGCGGCGATCGTGTCGTCCTCTCGCAGCCAGAACGCCACGAATTCGCGCGCGGCGAGATCGCCCCGCACGACGACGCGCTCGTACTCGCCCTCCGGCGCACAGCCGACGTACTCCATGCCGAGGTCGAACTGGTCGCTGTAGAAGTACGGCAGTTCGGTGTAGGTGTCGCCGCTGCCGAGGATCGCGGCCGCGGCGGCCTTCGGCTGGTTCAGCGAGGTCGCCCAGTGCTCGATCCTGACGCGGCGCCCCAGCACCGGGTGATCGTGGTTCGCGATGTCGCCCACCGCGAAGATCGCCGGGTCGCTCGTGCGCAGTGCGGCATCGACCAGCACGCCGTTGTCGACCTCGAGCCCCGCTGCCTCCGCCAGCTCGACTCGCGGCGACGCCCCCACGCCGACGACCACCGCGTCGGCCTCGACCAGCGTGCCGTCGTCGAGGCGGACGCCCGCGGCGCGGCCGCCCTCGACGACGATCTCCGTCGCGCGCGACTCGCCGCGCAGCTCGACGCCGTTCTCGGTGTGGAGATCGGCGAACACCTGTGCGGTCTCAGGACCGAGCACGCTGAGAAGCGGGAGCGCCGCCGGATAGATCACGATGACGTCGGTGCCCGCCGCCTTCGCCGCCGCTGCGACCTCGAGACCGATCCACCCGCCGCCGATCACGGCTAGCCGCCTGCCCCCGCCGAACTCGGCCCTGACAGCGTCGGCGTCCTCGACAGTGCGCAGGACGTGCACGCCCTCGGCGTCGTCGCCGGGCACTCCGAGGCGCCGCGGTTCCGACCCGGTGGCGAGGACGAGGGCGTCGTAGGGGAGAGCCTCGCCGCTGTCGAGCGCGACCGTGCGCGCCGCGCGGTCGATCGAGGTCGCTCTGGCGCCGAGGCGCAGCTCGATGCCGCGCTCCTCGTACCAGCCGGCGTCGTGCACGCTGGCGTCGTCGAGGGTCTTGGTGCCGGCGAGGTACTCCTTCGAGATCGGCGGCCGCTCGTACGGGACGTGCTTCTCGTCGCCGATGAGGGTCACACCGCCCTCGTACCCGCGTTTGCGCAGGGTCTCGGCCGCCTTTGCCCCGGCGAGGCCGCCTCCGATGATGACGATGTTCTCGGGTGCGGCCATGGCTGTGCTCCTTCTGTCGATGCGGGTCGAGCGGCGCGTCTGCCGACTCATCCGGCCGCACGACGCTCACCCCCCCCCAGCGTGCCCCTGCGGGATGTGCAGGTCAAGGATTGTGACGCCTGGCGCCCGGCGGCGGCGGGTCGCGGGTGTCCCAGACTCTCGAGAGGAGTCCGCGGAACGGGGGATCGGATGAGTCTGGTCGATCCGGCGCTGCGCTGGTGGCGCCGCGCGGCGGTGTGGCGCACCACGGCGTGGACGCTGTGGGTGATCGCCGCGGTCGTCTCGGCGGTGGCCGGATGGGCGAACGCGCAGTACCTGGGCGGTGCGGTGTGGGTCGACTGGTTCGGCGGGAGTGAGATCCTGTCCGCCGTCGACGGCGTGCCGGAGCCGATCGTCCGCCTGGCGGAGGCGACGGTCGTCGCCCTGCCGTTCGTGCTGTTCGCTGCGGGTGCCGCCGACGTGATAGCCGGTATCGTCCGCGACACGGGCCCGGCGTGGGCGCTGCCCCGGGTCGTGGGCATCGCCGCGGCTGCCGGTGGGGTCGGATGGCTGATCGCGGCGCTGACGGCCCCGGTGTCCGAGCCGCCTCTGGCGGGCATCGTGATGCTCGTCGTCGGGATCGCTCTGCTGGCGATCGAGCCGGTAGCGCACCGCGTGCTCGCTCGCCGCAGGGCCGAGTCGCAGCGCGTGCGCGCTCAGGGCGTGCGCGCGCGGCACCGTGACGAAGGTCGACGTCACCGATGTCGGCGGCGTGAACCACTGGCTGGTGACCGTGAGCTTCCCGGATCACGAGGGTCGGACCCGCTGGGTGCGGCACCGCGTGCGGTTCGGCACGCTGAAGATCCCGAAGGCCGGCGATCGGGTGGGCGTCGCGTACGACCCCGCCCATCCGGGACGGTGGTCGTCGATCGTCGTGTTGACGTCAACCCTTCGGTAATCCGGCGAATTGACTCCTCTCAGGGACCTGTCTAGGCCCCAGGGAGCCGATGGCGTTCTCAGACGCCGTCGGTTTCTGCTGTTGGGGGACAGCTCACTACGAGTCAAGGGGATACATGAGCAGTTCAGCGCGCCCGAAAATCGATCGGGCAGCGAGCAGGCGCGCGTTCGCGGCGGGAAGCATCGCCGCCGTCGTCGCGGGAATGACCATCGCTGGAGCCGCGATTCCGGCCGCGGCCGCCGGCGCCGAGACGTTCAATCCGTTCGACGTCAACCGGGGATTCACGATCGTGTCGCAGGCCGACGCGCTACTGGCCAACAGCGAGCTCGAGGGATCGATCGCGGCGTTCGGCTCCGTGTCGAGCACCAATCAGAACGGCTATCCGCTGCTGCACAGGGCGGCGGGCGACGGCGAGTACGCGGTGCCCGTCATCGACGGCGTGCCCGTGCGGCTGCTGGCGCAGGAGGTCACGGGTTTCGGCGCGTTCGACGTGTCGAACCGCGACGACGCCGGGCGGCTCTCGTCGACGTCGAACGAGGCGAACGCCGCCGTGAAGCTCGTCGACGCCACCGGCTTCACCGCGTCATCGCGCGGCGGTGGCGTGAACGCCGCCTCCGGTCGGGACTTCGTCCGGATGACAGACAGGGCCGCCGGTGCGATCGTCGATCTGAAGGCCGTGCCGTATGCGGCGGCGAACGCCGCGGAGTACCCGGCGACCTATTCGACTGAGTCGGGGCGGGTCGCGAGCTACTTCGGCGATCTTGATGCGCAGGTCGATGCGACCAACGCGTGCCTGGCGGCGCTGTACACGGCCACGCCCGCCGTGGCGAACGACGTGACGGTCGACGACCAGGGCGGCATGGTGTTCGTATCGGGCTTCGCGACCGACATGCCCAACGTGATCGACTACTCGGCGATCGCCGGGAAGACGATCAAGCTCGATCGCGCCGACGGCTACCGCCCTACGGCGGCAGCGCCCCTGATCATCCGGGTCGCCGAGGGCACGACAACGCTCGGGAAGCTGGGGTTCGAGGGCTGGTCGTCGGCGGGCGGCCAGGACCAGAGGCTGTCGGAGCACATGCTGCTCGACCTCTCCGAGGTCACCGGAAGCGTCGCGATCGACGGGCTCGAGCTCGGCGCGATCTGGGCGCCGTCGGCGTCGCTGACCTTCAGCTCGAACGTGACGACCAACGGGCAGTGGTTCGCGCAGGGCGTCTCGACGAGCGGCGCAGGCGAGATCCACCACCACACGTTCGACGCAGCGCTGCCGTGCGCCGAGAACGCCGATGAGGCGGATGACGACGCGGCTGACGCTACCGATGGTGCGGATGGGACCGACGCTGCCGATGCAGCCGATGGTGCGGACGAGACCGATGCTGCCGACGCTGCGGACGCGACTGATTCCGTCGATGCATCGGATGTCGTCGATGCCGCTGATGTGACCGACGCTGACGCGGCCGACGCCATCGATGCTGCCGACGCGACTGACGGGGCCGATGGCGCTGACAGCGCGGACGGCACCGATGCCGCCGATGCGGCGGATGTGACTGATGGCGCGGATGGGGCCGACGCTTCGGATGTCGCGGACGGCACCGACGCGTCGGACGCAGTGGACGCGACTGACACTGCTGATGCGGCGGACGTAGCGGATGCGGCGGACGTAACGGATGCGACTGACGGTGCGGATGTGACGGACGCGACTGACGCTGCGGATGCAGCGGACGGGATCGACGCCGCAGATGCGGCCGATGTCGCGGATGGAACCGATGCGGCTGATGCCATCGACGAGACCGACGGGGCGGACGCCACCGAGGCTGCTGGTGGCGCCGACGCGGTCGATGTCGCGGATGAGACAGACAGCGCTGACGCGGCTGACGGTGCTGACGCGACAGAAACTGACGCAGCCGATGTCGACGGTGAGGATGCAGTCGACGCAGACGTCGACGACGGCCGGACGACGTCGACCGACGCCTCCGAGCTTGCGGTGACGGGCGGCTCCGCGCCGTGGGCGATCGGATTCGTCGCCTTCGCGCTGCTCGCGGCCGGGGCGGTGCTCGTGCCGCTGCGTCGTCGCGACTGAGGTCCGACGACTGACGCGCGCCGCCCGGCCGGCGGCGCGCGTGCACCGGGGTCCGGTTGCGGGTGTCCGTCATCCGGAACCGGACCCCGTCGGCGCTCGCCGGCGGGGGCGGGGCCGCCGCCATCATCCGGGAACATCGTCGGCGCGCTGTGCCCGGCCGCCTTCGGCCGAGGCATACGGGACCGCGCTACGCTCGGAGAATGACGCGGCGGATCGGGCAGAGGGACTTCGACTTCACCCGGCAGATCGCCGTGATGGCAGTCGTGAACCGCACGCCCGACTCGTTCTACGACGAGGGCGCGACCTTCGCGCTCGATCGGGCGGTGGCAGCTGCGGTCGGGGCGGCGCACCTCGGTGCGGACTGGGTCGACATCGGGGGAGTGCCGTTCGGGCGGGGGCCCGCTGTCTCAACGGCCGAGGAGATCGATCGCGTCGTGCCGGTGGTCGAGGGCATCGCCACGGCGAGCGACGTCGTGATCTCGGTCGATACCAACAAGGCGGACGTCGCGCGAGCCGCGATCGCCGCGGGCGCCGCCGTGATCAACGACACGAGCGGGCTCGGCGACCCTGAGATGGCGGGCGTCGTCGCCGGATCCGATGCGCACGTCGTGATCACACACAGCATCGGTCCTCCCCGCGTCGAGAAGCCAGCGGCGGCGTACGGTGACGTGGTCGCCGAGGTCAGAGAGTTCCTCGTCGAGCGGGTCGAGCGCGCAGTCGCGGCCGGCATCCCGCGCGAGCGCATCATCATCGATCCCGGGCACGACCTCGACAAGAACACCCTGCACTCGCTCGAGCTGACGCGCCGGCTCGACGAGATCGCCTCGATCGGGCTTCCCGTGCTCGCGGCGGTGTCGAACAAGGACTTCATCGGCGAATCGATCGACCGCGAGAAGAGCGCACGCCTCGCCGGATCGATCGCCGCGATGGTGTGCAGCATCGAGCGAGGTGCGCGCATCGTGCGCATGCACGACGTGGCGGCGTCGGTCGACGCTGTCCGCATGGTCGAAGCCGTCCTGGGCTTCCGCGATCCGGTGAGGGTCGTGCACAACACCCACCCGACGAGGAACGTATGACCTCCCAGATCGATCGCCTCTGGCCGTCGCCGGCGTCCGCGCTCGACGACGACGCGCTGCTCGACGCCTACGCCTTCGGGGCGGACGGCGGGCTCCGGATGAACTTCGTCACGAGCCTCGACGGCGCCGCGACGCGCGACGGCGTCTCCGGTGCGCTCGGCGGCGACGCCGACGGGCGCGTGTTCGAGCTGATCCGACGGCTCGCCGACGTGGTGCTCGTCGGTGCCGGTACGGTCCGTGCCGAGGGATACGACGCGATGCGCCTCGATGACGACGCGGTCGCGTGGCGGACGGCGCACGGGTTCGCACCGCAGCCGACGTTCGCGATCGTGTCGCGAAGTCTGAATCTCGATCCGGAGTCTGCGGTGTTCGCCGACGCCACCGTGCGGCCGATCGTCTACGGCTCGCGCGAGGCGGATTCTGCGCGCGCGGCGGCGCTCGGCGAGGTCGCCGATGTGGTGCTCGACGACGATCCCGTCGCGGTGCGGTCCGATCTCCGCGCTCGGGGTCTGACGCGCATCCATTCGGAGGGCGGGCCGTCGCTGTTCGGATCGTTCGTCGCGGATGGTGTGGTCGACGAGCTGTGTCTGACCGCCGCACCGACGCTCGAGGCGGGCGGAGCGCGACGCATTTCGACGTCGCCTGAGGCGTCGCCGACGGGCATGCGCCTCGTGACGGTGCTGCGCTCGGGCGACGAGCTTCTGCTGCGGTACGCGGCGGCGTGACGCCGCGCGGCCGCGAACAGCAGAGGGGAATGAATCTTCGAAAGATGCGACGATAGTTCATCGTGTCGTTCGGTTTCTTCTTGAGAGCGAGTATGGATATTCTCCACCTGATAAGGAGAATTCCTCTTCCCTTGTTCGATCAGATGTTCTAAACTAGGAGCATGGACGACATCGGATCGAGACTGCGGCAGGCGTTGGAGCGCGTGCTGGCGTCCGGTGGGGTGTCGGAGCCGTCGTCGCTGGGCGCGGGGGAGCTGATGGGCGCGATTGCGGCGCACGGAGAGCTGCGTCGGCTGCTCGACGCGGCGTACGCCCCGCTGGCGGCGGAGGTGTCGCGGCAGTCGCGCCCCGAGCTCGGGCGCGAGTCGCTGGCGCGGCGGCAGGGGTTCCGCAATCCGGCATCGCTGATCGCGGCGACTTCGGGCGCGTCGACGTCCGACGCGCTGAAACTCGTGCGCGTCGGCAAGTCGATCGCGCCGCGCGTTTCTCTGTCGGGGCAGACGCTTCCCGCCGAGCGGCCGTTCATCGCCGCGGCGGTGGAAGAAGGAGCGCTGGGTGCGAGCGCAGCCGACGCGATCGGTCAGATGCTCGATCGCGTGGCGCTCCGCACGAGTCGTGAACAGCGAGAGGCGGCCGAGCGGCAGTTGGTCGGCATCGCCCCGGGGCTCACGCCCGAGCAGTTCCATCGCGCGGTGGTGCGGGTGGAGGCCCTGCTCGATCCCGACGGGCTGGAGCCGGTCGAGGCGCGGCTGCGGGAGGAGCGCTATCTGGTGGTGCGCGAGGAGCGCAGCGGGGCGATCAGCATCAAGGGGCTGCTCGATCCCGAGTCCGGAGCGCCGGTGAAGGCGCTGTTCGATGGGATGGTCACGCATGCGCTGCGCACGCGGGGTCGTGGAGACGGACCGCTCGCAGGAGACGATGACGCTGGGGGCCGGCGCGCGGCGGGAGCCGACGACGGGGCACGGGCCGGTGGCGACGGCGACGCAGAGCGCGACGGCACGGCCGAGCTCGATGGCCGGCCGCTGGGCGATCGACCCGCGGATGCACGGACGGTCAACCAGATGCGCGCAGACGCGCTGGCCGACGTGGCGCGTCACGCGCTGGGATGCCGGGAGCTGGCCGCCGGAGCCTCGGCGACGGTGATCGTGCGGATGAGTCTCGAGGCTCTGCAGGCCGGGGTGGGGCAGGCCACGATCGACGGCGTCGACCGTCCGGTCTCTGCGGCGGCCGCCCGACGCCTGGCCGCTGACGCAGAGGTGATCCCGGTGGTGCTGGGGTCGCGAAGCGAGATCCTCGACTGGGGGAGGGCAGCGCGGCTGTTCACTCCGGCGCAGAAGCTCGCACTGGCCGAGCGCGATGGGGGCTGCGCGTTCTGCGGCGCCCCGCCGGCCCAGTGTGCGGCGCATCACATCGGGTGGTGGGCCAGAGATCACGGAACGACCGATCTGAAGGATGGGGTGCTGCTGTGCACCGCGTGCCACCACCGAGTGCACGACGACGGATGGGAGATCGACGTCCGAGGCACGGGCACGCGCGCGGAGGTGTGGTTCACCCCGCCGCCGTTCGTCGATCATCGCCGCAGACCGCGCCGGGGTCTTCGCGCCCACTACGAGCTGGCGACCTGACGCCGCCGGCACCTCGTCGTTCTGTGTTGGCCGCGTCGTTCTGCGCTGGCTGCGGTCGTCGGCTGTGGGGTGCCGCCCTCGCCCGGTAAACTGGGCGGGATGACCAGTTCGCGTTCCGAGGCCGCCTATCAGCGCGCGGCGGCGGCGTTCCGGAACCCGACGCTCGACCTCCTCCACGGCAGGTTCGCGCCGTTCGTCGTCACCGCCCTCTCGCTGGTCTTCACCGCCGATCGTCCCGCTGTCTCGGTCTCCGACGCGCACGTCGAGGTCGGTGAGCTGGCCGATGAGCTCCGCTCCGCCGGGTACGACGAGGGAGAGCGGCGCGTCCCCGCAGGAAACGGCCGCGACATCTGCCGCTACTGGGTGCGCGTGGGGTGGCTCGTGCCGCAGATCGAGGACCAGACCGAGGTGTACCGCCTCTCGGCCCAGGCCGTCGGCGCCCTCGAGATCGCCGGACGAACGGGCGGCGGCCGCGCACGGGTCTCGCGCTCCCGCGTGCGCACGCTGCTCGACTCCGTCGACCAGCTGACGCAGGACGCCGAGACCGACGCGAACGCGCGCATCACCAGGCTCACCGCCGAGCGCGCGGAGATCGATGCAGAGATCGATCGCCTGGTGCGCGGCGAGGTCGATCCCGTCGACGACGACCTGCTGATCGAAGAGGCAGAGAACGTGCTGCACCTCTCGCGCGAGCTGCCCGCCGACTTCGCCAGGGTGGCCGAGTCGATCCAGGCCATGCAGCGCGACGTGGTCGCCGAGCTGCGCCGAGACATCCGTCCAACCGGCGAGGTGCTGCGCGAGTACCTGCACCGCGGTCAGCACATCATGCAGGCCACGCCGGAGGGCCGTGCCTTCGCCGGCGCGCTCACGCTCATCGGCGACCCGGAGCACATCGACCGCCTCACCGGCCAGCTCCACGACCTGCTCGCGCAGCCGTTCGCGCGCCTGCTCGGCTCGGACCAACGAGGCGACCTCAGCGCCATCGCCAAGCGCGTCGAGCAGAGCGTCACCGAGGTGCTGGTGGCCCAGCGCCGCGCGTCGCACGTGATCACCGCACAGGTGCGCACCCACGACCCGGCGCGCGACCGCGAGGTCGACGAACTGCTGCGCGACGTGATGAGCGGCCTGCAGGCGTGGATGCCCGCATCCCACGCCGGCGAGCGCGTCGACGTCCTGCGCACCCTGCCGGCGGCATCCGTCGGGCACCTGCGCAGCTCGATCGCCGACCCGCGCCCGCCCCGTTCCCCCGACCCCCTCGCCCCGACCGACGGCGAGGCCGAGTTCGTCGACGCCGACACCCGCGACTGGGGCGGCCCGCGCTACGACGAGCTCGAGGCGTACGTGTCGAGCCTCGGCGACGACTTCGATCTCGCCTCGGCCTTCGACGGATCGTCGAGCCGGCGGCCCGTCGACCTGGTCGGACTGCTCGAGATCGCGCACCGCAACGGCATGACGGAGGGCGCCGATGTGTCGGTCGTCGAGGCGGAGCGCCCCGACGGCACGCTCCGCCGCTTCGCCTTCGGCGCCGTCAGCGCCCGCACCACGAAGGACCACGATGAGTGACGAAGACCTGACAGCCGACCACTCGGTCGCCGATGAGACCTCGGCCGACGAGATTTCACCCGACGAGACTCTGCCCGACGAGACTTTGCCGGACGAGCGGGCGCCGCGGGCCGGCGATGCCTCCGAGGAGGGCGGCTTCGTCGCCCCTGTCGCGATGGAGAACGATCCGGACGACCTCTTCGCAGGCGACCGCGGCGTCCTCGACGCCGACATCCGGCGCGTGCTCGTGCGCCTCCTGCAGCGCAGGTACCTGCTCGCCGAGCGCAGCAAGGCCGACTGGGCCGTGCTGATCGCTCACCAGCCCGTGATCGAGTCGCGGCTCAACGACCTCTTCGTGCGCCTCATCGTCGACCACGACAGGGGCATCGCCTACAAGCAGCAGGTCCGCTCAGACGAGCTCGACGTGCCGATCCTGCTCCGCGACGAGGCGTACTCGCGCGCCGAGACGCTCGTGCTCGTGTACCTGCGCACCGTCTATCAGCGCGAGTCGACGGTGGGTGAGCGCCAGGCGCGCGTCGACGTCGAAGAGGTCGAGCAGACCGTCCTGAGCTACTTCACCGAGATCGACGGCGATCTCGCCCGCCGGCAGCGCGCCGTCCGGGGCGCCCTCGCGCGCCTCCGCCAGGAGGGCATCGTCGAGGAGGAGACCGAGGGGCGATTCCTGATCAGCCCCCTCGTCGAGATCGTGCTCAGCGCCGAGAAGCTGCGAGAGCTCGCGGCATGGCTCGACGCGCAGACGCAGGAGGAGAGCGCCTCATGACCATGCTCGATACGCTGTTCGGCCTGATCCCGGCCGACTCCCGCGGCCAGCAGTGGGTGGCGGACGAGCTCCAGCTCGTCAACTGGGGCGGCTACGACGGCGCCCACCGGGTGCGCTTCTCGCCGCGTGCCACTCTGCTGGTCGGCGGCTCCGGATCGGGCAAGTCGACGCTCATGGACGCCTACATCGCGCTCATGATGCCGCACACGACCCCGTTCAACGGCGCATCGAACGGCGCGGTCACCGGCCGTCCGCGCGGCGACGATCAGCGCAACATCCTCTCGTACGGCCGCGGCAAGATCGATGAGTCGCGTACGGAGCAGGGCACCGCCATGCGCGTACTGCGCGGCGACGGCGTCGACACCTGGACGGCCGTGTCGATGACGTGGAGCGACCACGACGGCTCGCAGTTCACCGCCGTCCGCGCCTGGTACATCCCCTCGTCGGCGCGCGTCGTCGACGACACCGTGCGCGTGCGCGCCACGATCGACGGGCCGTTCGACCTCGGCGCGCTCGAAGAGGCCGCCGCGCGCCGCCTCGCCGACCACGCCGTGCGAGGCACGGGCCTCGACACGATCGCGACGGAGCGCGAGTTCGCCGCTCGCCTGCACTCGGTGCTCGGCATCGGTGCGGCCGGCGCCGGATCGAAAGCGATGAGCCTGCTCGCCCGCATCCAGGCCGGCCAGCAGATCACCACGGTCGACGATCTCTACAAGCGCATGGTGCTCTCCGAGCCCGAGACGCTGGCCGCCGCCGATGCCGTCGTGGCCCACTTCGACGAGCTCGACGCCACCCGCGACCGGATGGTCACCGCGCGCAAGCAGCTGCGCGCGCTCTCGCCGATCAGGGGCATGCGCGAGCGCATCGAGGAGTCGGCGGAGCGGCTCGGCCTGATCGACGAGATCGGACTGTTCTCCGACCAGGCCTCGCTCGCATCGCTGTGGCGCAGCACCAAGCGCCTCGGGCTCCTGCGCGAGGTCGAGCACGAGCTGCAGCGCGCCACCCGCGACGCAGACGACGTCGTGCGGACGCAGGAGGCGCTGGCGGCCGCAGCCGAGAGCGAGCGCGACGGACTCGCCGAGGTGCTGCGCGGCGCGGGCGGCGACCGCCTGCACACCGCCGAGCGCGAACTGCGCGAGGCCGAGCGGCGCCTTGCCAGGGTGAATACCGAGCGAGCGCGCTTCGACGACGCCGTCTCCGGTGCGGGTCTCGAGGCTCCCTCCGCCGCGGCGTTCGCCCGGCTGCAGACCGAAGCCGCGGAGGCGCTCGCCGATCCGGATGCCAAGCGATCGGCTCGCGAGGTCTACGCAGAGGCGCGCGCCGCATCCCGCGAGGTCGAGCGCGAGGTCGCCGAACTCGAGGCAGACGCCCGCCTCACCCGAGACCGAGCCGACAGCATCCCGCAGGCGCTGCATGAGTCGCGCCGGGCGCTGGCGGAGGCCGCCGGTCTGTCGCCTGAGGACCTGCCGTTCGTCGGCGAGCTGATCGAGGTGCGTACCGAGTTCGAGCCGTGGAGCGAGGCCGTCGGCCTCGCACTCGGCGGATTCGCCACCACCGTGCTGATCGATCAGCATGACCTCCCCGCATTCCGCGCGGCGATCAACCGCGTCCGCACCCCCGTCCGGGTGCGCTACGAGGGAGCGCAGGCGGGGCTCGGCGATGCGAGGGAGCTCGACCCGGCGACCCTTCCCGGCCGGCTCGACTACCGCGAGTCGCCCTTCGTCGGCTGGCTGCAGGACCGCCTCGAGCGGCAGTTCGCGTTCGTCTGCGTCGATTCTCCCGACGAGCTGGGCGCGCACCCGCTCGCGCTCACGCTCGCCGGCCAGATGTCGAGCGGCAGTCGGGGCGCGCACGGCGGCCACGGCCGCGCGAGCGTGCTCGGCTTCTCGAACCGGCGGCGCCTCGCCGGCCTCGAGCGGCGGATCGGCGCCGCGAGGGCGCAGCTCGCCGACCTCAAGCAGACAGAGGCGATCGCGGCGCGCGCGCTCGATGAGATCGATGCGCGCCTGGCGGCGTACGGCAGGGTCCGAGAGCTCGCCTGGGCCGATATCGACGTGGTCGCGGCCGAGGCGGAGCGCGAGCGGTGGGCCGGTGTGATCGACGAGATCACGGTCGAGAATCCCCGGGTGCAGGAGCTGCACGCGCAGATCGACGCGGTCAAGCGCACGCTGGTCTCGCGGCGGGAGGCCACGGGCCGCGCCAGGGGGGACCACGAGCGAGCGGCGGCCCGCTGGGCGCAGGTGACCGACGAGGTCGACGAGGCGCAGGCGGTCGTCGACGCGGCCGAGGCGCAGGGGAGCGAGCTCACCGACGCGCAGCGCTCGTACCTCGACGACCGCTTCGCCCTGGCCGACGGCGCGGCGGACGAGCGGCGCGATGCCGAGCTCGCCCGTTTCGACGCGGCGCTCTCGACCGCGGGGCGCCAGCTGATCGGCGATCAGGCAGCGGCGCAGGCCGCGCTCGCCGAGCAGCGCGACGCGCTGCGGCGCACCTTCGAGAGCTTCCTCGAGGCGTGGCCCAATCCGAACCTCACCGCGGACCCCGAGGGGTCGTTCGCCGACTTCGAGCGCATCGTCGCCGAGCTCGAGACGAGCGGCCTCCACGAGCTCGAGGCCGAGTGGAAGGCCAGCCTCGTCGGGCTCTCGGGCAACGACCTCACGAGCCTCGATTCGGCGCTCGGTCGGGCGCTGCGGGAGATCCGCGAGCGCATCGAGCCGGTCAACCGCATCATGCAGGAGCTGCCGTTCTACGACGACGCGCACCGCCTCCAGATCATCGCGCGGGAGACGTCCTCCGAGGTGCGCCGCCGCTTCCGCCGCGAGCTGCGCGACGTGCGGACGCACATCGCCGACGCGGCCGACGACGCCGAGCGCGAGAGCGTGTACGAGCGCATGGCCCGGCTGATCTCGCGCATCAGGCGCTCGTCTCCCGATTTCGCCGATCTCGTCGACGTGCGCGGCCACGTGCACATCAGCGCAGAGAAGATCGATGCGTCGACGGGGGAGCACATCGCGCTCTACGACCACATCGGGGAGAAGTCGGGCGGCGAGTCGCAGGAGCTGATCGCGTTCATCGTGGGCGCCGCGCTGCGCTACCAGCTGGGCGACGCCGATGCGGAGCGCCCCCGTTACGCGCCGGTGTTCCTCGACGAGGCGCTGATCAAGGCGGACGCGCACTTCACCAAGCGCGCGATCGGCGCATGGCGCGGCCTGGGCTTCCAGCTCGTGATCGGCGCGCCGAACGACAAGTACAGCGCGATCGAGCCGCACGTCGACGTCGAGTACGACATCCTGAAGGACACGCGAGGGCGTTCGTGGGCGAAGCCGAAGGTGGCGCTCGACGCCGCGGCCGGTGCGGCGGGGGAGTCCGCCTGACGAGCGAGGCAACTTATACTTCACAAGAGTATAAAGAGCTGTCATACTTTCCGGCATGCTCCCCAATCCGTACACGCCGGGCGGACGGCCCAGAGTCTTCGTCGGCCGCGAGCGCGAGCGCGGCGAGATCAGGGATCGCCTGGCGCGCGTGATCGCCTTCGGCGAGATGGCGGGTCCGCTGTCGATCGTCACGGGGCCCCGCGGGCTCGGTAAGACCTCGCTGCTGCGCGACATCGCCGATCAGGCAGCCGCCGACGGCTTCGTCGTCGCCTGGGTCGCGGGCGTGAAGCGCCAGCCGCTGCTGCCGGAGCTCGCGGCTCGGGTGCGCAGCGCGCTGGAGCGCGCCGACGTCCTGACGACGCCGCACGCGCGGGCCCGATTCACCGAGCTCGCCCTGCGCCTGAACGTCGGCATCGGCAGCATCGAGACGAAGTTCGCTCCGGTGAGGTCGGAGGGCGCGTTCGCGGGTCAGCTCGATGTCGAGGAACTGCTCCACGAGGCCTCTCAATCGGTGCGCTCGCGCGGCGGCGCTGGGCTCCTCATCCTCATCGACGAGCTGCACGCGCCGCTCGATGCGCGCACGAGCAGCGACCCGGCGCCCGACCCTGCGGCGCTGCGCGACATCGGCATGCTGCTGAACGCCGTGCAGAACATGGAGGCGGAGCGGGAGCGCTTCCCTCTCGCGGTCGTCGGGGCGGGGCTGCCTCAGACGATGGGTCTGCTCACGCGCGCGGCGACGTTCGGCGAGCGCACGAACGAGATCGTGCTCGAGGAGCTCGATGCGCCGACCTCTCAGGCCGTGCTCGTCGAGCCGGCCCGTCAGCTCGACGTCGGCTGGAGCGATGAGGCGATCGCGCTGGCGGTCGGCCGTGCCGACGGATACCCGCACGCGCTCCAGGTGATCGGCTCCGCCGCTTGGGAAGCGGCGCGGCCGGAGGAGGGTTCGCGCATCGAGGTCGCCGACGTCGAGCGGGGCTGGCCGAAGGCCGAGCAGCAGATGGCGTCGATGTTCCGCGCCCGCTGGGAGGCCGCGACCGCGTACGAGCGGCGCATACTGCGCGCGATGGCCGAGATCGGCGGAGATGCGGTGCTCCGCCGCGACGTCGCCCAGCGGATGGGAGTCGCCTCGGCCGACATGAGCGTGGCGCGCGCGTCGCTGATCAGTAAGGGCATCATCGAGGCCGCCGGCTACGGTCGACTGCGCTTCACCATTCCGGGGTTCGGGGAGTTCGTCCTGGCGAGGGGCGACGACTGAGTCTCTCCTAATGCATGCATCAATGTATGCATGCGGTAGACTCGAGGCGTGAACCCGCTTCTGACCCTGCCCTGGGAGACCCTGACCGATCGTTCCGTCGTCGCCGCGCGCATGGCTGCGCTGGCAGCGAGAGAGATCATCGAGGGCAGGTACGCGCCGGGTGCACTTCTCACCGAGGTCGGCGTCGCCGAGAGCTTCGGTGCCAGCCGCACGCCGGCGCGCGAGGCGATGCTGCAGCTCGAACGATGGCATCTGGTGCGGATCGCGCCGAAGAAGGGTGCGATCGTCACCGCGGTCGACCGCTCGGAGCACCGCGACACGATCGGCGTCAGAGCGATGTTCGAGATCGACGCCCTGCGCACGCTGCAGGGCGATCCGGCGGCCGTCGCCTCGCTCGGCGCAGATCTGCGCGAGCTCCTCGACCTGCAGACGCGCGCTCTCGACGCGGGAGACGTCCTCGCCTTCGCCAGCGCCGACTACGCGTTCCACGCGCGCATCATCCGCGCCGGCGGCAACACCGTCGTGATGGAGCTCCTCGACGCGCTCGGTCCGCGTCTGGCGCGACTGACGTTCGATGTCGTGATCGGTCATCCGGATGCCGTGCGCGCGTACCGCGACGAGCACGCGCGTCTGGCCGAGCTGGCGGCGGACGGCCGGGCGGCTGAGTTCGCCGCTCTCGTCCGGTCTCACATCGACCAGGCGCACGGCGGCGCCGGCAGCGCGCGATGAGCCGCGCGGGGCGACCCGCCGGCATCGCCGCGTGGGCGAGGGCGGCGCCCGCCGCCTTCCTGATGGCGTGGGGCGGCAACCACTTCACACCGCTGCTGCACATGTACGAGGACATCGGCGGCTACGCGCCGTGGCAGGCGAACCTCCTGCTCGGCACGTACGTCGGCGGGCTCGTCCCCGGCCTGCTCATCGCCGCGGCGATCTCCGACAGGCACGGCCGAAAGCCGGTCATGCTGGCGGGCCTCGGTGCCGCGGCCATGGGCAGCGCGCTGCTCGCGTGCGGCCTGGAGTCGATGTGGGTGCTGTGCGCCGGACGCGTGTTCGCTGGCCTCAGCGTCGGCGTCGCGATGTCTGTGGGCACCAGCTGGATCAAGGAGCTGTCGCAGCCGCCGTTCGACCTGCGCGCCGGAGCGGTCGCGGGTGCGCGCCGGCCCTCGCTCACCCTCACCCTCGGGTTCGCGCTCGGCGCCGGCGTCACCGGGTGCCTGGCGCAATGGGCGCCCGTGCCGTGGGTAACGCCGTACGCCGTGCACCTCGTCCTGTGCGTGCCGGCGCTTGCCGCGCTCCTGACCGCGCCTGAGTCGCGCCGAGGCAGTGCCGGCGCCGAGGGCGCGAGAGGCGCGTGGTGGCGCGACCTGCGTGTGCCGTCCGCGGGGCACCGCCGGTTCCTGCGGGTCATCGTGCCCGCCGCGCCGTGGGTGTTCGCGGCGGCGGGCGTCGCGTATGCGATCGTTCCGGCGGTCGTGCAGGACGACCTGGGGGAGTGGACGACCCTGTACGCGACCGTGCTCACGGTCGTCACGCTCGGAACGGGCGCGGTCGTGCAGAACATCGTGCCGCTGATCAACAGGTGGACGCGCGGGCGCGCCATCGTTGTCGGGCTGACGCTGATGGTCGCCGGCATGGTGCTCGCCGTCGTCGCGTCGCGCCTCGGGGACCCGGCATTCGGGTTCGTCGTCGCGGTGGTGCTCGGCGCTGCGTACGGCATCTGCGTGATCGCCGGGCTGATCCAGGTGCAGGCGACCGCGACGCCGCAGGATCTCGCCGGGATGACGGGGCTCTACTACTCGCTGACGTACGCGGGGTTCCTGCTGCCGACGCTCCTGGCCGCGCTGCTGCCCGTGGCTCCGTACGACGTTTCGCTCGTCGTGGTCGCGCTCGCGTGCCTGGCCTGCCTCGGCGCGGTGGCGTGGGAATCGCGCCGGCACTGGGACTGAATCAGCGAACCGAAAAGCCCCCGGCGCGAGGCCGGGGGCTGGTGGAGCGGATGACGAGACTCGAACTCGCGACCCTCACCTTGGCAAGGTGATGCGCTACCAACTGCGCTACATCCGCATGGGCTCTCGCCCTGCATCGAGGATACCCCACGGATCGGACCGGCCACGACTTCGACGCCCGCTCGGGCGCGTCGCCGTGTCGTGTCGCGCCGCCCGCCGCTGCGGGGGTCCGCCTGTGGCACGATGGCTCTCGTGACGGCTCCCGAGGATCAGCAGTCCGACGGGATCCGGGACGCCCGCCCGCGGCGGCGCTGGCCGCGGGTCGCGGCGGCTGTGCCTGTCCTCCTGCTCGTTCTGGCCGCCGTGAGCATCGGCCTCACCGTCTTCGCCGACCGCTTCCCCGCACAGTCGATCGAATCCTGCACCGTTTCGGACACGAACGGGCCCACTGCGCGGCGCTCGGTGCTGCGCGCCAAGATCGTGACCGACTGCGGGCGGTTCCGAGGGTCGGCACAGGTGACCTGCACGAATGATCCTTCCCGGACGGTACTGCTGATCGCGGGCACGACATACGATCTCGTCGTTCGCGGGCCTCGGATACCGCTCGTCTCCGTCCCGGTCATCGACTCCGCGGCGGTATCGGAGGACCAGCTGCGCGAGCCGACCCTCCTCGCTCCGACAGAGGTCGACGCCGACGCGCCCGAGAGCGTGCAGGAACTGCAGCGCAGCCAGCTGCCGGAGACCCTGCGGGCGTTCGACTACGTGCAGCCGCCGTTCGACCCGTCGTGCGACTCGTCTCGCATGGTCATGACCTCAGCCGGACTGCAGAGCGTGCCGCCGGCGCGCGCTGAGCAGCTTCTGACGCCGCCGTCCGGTGCGACGCCCCGCGACCCGCTGCTGCCCTGCGAGGGGTACGCGTGCGCGATCGAGGACGACGGGGAGTCCTGAGGCACGGGGCATGCTCACGAACGCAGAAAACCCCCGGAGATCCGGGGGTTTTCGTCTGTGCGCGATACTGGGATCGAACCAGTGACCTCTTCCGTGTCAGGGAAGCGCGCTACCGCTGCGCCAATCGCGCCTGTTCAGGCTATGAAGTTATGTGGAGGTGGCGACGGGATTCGAACCCGTGTAAACGGCTTTGCAGGCCGGTGCCTAGCCTCTCGGCCACGCCACCGCGGGGGTCGAATTACCCGCGCGCCGATTCTCCGAGGAGAATCTGACACTCGAGCGGATGACGAGACTCGAACTCGCGACCCTCACCTTGGCAAGGTGATGCGCTACCAACTGCGCTACATCCGCGTTGTCAGCGGGGCTTTTCCGTCCCTGCGACTCGTAAAACTATACGCACTCGGATGCGCTTCGCCAAACTGAGCCGCGATCCCGGGCGCGTCACGCCGCGGCGGTGCCGCTCGGGCGAGTGCGGCGCGGTCAGTACCTGGAGGAGCGGAGGGGTTCTCACCTACCATGAGCCTCATGGCCGAGATGTCAGACGAGGCGGTCGATTTCGCCAACCGCATGTTCGACCTCGCCCGCGAAGGCGACGAGGGGCTGCTCGACTACGTCGACAGGGGTGTCGATCCGAACCTCACCACCGAGATCGGCGACACCCTGCTGATGGTCGCCGCGTACTACGGGCGGGCAGCTCTGGTCGCGGGCCTCGTCGATCGCGACGCCGATGTGAACGCCCTCAACGACAGGGGACAGGCGCCGGTCGCCGGCGCGGTCTTCCAAGGGCACACCGCGATCGTCGATCTGCTGATCGAGGCGGGCGCCGATCTCGACGCCGGCAGTCCGAGCGGGCGCGAGACGGCCGCTCTGCTCGGCATCGAACTGTAATGTTTCGGCGTGTTTCACGCCGCGCGACAGGGGGAGAAGCTCGGGCGTAATCTCGGGGAAACGCCGATCAGAGGAGCCTTCCCGTGAACACGCAGCTGTCGCATCTTTCGCCCGTCGAGGTGACTGATCGAGCTGTCTGCATGTGCACGAGCGGCGAGGTGTGCGATTCGCTCGCCCCTGGTCACGCCCTCCACCTGATCCAGGCGCGACTGGCTTCGGCCACGACGACGCGCTGGGCGGACGCAACGGTCTCCGCGGTCGACATCGCAGAGGGCACGATCGAACTGGTCACCCTCGACGGCGAGACCCGCACGGTGTGGAACGCCGGCGGAGCCGCTCTCGAGGTGGCGCAGGGCGCACCCGTGGCGCTGCACCGCGACTACGGCGTGCTCGCCGTCGGCCGGGCCCAGTACAACGTCGCGAACGTCTGAACCCGGCGGGACAGCCGTCGCTCAGGCAGCGGCCGTCATCGCCTGCTTCATCTGCATGCATGCGTCCATGCACGCCTGACACGACTGCGCGCACATGCGGCACATGGCGTCGTCGCTGGCCATGCACATGTCCATCGCCGTCTGGCACATCGCCATGCAGGCGTCGAGCATGCTCATCATCGCGGCGGGGGTCATGCCCTGCATGCGCATCATCGAGCGCATCATCGTGTTGCACATGTCGGCGCAGTTCATGCAGGCTGCCGCGCAGTCCATGCCGGAGGCGGAGCAGATCGTGCAGGCCTGCTCGCACGCCGCGCAGGCGTCCATGCAGGCCTGCATCATCTGCATGTCCATCATCTCCATGCCCGACATCTTCATGCCGGCCTGCTCCATCATCATCGCGTCCATCTCGCTGGTCCCTTCGGATCTGTCGCGAGCGACGTGCCCGCGTGAGGCCAGGGTACGCGGACGGCGTCGGCGTCGGAAGACGCTGATGGCGAGTTCATCCGCACGACATCGGAGTTTGACACGGTCGATACGGGCGGGCCGGTTCGTCTCGCCGCGCTGCGGCTCGTAGAATCGTCAGGTGACCACAGGATTCGAACTGTTCCCCGAGAAGAACGTCGTCGCGATGCGCGTCGACGGCACGCTGAAAGACCTCGCAGCGGAGGTCTCCGAGACGCAGACGACGGAACCGGTCACGATCGACAGCGAGGACGGCCTGAACATCCTGCGCCACTCGACGGCGCACGTGCTCGCGCAGGCCGTGCAGCGCATCAACCCGGCGGCGAAGCTCGGTATCGGACCGTTCATCACCGACGGCTTCTACTACGACTTCCAGGTGGACGAGCCCTTCACGCCCGACGACCTCAAGGCCGTCAAGCGCGAGATGCAGAAGATCGTCAAGGAGGGCCAGCACTTCGTGCGCCGCGCCATCACCGACCACGAGGGGCTGGCCGAGCTCGCGCACGAGCCGTTCAAGATCGAGCTGATCGGTCTCAAGGGCGGCACCAAGGAGGCGGCGGAGGGCGCGAGCGTCGAGGTCGGTGCGGGCGAGCTGACCATCTACGACAACGTCGACGCCAAGACGGGCGAGACCTGCTGGGGCGACCTCTGCCGCGGCCCCCACGTGCCGACCACCCGCATGATCGGCAACGGCTGGGATCTTCTGCGCGTCGCCGGTGCCTACTGGCGCGGCAGCGAGAAGAACCCGCAGCTGCAGCGCATCTACGGCACCGCATGGCCGACGAAGGACGAACTGGTCGCCTACAAGGACCGCCTCGCCGAGGCCGCCAAGCGCGACCACCGCAAGCTCGGCCGCGAGCTCGACCTGTTCTCGTTCCCCGACGAGATCGGATCCGGCCTGTCCGTCTGGCACCCGCGCGGAGGCGTCATCCGCGGCGAGATGGAGCAGCACGCGCGCCGCCGCCACATCGAGGGCGGCTACACCTACGTCTACACGCCGCACATCGCGAAGAGCGACCTGTTCAGCGTCTCCGGGCACCTTGCGACCTACGCAGACGGCATCTGGCCGCCGATCCGGATGGACGAGGAGCGCGACGAGGACGGCAGCGTCACCAAGCAGGGCAGCGACTACTACCTGAAGCCGATGAACTGCCCGATGCACATCCTGATCTACAAGGAGCGCGCCCGCAGCTACCGCGACCTGCCGCTGCGCTTCGCCGAGAACGGCACGGTGTACCGCAACGAGCTCTCCGGCGCGCTGCACGGACTCACCCGCGTGCGCGGCTTCACGCAGGACGACTCCCACCTGTTCGTCACGCACGAGCAGCTCGAGGGCGAGGTCACGAAGGTCCTCGAGTTCATCATCTCGATGCTGCGCGACTTCGGTCTCAGCGACTTCGAGCTCGAGCTCTCGATGCGCGACGACGAGAAGTCGAAGTGGATCGGCTCAGACGAGTTCTGGGACGACTCGACCAACGCCCTGCGCAACGTCGCGGTGGCGAGCGGACTGAAGCTCACCGAGGTTCCCGGAGAGGCCGCGTTCTACGGCCCCAAGATCGACCTCAAGACCCGCGATGCGCTCGGCCGCGTCTGGCAGCTGTCGACCGTGCAGGTCGATCCGAACCTGCCGGAGCGCTTCGGTCTCGAGTACACCGCGGCCGACGGCTCGAAGCAGCGGCCGATCATGATCCACCGCGCGCTGTTCGGCTCGATCGAGCGCTTCTTCGCGATCCTGCTCGAGCACTACGCCGGCGACTTCCCGCTGTGGCTCGCGCCGCTGCAGGTCATGGGCGTGCCCGTGGCCGACGAGTACGGCGACTACCTGAACCAGGCGGCCGATCGCCTTCGCGCCGCGGGCGTGCGGGTCGACGTCGACCACTCCGACGACCGGATGCCGAAGAAGATCCGCACGCACACGACGCAGAAGGTGCCGGTCATCATGATCGCGGGCGAGCAGGACCGCTCGGCCGGCACGGTGTCGTTCCGCTTCCGCGACGGGTCGCAGCGCAACGGCGTCCCTCTCGGCGAGGCCGTGGCGCTCCTGACGGGGCTGATCGAGCGCAAGGCGCTCGTGCTGTCCGATGCCGACGCGAGCGCCGACGCCGATGCGGCGCGGGAGAGCGCGTGAGCGAGGCCGACTCCGACGCCAGGGCGCGCGACGAGTTCGCGCGCCTGGAGCCGGCGGACGAGCTGGGCGGCGTGCCGGACGCCTTCCAGCGGCTCTGGACGCCGCATCGCATGGCGTACATCCAGGCGGGAGCCGACGTCAACCGAGGCAGCGGCTGCCCGTTCTGCGCCGCTCCTGGCAAGAGCGACGAGGACGGTCTCATCGTGCACCGCGGCGAGAACGCGTTCGTGCTGCTGAACCTGTTCCCGTACAACTCGGGGCACCTCCTCGTATGCCCGTATCGGCATGTCGGCATGTACGACGAGGCGAACGACCACGAGGTCGCCGAGATCGCCCATCTCACGCGCGTCGCCATGCGCGTGCTGCGCGAGACGTCCGGCTGTCACGGGTTCAACATCGGCATGAACCAGGGCGAGGTCGCCGGCGCGGGCGTCGAGGAGCACCTGCACCAGCACATCGTTCCGCGGTGGAAGAGCGACGCGAACTTCTTCCCGATCATCGGCCGGACGAAGGCACTGCCGCAGTTCCTCGGCGAGGTGCGCCAGGCGCTCGCCGACGCCTGGCCCGCGTAGCAGCTGCTCAGCGCGACGCGTCGGCGATGGCCTCGGCGAGCTGAGCCTGCTGCGCGTCCGTCAGGGCGTGCACGGTGACGCGGATGCGGTCCGCGCCGGACGCGCCGTCGTCGCGCCCGGCCGAGTCGACGCGGAACGCGTCTCCGGGGCGCACCACCCACCCGCTGCCGCGCAGGCGCTCGGCAGCGGCCCGCCCGTCGGGCACAGGCACCCAGACGTTGAGGCCGTCGCCCGGCTCGCAGGCGATGCCCGCGGCGGCGAGCCGCGCGCAGAAGGCGACGTTGCGATCGGCGTAGTGCGCACCCGCGTCGGCGATCGTCGCCAGCGCCGCCTCGTCCGTCAGCAGCGCGAGCGAAAGCCGCTGCAGCAGGTGGCTGACCCAGGCGGTGCCGCGGCGCAGCCGCATGCCGATGCGCTCGGCGGTATGGGTGTCGCTGGCCACGAGCGCGAGGCTCATATCCGGCCCGAGGAACTTCGACACGCTGCGCACCAGGGCGTAGCGATGATGGCCGGCGGGCGCCATCGAGTGGAACGGGCGCCGCGAGAGCAGTGAGAAGTGGTCGTCCTCGATGACGAGCAGGTACGGGTGCTCGGCGAGCACTGATCGCAGCTCGTCCGCGCGGCGCGCGGAGACGCTCGCGCCCGTGGGGTTCTGCGCGCGCGGGGTGCCGATCACCGCGCGCGCGCCGGCGGCGATCACCGCACGCAGCCCGTCCGGCGTCATTCCCTCGGCATCGACGGGAACGCCGATCGCGTCGAAACCGCCGACCCGGATGGCATGGATGCCGGAGAGGAAGCCCGGGTCCTCGATCGCGACGGCATCGCCGCGCGACAGCGACGCCGTCAGCAGGCGCTCGATCGCGTCCGATGCGCCGTTCGTGACGCTGATGCGGATCTCCTCGGGAGCGGCATCCGGCGCCATCCACGCGGTCGCCCACTCCTCGAGACCCGGTTCGACGACGGGGGCGCCGTAGAGCACCGGCCCGCCGACGGATGCCTCGAGCACCCCGGCGAGCGGCGGGATCCGCGAGGGATCCGGGTTGCCGTTTCCCACATCGACGAGCCCGTCCCGGTGAGGGGCGTATCCCTCGCGAGCCACGTCCGGCACCTCGGCGACGCGCGTCCCCCCTCGTCCCGCGGAGGCGACGAGCCCCGCGGTCTGCAGCAGGCGGTAGGCCGCGGTCGCGGTATTGCGGTTCACCCCGAGCCGATCGGCGAGCGCGCGGACGGGCGGCAGCGCGTCGCCGGGCGCGAGAGCCCCCCGCTCGATCAGCGCGCGCACGCTCTCGGCGATCTCGGCGGCGGTGGCACCCGAAATGCCGTCGGCGGCCGAAGCGGCGTCGCTCATCCGGCCCCCTTCCGTGCGCTCCCATCGAGCCTAGTGCGCCGCGGCACCGGCCGCGAAAGGACGCGAGCGGCGTGTACTCTTTGACCTAGGTCAATGTTTGGCCTAGGTCAAAATACAAGGAGCACCATGACACAGACCGGAACCCAGCGCGTCAAGCGGGGCCTCGCCGACATGCTCAAGGGCGGCGTCATCATGGACGTCGTCACCGCCGACCAGGCGAAGATCGCCGAGGACGCCGGGGCGGTCGCCGTGATGGCGCTCGAGCGCGTGCCGGCCGACATTCGGGCGCAGGGCGGTGTGGCGCGCATGAGCGACCCCGACCTCATCGACGGCATCATCGAGGCCGTGTCGGTTCCGGTGATGGCCAAGGCCCGCATCGGCCACTTCGTCGAGGCGCAGGTGCTGCAGTCGCTCGGCGTCGACTACATCGACGAGTCGGAGGTGCTCTCGCCGGCCGACTACCTCAATCACATCGACAAGCACGCCTTCACGACGCCGTTCGTGTGCGGTGCGACCAACCTGGGCGAGGCGCTGCGGCGCATCACCGAGGGCGCGGCGATGATCCGCTCGAAGGGCGAGGCGGGCACGGGCGACGTCTCGGAGGCCACCAGGCACATCAGGCAGATCGGCGGCGAAATCCGCGCGCTGGCGGGCAGGAGCGACGACGAGCTGTACGTCGCCGCGAAGGAGCTGCAGGCGCCGTACGACCTCGTCGTCGAGGTCGCGCGCACCGGCGAGCTGCCTGTCGTGCTCTTCACCGCGGGCGGGGTGGCGACGCCGGCCGATGCGGCCATGATGATGCAGCTCGGGGCCGACGGCGTCTTCGTCGGGTCCGGCATCTTCCGCTCGGGCGACCCGGTCGCGCGGGCACGCGCCATCGTCGCCGCCACGGCCCAGTTCGACGACCCCGACGCCGTCGCCGCCGCCTCGCGCGGCCTCGGCGAGGCGATGGTCGGGATCAACGTGAACGACATCCCCGCGCCGCACCGGCTCGCCGAGCGCGGCTGGTGAGCGCCCGCGTCGGCATCCTCGCGCTGCAGGGGAACGTGCGCGAGCACGCGGCGGTGCTCGACGGGCTCGGCGCGCGGGTCTCGCTCGTGCGCCGGGCGGCGCAGCTGGGCGAGATCGACGCGCTCGTGCTGCCGGGCGGCGAGTCATCGGCGATCGACAAGCTCTCCCGCCGGCTCGGCCTGCGCGATCCGTTGATCGCGGCGATCTCCGCGGGGATGCCGACGCTCGGCACGTGCGCAGGGCTCATCGCCCTGGCCGATCGCCTCGTGGACGGCATCGAGGGGCAGCAGACGCTCGGCGGGCTCGACGTCGCGGTCAGACGCAACGCGTTCGGGCGGCAGGGCGAGTCGTTCGAGACCGAGCTGGAGGTACCGGCGTTCGGCGCACCTCCCGTGCCGGCCGCGTTCATCCGGGCGCCCGTGATCGAGGAGATCGGCCGACGGGCGACGGCGCTGGCGCAGCTGCCGGACGGCAGGGTCGTCGCGGCCGAGCAGGGTGCGGTGATCGGGGTTGCGTTCCACCCGGAGCAGTCGGGCGAGACCCGGTTCCACGAGCGCCTGCTCGCGTCGGTGTCCTGAGTCCGTCAGGCGCCCCGCGCGGCGCCGGACGGACTCATTTCTGATATCGCCTGGTTCAGGCGGGGAGCGATCCTGCCGCGAGGCGGCCGCGCGAGACCACCGCGACGATGTTCGCGGTGTCGAGGGCGCTGATGTCCTCCCACGGACGGCCGCGCACGATCAGGAAGTCCGCGCCGAAGCCGGGGGCCAGCGTGCCGACGGTGTTGCCGAGCCCGATCGCATCAGCGGCGTCGGAGGTCGCTGCGACCATCGCGCGCTCGGGCGACCAGGAGAAGGTCGCGGCCATCGCGCGCACCTCCTCCATCTGGTCGCCGAAGGCGACGAACTGGCTCGAGGCATCCGTGCCGAGCACGAACCGGATGCCGGCGGCGCCCGCGGCGGCGAAGTTGCGGTCGCGCAGCGCGACGACGTCCTTCGCCTTCTCCTGCGCCTCCGCGGTGACGGGTCGGCGCGCCTCGGCGATGATGTCGTTGATCAGCAGCGTCGGGGCGACGGGGATGTTGCGCTCGAGCAGCGTCGCGAAGTGGCGCTCCTCGATTCCCGTGCCGTGCTCGATCGAGTCGACGCCCTCGGCGAGGGCGATGTCGACGCCGTTCGCCGTGTGGGTGTGTGCGGCGACGGGCATGCCGAGCGCGTGCGCCTCGTCGATCGTCGCGCGGATCTCGTCGAGCGTCTGGTTGCGCCAGCCGACCTTGTCGCCCATCGACAGCACGCCGCCGGATGTGTAGATCTTCACGCCGTCCGCGCCCTCGCGCGCCCACGTGCGCACGACCTTGCGGCACTCGTCGGGGCTGTCGGCGACGGCGTCTCGCACGCGGTAGCGCGGCGGCACGAAGAGGTCGCCGTGGCCGGCGGTCATGCCGACCATGCCGTGCGTCCGCAGGCGCGGACCCTCGAGCACGCCCTGGTCGAACGCGCGCTCGACCGCCATCTGCACCGCGTCGGCGGCGAGATCGCGCACGGTCGTGACGCCGCCTCGCAGGCACGAGATCGCATTCGCGGCGATGTGCAGCGAGCGCTCCTCCGGCGGGGTGATGATCGGCCACGTCGTGGGGTCGAACGCCAGCTGCGAGGCGTTGTACCCGAGGTGCACGTGGGTGTCGACGAGCCCCGGCACGATGCTCAGGGCGTCGTCCCCCTCGCCGTCAGCGCTCTCGACCGAGACGATCTCGTCGCCGCTCCACGCGAGGCGCACGACGCCCCGGTCGGTGCTGCCGTCCCAGAGGCGCAGGGTCAGGTCGTTGGTCACAGGAGTGTCCTTCCGGTCGTGCGTGCGCGGCGCGGTGCGCCAGTGGGGAGCGGCGAGCCGCTCAGGAGATCGCCCCGAGGCGGTCGGTCGCGATCGAGTCGATGATCGAGACGATCGCGTAGGCGAGCATCGTCGTGGCGGTGATCGCCGCCGCCGCCGTCCACATATAGGTGTAGTCGAAGCTGCCGGACGCGCGCGAGATCGAACCGCCGAGACCCTCGCCTGTCGAGAGCCACTCGCCGATCATGGCGCCCGTCACGGCGGCGGGGATCGCCACGCGCGCCGAGGCGAGGGCGGCGGGCACCGCGGTCGGCAGCGCCACCTTCCGCAGCACCGTCCAGGCGCTGCCGCCGTAGGCGCGCACCAGATCGCCGTGCTCGGCGCTGACGGAGCGGAGGCCGTAGAGGATGTTCGCGAGCGACGGCAGGAACACCACGAGCAGCACGATCGCGGTCACGCCGCTGAGCCCGATGCCGAAGATGAGCGTGATCAGCGGCGTCAGCACGATCAGAGGGATGGAGCGGAGCACCATCGCCGTCGGCATGATGATGCGCTCGAGCACGGGCGAGATGCTGAACAGCACGGCGAGCACGAAGGCGAAGGCCAGGCCGACCGCGTAGCCGACGCCGGCGTCGCGCAGCGTCACCGCGAGGTTCGACCACACGAGCGCGCGGTTATCGGCCGCTTCGGGCGCCGTGAACAGATAGGCGAACACGTCCCACGGCTGCTTCCCGATCAGCGGGCTGATGTCGAAGACCACCAGGAACAGGGCCCACAGCGCGAGGGCGATGACCGCAGCGACGGCGAGGACTCCGAGCCGGCGCAGCGTCGTGGACAGAGCGGGGCTCATGCGCGGACCTCCTTGGCCCACGGTGTGAGCCATCTGCCGATCAGGGCGACGAGGCCGTAGCCGGCGAGCGAGATGAGGCCGGCGATGATCGACAGCGCCCAGACGCGATCGGGCATGACCTGGCGCTGCGCCGCGTTGAGCGCCACGCCGATGCCCTGGTCGATGCCGCCGAGGTACTCGCCGACGATCGCGCCGAGCAGCGCGCCGGGGATGGCGACCTGCAGCGCCGTGACGATCGCGGGAACCGCGGACATCAGCCTGACCTTCCTGATCTGCATCCAGCTGCCGCCGCCGTATGCGCGCACGAGGTCGAGGGACGCGGGAGACGCGGCCTTCATGCCGAGCAGCGATCCGACGAGCGTCGTGAAGAACACCAGCAGCGCCGCGAGGAAGACCGCGGAGGCCTTTCCGCCGAAAATCGCCATGATGATGGGGCCGACCGCGATGATCGGCAGGCAGTTGGTGATCACACCGAGCTGGGTGACGATCTCCTCGAGCCGGGGGAGCACGAGGACGACGGCGGCGGCCGCGAGGGCTGCGAGGTTGCCCCAGAGGTACCCCTGACCGGCGCGCGCGAGCGACGAGGAGAGGTTCGTCCAGTAGAAGCCCCAGCCGTCGCGGACGACCGACGAGGCGACGGCCGCGGGGGTCGGGAACGCGGAGTTGTGCAGGAACGACGTGGCGATCGTCCAGACGAGGATCAGCAGCACGATGCCGACGGCGCCGCCGACCCAGGGAACGGCGAGGGCGTCGCGCATCCGGATGCCGCGGCGTCGGGCGGGGGAGGGGGCGAGGGCCATCAGCGCGCGGCGCCCTGCTTGTGGAACAGCAGACCCGAGATGTGGTCGACGATCTCGTGGAACTCGGGCGTGCGCATCATCTCCTGCGTGCGCGGGCGCTCGAACGGGATCTCGACGAGCTCGATGATCCTGCCGGGGCGCGCCGACATCACGGCCACGACATCGGAGAGCAGCACGGCCTCCGAGATGCCGTGCGTCACCATCAGCGTCGTGGCGCTGCGCTCGCTCCAGATGCGCTGAAGCTCGAGGTTGAGGCGCTGGCGCGTCATATCGTCGAGCGCGCCGAACGGCTCGTCGAGGAGCAGGAAATCGGGCTGCACGGCGAGAGCGCGCGCGATCGACACGCGCTGGCGCATTCCGCCCGACAGCTGGGCCGGTCGCGCGTTCTCGAACCCGCCGAGTCCGACGAGCTCGATCAGCTCGTCGATCTCGGCGTCGCCGCCCCGCTTGCCCTGGATCTCGAGCGGGAGCCGGATGTTCTTGCGCACCGAGCGCCACGGCAGCAGGGCCGAGTCTTGGAACGCGATGCCCATTCCCGCCGCGGCGCGGCCCGGCTGCACCGGCTCGCCGTTGACGGCGACGGCTCCCTCATCCGGTGTCTCGAGCCCCGCGAGGATGCGCAGCACGGTCGACTTGCCGCAGCCGGACGGGCCGAGCAGCGAGATGAACGATCCGCGGTCCGTGCCGAGGTCGACGCCGTCGAGCGCGCGGGTCTTCTCGCGCCCCGTGCGGAACGACTTCGTCAGCCCCTCCAGCCGGATGCCGGATCCGTCGGTGGGGGAGGACACCCGCGCGCCCGAGGTCATCGCAGGTCGGGGTTCTGCGCGTAGACCTCGTCGAGGATCGACGAGTCGAACAGGTCGGCGGCGTCGATGTCGATGTCGGCGAGCGCGAGCGAGTCGACCGTGGCCTGCTGCAGGTCGTCGGAGACGGTGAGGATGCCGTTCTCGGCGGTCTCATCCGTCTGGATCAGGTCTGCCTGCTTCTTCACCGCCAGCTCGATCGCCGCCGCGTCGTACTGCTGGTCCTTGCCGTAGTCGTTCAGCACCAGGTCGGCCGTGCGCTCCGGGTCGTCGAGCGACGCCTGCCAGCCGCGCACCATCGCTGTCATGATTCCGACCAGGGCGTCCTGGTCGTCGTCGATGGCCTCCTGCGAGGCGACGATCGACTCGCCGATCATCGGCAGGCCCTCGTCGGCGAGCAGGAACTCCACGGCGTCGAAGCCGGATGCGGTGAGCGCGTCGGCACCCGAGGTGCTGTAGCCGAGGTAGCCGTCGACCTGGCCGGTGGTCAGCATGCTGGTGTCGGAGAGCGGGACGGTCTTCACCTGGCCGTCGTCGAGGCCGTTGGCGGCGAGGAACGCGTTCCACACGAGCGTGTTCGAGTCGCTGACCGCGATCGTCGCGCCGTCGAGGTCGTCGGCCGTCTCGAGGGGCTCATCCGCTGGCGACACCACGGAGAAGGGGTTCACCTGGAACAGCGTGCCGATGATCTTCACGTCGGCGCCCTGGGCGATCGCCGGGGCCGTGATGAGCGGCGCGCTGATGCCGACGAGCGACTTGCCCGTCGTGACCGCCGCCTCGGCGCTGGTCGCGCCGGAGCCGCCGGCCGTGAGGGTGACCTCGTCGAAGCCGGCGTCGGTGAAGTAGCCGTCGGCGTCGGCGAAGTACTCGCCGGCGAACTGCTGGTTCTTCAGCCACGACAGCTGGATGTCGGCCGTGCCGAGCCCGTCGGCGGACGAGGAGTCGCCATCGCCGGAGGCGGAGCAGGCCGTGAGGCCGAAGGCGAGTGCGGCGGCTGCCGTGACGGCGGCGATGCGGCGGCCGCGGAAGATGGTGGTGGTCACGTCGATCCTCAGTCTCTGTCGCGCGGCAGGAGTCGCGCTTCGGTGACGTGCGGCGCCCGGTCGGACGTCGCGGGTTCCTGTGGAGCAGGCCCTGTCCCATCCAACTCGGCCGAACGCCCGCGCGCCATGTGCGATCGACCGAAACCGCGGCCCTCCTCGGGCGCCGGGCGTTGTCGATCCGTTCAGACGATGACGTTCTCGTGACGCCGCCGCGTCGTCGCGGTGTCGCCTGTGGGCGATCGGACGAGCCGAGCGGGCGGCTGCGGCCCCGGTGTTTGGCCGATCATCCGATGCGGGGCTGGTCGGCCGGGTGGTTGGCTTGGACGAACCGCGCGATCCGCGGCGATCACGTCTATGAGGGGAAGCGATATGTGGCCGACCGCCGAGCTCCACGTCCACATCGAGGGCACGCTCGAGATGCCGCTGCTGCTGCGGCTCGCCGAGCGCAACGGCGTCGAGCTGCCGACCACCGACAGCGAGGAGCTCCTCGCGCGGTACGAGTTCGCCGACCTGCAGAGCTTCCTCGACCTCTACTACGCGCACCTCGACGTGCTGCGCACCGAGGACGACTTCCGCGAGCTGATGCTCGCGTACCTGGAGCGCGCCGCCGCAGCCGGGGTGCGCCGCGCGGAGATCTTCTTCGACCCGCAGAGCCATACCTCAAGGGGAATCGGCATGGGGACCGTCATCCGCGGCCTCGCCGACGGCATCGCGCAGGGAAGGGCGGCGCACGGCATCGACGGCGCGCTCATCCTGTGCTTCCTCCGCCATCTCGGCGGCGATGCCGCGCTGGCGACGCTCGAGGAGGCGCTGCCGTACCGCGACGCGTTCATCGGCGTGGGACTCGACTCGAGCGAGGTGGGCTTCCCTCCCTCGCTGTTCGAGGAGGCGTTCCGCCGCGCGGGCGAGCTCGGGCTCCGCCGCGTGGCCCACGCGGGCGAGGAGGGCGGGCCCGACTACGTCTGGGAGGCGCTCGACGTGCTCGGGGCCGAGCGCATCGACCACGGCATCCGTTCGCTGGAGGACGCGGAGCTCATGGCGGCCCTCCGCCAGCGCGGCGTGCCGCTGACGGTGTGCCCGCTGTCGAACAGGGCGCTGCGCGCGACGCCGGCCGACCTGGCAGAGCACCCGCTTCCCGTGATGTTCGACGAGGGCCTCGTCGTGTCGGTGCACAGCGACGATCCCGCGTACTTCGGCGGGTACGTCGACGACAACTTCGCCCAGCTGCGGGCGGCGGGCATCGTCGACGATGCGCTGGCGGGGGAGCTCGCGGCCAACGCGGTCGCGTCGTCGTTCCTCGACGACGAGGGCAAGGCCCTGCTGTTCGCCGAGATCCGCGACTACGCCTCGTCGATCGGGGTCCCGGTTCCGCGCCGCGCCGCCTGATCCCCGTCGTCGAGGCACGCGAGGGCCAGGAACAGATCGACGCGGTCGGCCAGGCGCGCGACGTCGCGCCCCGTGAGCTCGCGGATGCGCGCCATGCGGTAGCGCAGGGTGTTCGGATGCAGGTGCAGCGCGCGCGCCGTCTCCTGCCAGGCGCCGTCGCCGTCGAGGAACGCGCGCAGGGTGGCGATCAGATCGGCGTCGTGCCTGCGGTCGTACTCGAGGATGGGCGAGAGCACCTCCTCGGCGAATCCCCGGCGAGTGCCGTCGCCCAGGAGCCCGAGCAGCGCGCGGTAGCCGCCGACGTGCACGGCCGTGGCCACCAGGACGCGGGCGTCCCGCTCGGGCACCGCGTCGAGGCGCGCGAGCGCGGTCTGCAGGCTCGAGCCGAGTCGGCTGACGCCGCTGATCGCGTCCCCGACGCCGATGAGCAGCCGCCGGTCGGCCAGCGCCGCGTCGCCCGCGGCGTCGGGCAGTTCGGACAGCGAGGCGAACCACGCGTCGGTGCTCTCGCCGTTGACGAGCAGCAGCGACGCGCCGTCCCGCTCGGCTGCCAGCACGGCGAGGCCGGCAGATTCGGCCGAGCGGATGAGCAGGGCGCTGACCGCGGCCGGAGGGAAGCGCGGGTCGTCGCAGCGGGCGGCGATCGTGACGGTCTGCGCCTGGGGGTCGAGGCCCTCCAGACGGAGACGCGCCGAGATGATGCCGGGCGACGCCTCGTGGGAGGCGATCTGCCTGATCAGCTCGCCGGCCTGCGCGCCGCGCGCCCGGCGCCAGCGCAGGCCGAGCTCCATCTCGACCCGCATCGCGCCGAGCAGCGCGTCGAGCTCGAGGGCGGTCGCGTCGTCGAGGGGACCGCCATCGCGCGCGACGCAGAGCACACCGATCGCGGGGTCGTCGCCGATCCGGATGCCCGTAGCAGGGCCCGCGGCCGCCGCGCGCTCGTGGCCGTGCACGATGACGTCGTTCCAGAGCGAACCGGTGGCGGCGGCTGAGGGCTCCGATCCTCCGACCGTCTCCCCGCGCTCGTCGACCGCCCAGCACGGAGCACCGAGCGCCTCCTCGCCCAGCTCGAGCAGGGCGGCGAGGCCGTCTCCGTGGGACAGCGCGGCCGAGAGACGGCGGCGGAACGCGGCGCTGCGCGACGCGAGTCCTGCGGCCGAGCCGGGCTGCGCGTCGGCGACCGCCGAGACCACATCGCGGAACGAGACGCCGCCGGCGATCGTCAGCAGCGTCACGCCGAGCTCGCGGCACAGCGCGATCACCTCGGTCGGCACAACGCCGATCTCGAGCGTGCCGAGCACCACTGCCGACGCCCCGCTGGCAGCGACGGAGCGGACGAACCGGTCGGCGCCGTCCGGCAGCGCCAGCCACAGGCCGCTCGTGAGCACGACGTCGCCGTCGGCCAGGAACCTCGCGGGCTCCGGCAGATCGGTGATGTAGCCGTTGCGCGCCGGCGCATCGAGTGCCTCGGCCTCCGCGGCGATGACGGAGAGGCCGAGCTCGGCGCGGCCGAGCAGATCGCGGACGTTCACGCTCTCTCGCCGCCGCGACGGACGCCTCGTCGGGAACGACGGAGGCGGGGACGGATCACACCCTCCAGCGTACGCGCGCCGGTTGAGCGCGAGCCGTCAGCGCAGTCGGCGCACCGAGAACTCCATCCGCGGGTTCGCGTAGTGCTCCTGCGCCTCGATGAGCGCGAGCTCGCTCGCGCCGGACGCATGCGTCGCCTCCAGCACGCCGAAGACGCTCGACGCCGTGCGCGCGAGCGCGTCCGCGGCGTCGCCCGTCCGCACGTAGTGGCTCGTGAACAGCGCTGCCGTGACGTCTCCGGAGCCGTTCGCCTTCATCGGCAGATGCGGCGTTGTGACGATCCACGCGCCGTCGCCGTTCACGACCATCATCTCGATCGTGCCCTCCTCGCGGTCGGGGCGCTCGACGCTCGTGATGAGGATCGTGTCGGGGCCCATCGCGCGCGCCGCGTCGGCCGAGGCGAGCGTCGACTCGATCGTGTCGGGGGAGGTGCCGGTGAGGAAGCCCAGCTCGAACTGGTTCGGTGTGATGATTTCGGCGACGGGGACGACCCTGTCGCGCAGCAGATCGGGGATCGCCGGCGCGACGAAGCAGCCCGACCTCGCGTTGCCCATGACGGGATCGCAGGCGTACACCGCGTTCGGGTTGGCCGCCTTGACCCGCCTGACGGCGTCGATGATGACGTCGGCGATCCCCTCGGAGCCCTGATATCCGCTCAGCACGGCGTCGAGCTCGGCGAACGCGCCCCGCTCCTCGACCCCGGTGATCACGTCGGCGACGTCGTCGGGCGACATCACGGGGCCCCGCCACGCTCCGTATCCCGTGTGGTTCGAGAAGTTGACGGTGGAGACGGGCAGCACCTCGACGCCGATGCGCTGCATCGGGAACACGGCTGCCGAGTTGCCGGCGTGGCCGTAGGCGACGGCCGACTGGATCGAGAGAACCTTCATCCCTCGATTCTGTCACTATTGACCTATGTCGAAACGCGCTGGGTGGATCGTCGGCATCGTCGTGGCGTGCCTGGTGGCCGTCGCGGCTATTCCGCTGTCCGTGATCCTGCTGCGTCCGGCGGCCGAGGAACCCGTCGCGTCGCCCTCGCCGACGGCCACGGCGACGCCGACTCCCGAGCCGACCGGCCCTGCCGAGAACTCCGCGGGGTACGACCGCGGTTCGTACCCCGCGGTCGACGTCTTCCTCGTCGATGACGCCCTGCCGGTGGACGACGCCCCCGAGTCCCGCGCCTCCGAGCTCACCGCCGAGCCGTCGTCTGCGGACGGCGCACCGGTCTTCGCCGATCCGGCAGGGGAGCCGGTCGCCTGGCTCGCGCAGGAGCAGCGCTACGGCGGGACCGTCGTGCCCGTCGTGGAGGAGTACGAGCACTGGGTCAAGGTTCTGCTGGTCGGGCGGCACGCGCGCGCCGGCGAGGGCGACCCGGGTCAGCTCAGCGGTTGGCTGCGCGCGGCCGACGTGCGGCTGGCGACCCTCGGTACGAGCGTCGAGGTCGACCTCGAGGCTCAGACGATCGACATCGTCACGGGAGCGGGTGCGGACGCCGAGCGCGAGACGATCGCCACGGGATTCGCCTGGGGGACCGACGCGACGCCGACCCCGCTCGGCCGCTCGTTCGTGATGATGACCGAGACGACCTCGTTCGCCTACACCCGCGGACACCCGATCGTGTACCTCTCCGTGCAGTCGCCGACCCTCGCCAGCTTCGGGGGCGACGACGTCGCGATCACGGCGTTCCACTACCACGACAGGCGGGAGGGCGCGATCTCGAACGGGTGCATCAGGGTCGGCGCCGAGGCGATCGAGCGCCTGGCCGCGCTTCCGGAGGGAACGCCCGTCTACGTCTCGTGACGCGCTCGGTGACGGGGATCTCGCCCATCCGCCCCTAGAATGGGTCGGTGTCCGCGGCCGCCAGGCGGCGCCGCGAGACCGACGACGTTCCGAGGAGGCATATGTCCGGTCACTCAAAGTGGGCCACGACGAAGCACAAGAAGGCGGCCATCGACGCCAAGCGTGCGAAGTCGTTCGCCAAGCTGATCAAGAACATCGAGGTCGCGGCCCGCGCGGGCGGCGCCGACCTCGCAGGCAACCCCACGCTGTACGACGCCGTGCAGAAGGCCAAGAAGACGTCGGTGCCGAACGACAACATCGATCGCGCCGTCAAGCGCGGTGCCGGAATCGGCGGCGAGGCCGTCGAGTACACCACGATCATGTATGAGGCCTACGCCGCCGGCGGCGTCGCCATGCTGATCGAGTGTCTGACCGACAACAAGAACCGCGCGGCGGCCGAGGTCCGCACGATCGTCTCGCGCAACGGCGGCAACATGGCCGACCCCGGCAGCGTCTCGTTCAACTTCGAGCGCAAGGGCGTCATCGTCGCCAGCGGCGAGGGCACGACGGAGGACGACGTCATGATGGCGGCGCTCGAGGCCGGCGCGCAGGAGATCGAGGCGCACCCCCAGGGCTTCGAGGTCATCTCAGAGGCCAGCGACATGGTCGCCGTCCGCACGGCGCTCGTCGATGCGGGCATCGACTACGAGTCGGCCGATGCCGAGTTCGTCGCGAACGTCAAGGTGCCGGCGGACGCCGACACCGCTCGCAAGGTGTTCAAGCTGATCGACGCGCTCGAGGACAGCGACGACGTGCAGAACATCTACACCAACATCGACGTGTCGGAAGACGTCCAGGCCGAGCTGGCCGACGACGAGGACTGACCGAGCACCGCGAGGCCCCGCCGTCCTGACGGCGGGGCCTCGCGGTACTCGCGGCTGCCGCAGCGCGTAGCCTGGGGATGTGGTGGAACCTCTTCGCGTGATCGGCATCGACCCCGGCCTGACGCGCTGCGGCGTCGGGGTGGTCGACGTGATGCCCGATCGCACAGCGACCCTCGTGCACGTCGGGGTGGTCCGCTCCCCGCTGGAGGCGCCCGTCGCCGAGCGCCTGCGCGTCATCGGCGCGGGCATCCGCGCGGCGCTCGAGGAGTTCCGGCCAGCCGTGCTCGCGGTAGAGCGCGTGTTCGCCCAGCACAACCTGCAGACCGTGATGGGCACGGCGCAGGCGTCGGGCGTCGCCCTGATGCTGGCCGCCGAGCACGGCATCCCAGGCGCCATGCACACGCCGAGCGAGGTCAAGGCCGCCATCACGGGCTACGGCAGCGCCGATAAGGCGCAGGTGCAGAACATGGTGGCCAGGGTGCTGCGGCTGGCGGAGCCGCCGAAGCCGGCCGACGCGGCAGACGCCGTCGCGATCGCGCTGTGCCACGCCTGGCGGGGCGGCGAGGGGCCCGGCACGGGGATGGCGACGGCGGACGGGGCCGGCGCGTCAGGGGCGGCGACCCCCGCCCAGCGCGCCTGGGCCGAGGCGGAGCGCCGGGCGCGCGGAGCGGCGCGGCGCTGAGAACAGATGTGCGAATGTCGGCATAGAGTGGGGGGATGATCTCCTTCGTGCGCGGCCCCGTGCTGCACGCCGCGGCCGACTCGGTCATCGTCGACGTCTCCGGCATCGGCTTCACGGTGCTCGTGCCCGTCGACGTCGCGCGCACCGCCGTCGTCGGCGTCGAGATCGCCCTGCACACCCACCTGGTGGTGCGGGAGGACGCCCTGACGCTGTTCGGCTTCGCATCGCGCGACGAGCTCGCGGTCTTCGGCATCCTCATCGGCATCTCGGGGGTCGGGCCGAAGTCGGCGCTCGGCGTGCTGTCGACGCTCACGATCGACCGCATCGCCGAGGCTGTGAAGGCCGAGGACGACAAGCCGTTCCGTAAGGTCTCCGGCATCGGTCCGAAGACGGCGAAGATGATCGCGCTCCAGCTGCAGGGCAAGCTCGACGGCCTCGCGCCGTCGCCGCAGGCCCCCGCGGGGCCCGCTCAGGGCGATGCCGTCGCCGCGCAGGTCGTGCTGGCCGTCGCGGGCCTCGGCTGGCCGGAGCGCACGGCCGAGGAAGCCGTCGCCGCCGCGGCCGAGACTGCGAGCGAGGCCGATCGGGCCTCTGTGCAGGCGCTGCTGCGGCTCGCCCTCGCGGCGCTCGGGCCTGCGAAGGGCCGCACATGAGCGACGGCGTGACGAGCCCGAGGCCCGAGAACGACTCAGAGGTCGCGATCGAGGGCGCGCTGCGCCCCGCGAGCCTCGCCGAGTTCGTCGGCCAGCAGAAGGTCAGGGCCCAGCTGCAGCTGCTGCTCGACGCCGCCCGCATCCAGGAGCGCGCCGCCGACCACATCCTGCTCGCCGGCCCACCAGGCCTCGGCAAGACGACGCTCGCGATGATCGTCGCGCACGAGTCGAATGCGCCCCTTCGGATGTCGTCCGGCCCCGCCATCCAGCACGCGGGCGATCTGGCGGCGCTGCTGTCGAGCCTGCAGCCGGGGGAGGTGCTGTTCATCGACGAGATCCACCGGATGGCGCGCTCGGCCGAGGAGATGCTCTACCTCGCGATGGAGGACTTCCGCATCGACATCATGGTGGGCAAGGGCGCGGGCGCCACGAGCATCCCGCTCGAGCTGGCACCCTTCACCCTCGTCGGTGCGACCACGCGATCCGGCATGCTGCCGAATCCGCTGCGCGACAGGTTCGGCTTCACGGCGCACCTCGAGTACTACGAGCCTGAGGAGCTGGAGCGAGTGATCGCCCGCTCCGCCGGCGTGCTCGGGATCGACCTCGGGGGCACGGAGCGCGCCGAGATCGCGCGTCGCTCGCGAGGAACTCCCCGCATCGCCAACCGCCTGCTCCGCCGCGTCCGCGACTACGCGCTGGTGCACCACGCCGGCTCGGCGCCGGGCCACGACGACGTGCGCAGCGCGCTCGACCTCTACGACGTCGACGCGATCGGGCTCGACCGGCTAGACCGCGCCGTGCTCGAGGCGCTCGTGCGCCGCTTCAAGGGCGGCCCCGTCGGGCTGTCGACGCTGTCTGTGACGGTGGGCGAGGAGGCCGATACGGTCGAGAGCGTCGTCGAGCCGTACCTCGTGCGCATCGGCTTCGTCGGCCGCACGCCGCGGGGCCGCGTCGCCACGCCGGAGGCGTACGCCCATCTCGGCGTCGCGGATGCCCAGCAGGCGCTTAATGTCGATGACCTATGATTTAGCACAGACTTCGCGCCGTTCCCACGGCGCATTTTTGTCAGCCGTGCCGATGTCGGCACGCGCAACCCACGAAAGGCGCTGTTCCGTATGGACCCGATGACCCTGATGCTCATTGCCGTTCTCGGCGTGATGCTCGTTTTCATGATGATCAACTCGCGCAAGCAGGCCAAGAAGCGCCAGCAGCAGGCCGAGGAGCGCTCCCTCAAGATGCTCCCCGGCGCGCGCGTGATGAGCAGGGCCGGACTCTTCGGTACGATCGTTGAATTCGACGCGGACGATCTCACCAAGCCCGCCCGTGTCGAGGTCGCCGACGGCGTCATCGTCGAGCTGCACGCGCAGTCGATCGAGCTCGCCCCGGAGGAGACCCACGACGAGGAGCACGACGCCGAGGCGGAGAGCGACGACGAGCCTGGCTCCTACGAGGTCGAGTCGTCTGACGGCACCTACACGCTGAACGGCGAGGGTGTCGAGAAGCTGCCGGGCGACGACAAGAAGTAACCACCCACCTCCATACAGCGAAGGCCTCTCCGTGGCACCGACTACTCCCGTGCGCCGTGCTTGGCGCGCACTGATCGGACTCCTCGCCCTCACCGCGGTTCTCGCCGGTGTCAACGCCCTGGGCGTCTGGGGCTTCAAGGAGTCCTCCTGGGTGCCAGAACTGGCGCTCGACCTGCAGGGCGGGACCCAGATCATCCTGGAAGCCCAGACCGACGGGGCCGACCCCTCGGCCGAGCAGCTCCAGCAGGCGGTCGAGATCATCCGCCAGCGCGTCGACGCGTCCGGCGTCGCGGAGTCGTCGATCACGACGCAGGGCGGCCGCAACGTGGTCGTCGAGATGCCGGGCAAGATCGACGACGAGACGCGCTCGCGCATCGAGTCGAGCGCGCAGCTCGAGCTGCGCGAGGTGATCGCCGCCACCGACGCCGCGACGAGCTTCGTCGGCGAGGACGGCGAGGAGACGCAGTTCCCCGAGGCGACGGACGACCTGTCGACCGAGCCGGCCGCGGAGCCGACGGCGCCGAACGACCCGAACCAGATCTCCGAGTCGCTCGCCGCGCGCTTCAACGCCTTCGACTGCACCGACCCCGACGTCAACCCCGCCGAGGCCCCCGCCGACGAGGCGATCATCGCCTGCGACTCCGAGAACGCGGTCAAGTACCTGCTCGCCCCCGTCGAGCTGACGGGCGATGCCCTGACCGACGCGTCGAGCGGCATGAACACCCAGAACGCGCAGTGGGAGGTGTACCTGCGGTTCAACTCGGAGGGCACCAAGACCTTCGCGGAGATCAGCAAGCGCCTGTACGCGGCGCAGACCGCCGGCACCACGACCGACATGTCGCAGTACGGGCTGGCGAACGCCGTCTCGGGCGAGACGCAGTTCTCGTTCGTGCTCGACGGCCAGGTCATCTCGGCGCCGACCATGAACGCCGTCATCTCCGACGGCAAGCCCAGCATCAGCGGGACGTTCGACGAGGAGAGCGCGAAGACCCTCGCCGACCAGCTCAAGTTCGGTTCGCTGCCGCTGAGCTTCGAGGTGGTCTCGAGCGACACGATCTCGGCGACCCTCGGCTCGCAGCAGCTGCAGATCGGCCTCATCGCCGGCCTCATCGGCCTCGCGCTCGTCGCGCTCTACGCGCTGTTCCAGTACCGCGTGCTCGGCACCGTCATCATCGCCTCCCTGCTGGTGATGGGCGTGCTCACCTACCTGCTGCTGTGCGTGATGTCGTGGCGGCTCGGCTACCGGCTCTCGCTCGCCGGCGTCGCCGGTCTGATCGTGACCATCGGCTTCACCGCCGACTCGTTCATCGTTTACTTCGAGCGAATACGCGATGAGATGCGGGACGGCAAGTCGATCACGGCCGCCGTCGAGGACGGCTGGGGCCGTGCCAAGCGCACGATCTACATCTCGAAGTCGATCAACGTGCTCGCGGCCGTCGTGCTGTACATCCTGGCCGACGCCACCGTGAAGGGCTTCGCGTTCACGCTCGGCATCACGACCGCGATCGACATCCTGATCTTCGTGATCTTCACCCACCCCGTCATGCAGCTGCTGGCGCGCACGTCGTTCTTCGGCGGCGGCCACAAGCTCTCGGGCCTCGACCCCGAGGCGCTCGGTGCGGTCTACCGCGGCCGCGCCCAGTTCCGCAAGCCGGTCGCCGCTGCAGGGCGCGAGCAGCGCTCGCGCGGTGAGGCGACCAGGCGCCAGACGATCGCCGAGCGCAAGCTCGCAGATGCAGAGTCCGCCGTGAGGGGCGACGCCGCGACGAAGAAGGGCGACCGCTGATGCGTTCCATGAACGAGCTCGGAAACGATCTCTACACCGGCAAGGCGTCGTTCCCGTTCGTCGGCAAGCGCCGCGTCTGGTTCATCGTCGCACTCGTGCTCGTCGTGCTGTCGGCTCTCATGCCGTTCGTGCGCGGGGTGCACTGGTCCATCGAGTTCACCGGCGGATCGCAGTTCACGATCTCGAACCCGGCGACGACCGACCAGCTGGTCGGCTCCGATGCGGTCGCAGAGGCCGTGCCGGGCACGACCGCGGCCGTCACGACCATCGGCGGCAGCGACATCCGGGTGCAGACCTCGCAGCTCGACGACGAGCAGACCCAGAACGTGGTGAAGGCCCTCGCCGAGGCGTACGAGGTCGACGCAGACGCGGTCACCTCGTCGTTCATCGGTCCGTCGTGGGGCGAGTCGGTGACGAAGCAGTCGCTCATGGGCCTCGGCGTCTTCCTGCTGCTGACCTTCCTCATCCTGATGATCTACTTCCGCACGTGGAAGATGTCGGTGGCCGCGATCATCGGCCTCGTCGACGTGCTGGTGATCACGGTCGGCGTGTACTCGCTGTCGGGGTTCGAGATCTCGCCCGCGGCGGTGATCGGCTTCCTGACGATCCTCGCCTACTCGCTGTACGACACCACCGTCGTCTTCGACAAGGTGCGCGAGAATACGCATGAGGACGGGGAGAACTCCGATCGCACGTTCGGCGAGTCGGTCAACCTCGGCGTGAACCAGACGCTGGTGCGCTCGATCAACACGTCGGTCGTTGCGGCGCTCCCCGTCGCGGCGATCCTGTTCATCGGTGCGCTCTGGCTCGGCGCAGACACGCTCAGCGACATCTCGCTGTCGATCTTCGTCGGCATCCTGGTGGCGACGTACTCGACGCTGTTCGTCGCCGCGCCGCTGTACTCGCTGATGCGCGAGAACGAGCCGGCGATCAAGCAGCGCGACGCCCGCATCAGGGCCGCGCGCGAGCGCGCCGCGGTGGTCGCAGACTGATCGGCGGAATGCGAAGGGGGTGCACGGGATCTCGCGGTCCGGTGCGCCCCCTTTCGCGACGTAGGATGAACCAAAGCACCACACGGGGAGACGCGGTATGACGGACACGGCCTCGACACCGAGCCTGCGACGGCTCGTGCCGCGCATCTTCTCGCGTGCGCCGCGTCACTCCGACGTCGCCAAGCTGATCGCGATCGTCCGCCAGAACCATCCGCGCGGCGACTTCGCCATCATCGAGAAGGCGTACGCGGTCGCGGAGCGCAAGCACCGCGGGCAGAAGCGTCAGAGCGGCGAGCCGTACATCACGCATCCGCTCGCCGTCGCCGAGATCCTGGCCGGCCTCGGCCTCGGACCCCGTGCGATCTCGGCGGCGCTGCTGCACGACACGGTCGAGGACACGGGCTATCCGCTCGAGGAGCTCCGAGAGGCCTTCGGCGACGAGGTCGCGCTGCTGGTCGACGGCGTCACGAAGCTCGACAAGGTCAAGTACGGCGAGAGCGCCCAGGCCGAGACTGTCCGCAAGATGATCGTGGCGATGTCCAAGGACATCAGGGTGCTCGTGATCAAGCTCGCCGACCGCCTTCACAACGCGCGCACCTGGGGCTTCGTGCCGTCGGAGAAGGCGAAGAAGAAGGCGACCGAGACCCTCGAGATCTACGCGCCGCTCGCGCATCGACTCGGCATCCAGGCGATCAAGAGCGAGCTCGAGGACCTCTCGTTCGCCGTCCTCTACCCCAAGATCTACAACGAGATCGACGCGCTGGTGAAGCAGCGGACCCCGCAGCGCGAGGAGTACCTGCGCCGGGTGGTCGCCGACGTCAACGCCGATATGCAGCAGCTGCGCATCCGCGGCTCCGTCGGCGGGCGTCCGAAGCAGCTGTACTCGGTCTACCAGAAGATGGTCGTGCGCGGCCGCGACTTCAACGACATCTACGACCTCATCGGCATCCGCGTCATCGTGCCGACGGTGCGCGACTGCTACGCGATCCTCGGCGCCATCCACGCGCGCTGGACGCCGCTGCCCGGCCGCTTCAAGGACTACATCGCGACGCCGAAGTTCAACCTCTACCGCTCCCTGCACACCACGGTGATCGGCCCGAGCGGCCGCACCGTCGAGATCCAGATCCGTACAGAGGAGATGCACCAGCAGGCCGAGTTCGGCGTCGCTGCGCACTGGAAGTACAAGGAGCGGATGAACGCGACCGGAGGGCGCACCGACGAGCGCGCATCCGGTCAGGACATGGCGTGGCTGGCGCGCATCTCCGACTGGCAGGCCGAGACGAAGGACCCCGGCGAGTTCCTCGACTCCCTGCGGTTCGAGATCGGTGCCAAGGAGGTCTACGTCTTCACGCCGAAGGGTCGGGTGATCGGTCTCCCAGCCGGCGCGACGACCGTCGACTTCGCCTACGCCGTGCATACCGAGATCGGGCACAGGACGATGGGCGCCAAGGTGAACGGCCGCCTCGTCCCGCTCGAGACCGAGCTGCGCTCCGGCGACGTCGTCGAGGTGTTCACCTCGAAGAACCCCGATGCCGGCCCCAGCCAGGACTGGCTCACGTTCGTCAAGAGCACGAGAGCGCGCAACAAGATCCGCGGCTGGTTCACCAAGGAGCGCCGCGACGAGGCGATCGAGCAGGGCAAGGACTCGCTGCTGCGCGCCATGCGCAAGCACCACCTCCCGCTGCAGCGCCTGAAGGACTCGCTCGGGCAGGCGGCGCACATGCTGCGCTACGACGACGTCTCGGCGCTGTACGCAGCGGTCGGCGAGGGGCACGTCTCGACGCAGTCGGTCCTCGAGAAGGTCGGCAGCCTCATCGAGACGAGCGACCCGGCCACCGGCCCGCTCGACCTGCCGGCCCCGCGCGGATCGCGCCGCAGCCGCGGCAACGAATCGGGCGTGCTCGTCCGCGGCGCGGACGACATCCTGGTCAAGCTTGCCAAGTGCTGCACTCCGGTGCCAGGCGATGCGATCGTCGGGTTCATCACCCGCGGCTCCGGCGTGAGCGTCCACCGGGCCGACTGCTCGAACGTGAAATCGCTGAAGAAGGACCCGGAGCGACTGATCGAGGTCGAGTGGGGCGAGTCGGAGCGCAGCGTCTTCCTCGTGCACATCCAGGTCGAGGCGCTCGACCGCGCCGCGCTGATCGCCGACATCACCCGCGTGCTCAGCGAGCATCACGTGAACATCCTCTCGGCGAGCGTCACGACGACGCGCGAGCGCCTCGCGATCAGCCGCTACGTGTTCGAGATGGGCAACTCGGTGCACCTCGACCGCGTGCTGAACGCGGTGCGACGCATCGACGGCGTGTACGACGTCTACCGCGTGACGTCGGCCTGAGGCGGATCCCCCCGCGGGATCTGGGCGAGCAGGCGCAGCGCCGCGCGCTTGTTCGGGGTCACGCGCCGGCGCAGCCACGAGACGGCGTCGTCGGCCGCGCCCGGCGTGCGCCCGAGCTCGCCCAGAGCCTCGTCGATGCGCTCGGCCGGCACGCGGGCGGTCAGCCGGCGCGAGGTCGATCTCGCCGACGCGGCCGCCAGAGCCAGATCGGCGAGCGCCACGTGGTGCGCGGCGACCTGCAGGCCGCCGATGCGGATGACGTCGCGGGGGTCGATCGCGACCTCGCGCAGCCGGAGGCCCGGATGATGCCGGTGGAGCCTGCTGCGCCCGACGGCCTGCGCGAGATGCGGCTCGGGCTCGATGTCGCACGCGCCGTGCACCCACGCCGCGCTCATGCCGACGGCCGCGAGCGAACCGTCGTAGAGCGCGGTGAGCGTCGCTGCCCGCAGGAGGGGCGTCTCGGGGGCGTCGGCCGGGAGGTAGCCGGCCCCGAGCTCGAACACGTCGCCGTCGAGCCGAGCGGCGCCCAGTTCGACGGGGGAGAGGAGCGCGAGAGCGGATGTCATGCCCTCAGCATCGCCCTGCGACGAGCCGATCGGAAGCCCTGTGGACAGCAGACGCCCCCGGCCGGCGGCCGGGGGCGTCTGTGAGCGGAACGGCGGATCAGCCGATCGCGCGCAGCCAGGTGCGGCGGGCCTCGAGCGCCTCTCGGGCCTCGTCGATCCTGCGCTTGTCACCCTTGGCCTCGGCGGCCGCGAGGTCGGCCTCGAGGCCGGCGATCGCGTCCTGCAGCTGCTGCGACATGTCGTTCGCGCGCGCCTTGGTACGCGGGTCGTTGTTCTTCCAGTCGACGTCCTCGCGGCGCTTGAGGTCCTGCTCGACCTGGCGCATGCGTCCGTCGAGACCGCGCTCGGTGTCGCGCGGGAAGATGCGCCCCACGCCCTCCCAGCGGTCCTGGATGTTTGTCAGCAGCTTGCGCGCCTTCACCAGGTCCTTCTCGTCTGCGACGGCCTTCGCCTCGGCCAGCAGCTCCTCGCGGGCCGCGATGCGCGGCGCCGACTCGGCCTGCTCCGCCTCATCGCGCTCGGCGCGCGCGCCGTAGAGCACGTCGCCGGCGGCCTTGAAGCGCGCCCAGAGAGCGTCATCGGTCTTGCGGCCCGCGCGGCCGGCCGACTTCCACTCGTCGAGCAGGGCGCGGTAGGCGGGGATGCCGTCCTCGCCGCGCGCCGAGAGGGCTTCGGCCTTCTCGACGATGCGCGACTTGGCGTCGCGGGCGGCCTTGTGCTGGCCGTCGAGCTGGGCGAAGAACGAGCGGCGGTTGCGCTCGAACGTCGCACGCGCGTCGCGGAACCGCTTCCACAGCGCCTGGGCGACCGACTTCGGCAGACGCGCCGCGGTCTTCTGGTGGGCCTGCCACTCGGCGAAGATCGCGTCGAGCTCGGCCGACGCCTGCTTCCACTGCACCTGCTGGGGGTCGCGCGCCGAGAGCTGCTCGACCTTGACCACGATCGCCTCGCGCTCGGCGACGGCGGCGTCGAGGGCGGCGCGGTTCGCTGCCGCCTCCTCCTCGCTCGCCTCTGCCAGGGCGCCCGTGAGCGCGTCGAGCCGTCCGGCGAGGCCGACGAGATCGCCGACCGCCGCGGCGCCGACGACCTCGCCCTTCAGGGCGTTCGCCTGCTTGCGCAGATCGGAGGCAGATGCGCCGCCGGTGGCGAGGCGCTGCTCGAGCGTGACGACGCGGACCTCGAGGTCGTTGAACTTGCGGGCGAAGTACTCGAGCGCCTCAGCGGAGGTGCCGTCGGGGTACTCGCCGACGACGCGCCATGCGTCGCCCTCGCGGACCGAGACGCTGCCGTCGTCCTCGATGCGACCCCATGCCTCTGCGTCGCCGACCGGCGTCGCCGACACGGGTGCGGCCACGGGGGCGACGGGAGCGGCGGCGCGGGGAATCGCGCGCGGCGTGGGGCGCGGACCGGGTGCCGGCCGGGGAACGGCCTGGGGCGTCGGCGCGGGGGACTCGCTCTCCGCGGATGCCTCCGGCGCGGCAGGAGCAGCTGCTGCCGCCTCGGGCTCGCCCGCGGGGGCGTCGGCCTCGTCAGCGCCGGCCCCCGGCTCCGCCGCGGGAGCCTCCGGCTCGGCTGCTGCGTCGGCGGGAGCATCTGTCGCCGGCTCGGCCGCGGGAGCGTCGGGCTCGGTGGCCGCCTCGGCAGGAGCATCGGCGTCGGACGTCGGCTCGGCTGCGGAAGCCTCTGGCTCGGCGCCTGCGTCGGCGGGAGCCTCTGGCTCGGCTGCTGCCTCCGGCTGTGCGTCGACGGCGGGCTCCGCGTCCGCCGCAGCTGCCGGATCGGCGTCTGCGGTGTCGGTCGGCGCCTGCGCGGCGGTCTCGGCCGACGCCGACTGCTCGGCCTCGACGGCCGCGGCCGTCTCCTGCTCGGGGGTCAGCGCTTCGTTGTTCTGGTCTAGGGTGCTCACAAGAGGCTCCTTGGGCGGCGTCGCCGCAGAAAGGACGTAGGGACCCGCCCAGCCTACGGGATGAGGCGCGCTCCGCGGGGCCGGAAGTGCGAGGCGCTATTCGACCGGCAGCGGCGTGGGCGTGACCAGCGGCGCCTCTTCGGTGGTGGCTGGCGCGGGTTCGACCGAGCCAGGTCCGACCCCGAAGTAGGCGAACTGCGCGGCGATCGCCGCGACCACGACGACCGCGCCGGCGATCGAGACGATGACGTTGTCACGGCGATTGCGCGCCGCGTGCGCCTCGTGCATGCGGGTGCGCGCCGTATAGCGCTGCGCGCGCTCTCGCTCGATGCGCTGGGTCTTCGTCTTGCCTTGGGCCACGGGCTCGAGCCTAGGGCATCCGCAGCGGCGCGCCCGCTCGCCCGCGTCGATGTCACAGCCCACCCGTAGGCTGGGGGAGTGACGAAAGCAGCGCTCTTCTCGGGGACCACCCCGCTCGCCGTGCGCATGCGACCGGTCTCGCTCGACGAGGTCGCCGGTCAGTCCCACCTGCTCAGGCCCGGTTCCCCGATCGTGGCGCTGGCCGATCCGAGCGCGGCGAAGCCCGGCACTGTCTCGGTGATCCTGTGGGGTCCTCCCGGAACGGGGAAGACCACGCTCGCCCAGGCGATCGCCCGCTCGTCCGGGCGCCGCTTCGTCGAGCTGTCGGCGATCACCGCGGGTGTGAAGGACGTCCGCGAGGTCATGCAGGAGGCGCTGAACCAGCGAGACCTGTACGGTCAGTCGACCATCCTGTTCCTCGACGAGATCCACCGCTTCACGAAGGCGCAGCAGGACGCCCTGCTGCCCGGCGTCGAGAACGGCTGGGTCATCCTGATCGCAGCGACGACCGAGAACCCGTCGTTCTCCGTGATCTCGCCTCTCCTCTCGCGCTCGCTCCTGCTCACCCTGCAGCCGCTGACCGACGACGACCTCGGGTCGCTGATCGATCGAGCCGTCACCGACCCTCGGGGGCTGCGCGGCGAGGTCGAGCTGTCGCCCGAGGCGCGCGCCGGGCTCATCCAGCTCGCCAGCGGCGATGCCCGTCGCGCGCTGACGGCGCTCGAGGCCGCCGCAGCGGTCGCCGGCTCTGAGGAGCGACCGGCGGACGATCAGGACGGCGAGCGACCGGATGACGATGATGATGACGATGATCGCGACGCTGACGGCGATCGTGAGCCGGCCGACGCGGCGCGCGGCGCCGTGGTCGTCACCGAGGCCCACGTCGAGCAGGCCGTCGACCGCGCACTGCTGCGCTACGACCGCAACGGCGATCAGCACTACGACGTCGTGAGCGCCTTCATCAAGTCGATCCGCGGCTCCGACCCAGATGCGGCCGTCCACTACCTCGCCCGCATGATCGCGGCGGGCGAGGACGCCCGCTTCATCGCCCGCCGGCTCGTGGTGCACGCGGCGGAGGACATCGGGCTCGCCGACCCCCGCGCGCTGCAGATCGCCAGCGCGGCGGCCGATGCGGTGGCGTTCATCGGCATGCCTGAGGGGCGCATCCCCCTCGCCGAGGCCACGATCTACCTCGCCACGGCTCCGAAGTCTCCCGCGGTGATCAACGCCATCGACTCGGCGCTGGCCGACGTGCGCGCCGGGCGCATGGGGCCCGTGCCGCTGCACCTGCGAGACGCGCACTACGCGGGCGCGAAGAAGCTCGGGCACGGCCGCGGCTACCGCTACCCGCACGACAGCCCGCTCGGCGTCGTGGCGCAGCAGTACCTGCCCGATCCGCTGGTCGGCACGCGGTACTACCAGCCCCGCCCGCTCGGCGGCGAGCGCGAGGTCGGCGAGCGGCTCGAGAAGATCCGCCGGATCGTCGAGGGCGAGTGAGCACGCGCCTGTGTTCCGATATGCGACACTGATCCGAATCCTCTGAAGGGCGGACCCGTGACAGTACTCCGACGCTGGATCCTGCCCATCGCCTGGTTCGCGGTGTTCGTGGTGATCGCCGCAGCGCTCGTCCGGATCGCGTTCTTCGCCGACGAGGAGGCCGCCGAGGGCGCCGAGGGCGCCGTGCCGACCGGTGATTTCTCGGAGCCGCAGGTCGCGGTCGAGCGCGGAACCGTCCGCAACGACCTGACGCTGAAGGCGAGCGTGCTGAGCGACCCCGCGACCGACGTGCTTGCGGCGAAGACCGGGAACGTGATCGACGTGTTCGTGCAGGTCGGCGCCGCCGTGGAGGAGGGACAGGTGCTCGCCAGCGTGCGAGAGGACCTGGAGGGTGACGACGGCGAGACGATCGCGCTGTGGAGCGAGATCGTCGCCCCTTCCACAGGAACGCTCTCGGCGTTCGACGTGCGAAGCGGTCTCGCGGTGGCACCGGGCGACGAGGTCGGCGCGGTGGCGCCCGCCTCGTTCCGGGTGCAGGGCTCGATCGAGCCGGTCGACCGGTACAGGCTCGAGACGGAGCCGACGGAGGCCGAGGTCGCCATCACGAACGGGCCGGAGCCGTTCGTCTGCACCGACCTCGTGCTCGAGACTCCGCTGCCCGCCGGGGGCGACGAGGAGCAGGCGGCAGGCGACGGCGAGACGTCGATCACGACCACCGTGCGGTGCTCCGTACCCGGCGACGTGCGGGTCTTCCCCGGGCTCGCCGCCGAGATGACGATCGCCGGCGGACTCGCCGAGGACGTGCTGACGGTGCCGGCGACCGCCGTGCTGGGTGCCGCCGGCACCGGCACCGTGTTCGTGCCCGGAGACGACGGTTCGCCCGTGGAGCGCGAGGTCGAGCTCGGGCTGAGCGACGGCACATCGGTCGAGGTGGTCTCGGGACTCGAGGAGGGCGAGTCGGTCTTCGAGTACGTTCCGGGCTCCTCGCTCGAGCAGCTGGAGGAGGAATGCACCGAGCTGCCGGACGGCGGCATGGAGTGCTACGCCGTGCCGTCGGACGAGGGCTGACGCGTGCTGCTCGAGGCCAGGGGGATCACTCGGACGGTCGACATCGTCGACGCCGAGCCGCTCCGCATCCTCCGCGGCGTCGACCTCGCCGTCGACGCGGGGGAGCACGTCAGCATCATGGGCAGATCGGGATCGGGCAAGTCGACGCTGCTGAACATCCTCGGCATGCTCGACGCGCCGACCGACGGCGAGCTGCTCTTCGACGGCGCGCCCGTCGCTCGGATGCGCAGGGGCGCCAGGGACCGCATGCGCGGGCGCAACGTCGGTTTCGTTTTCCAGCAGTTCAACCTCCTGGCTCGCCGCACGGCGAGGGAGAACGTTGCCATGCCGCTGCTGTATGCGTCAGGCCCGGGCTTCTGGCACCGCGCGGCCCTCGCCGGCTCGATGCTCGAGCGCGTCGGCCTCGGCGAGCGCGTCGACCAGCTGCCGGAGCGCCTCTCGGGCGGCGAGCAGCAGCGGGTCGCGATCGCCCGCGCCCTGATCCGCGAGCCGCGCCTGATCCTGGCCGACGAGCCGACCGGTGCTCTGGACGTCGAGACCGGCGGCGCCGTCATGGATCTGCTCGACGACATCGCCCACAGGGCGGGAGCCGCGCTGGTGACGATCACCCATGACCCGCACGTCGCGGCGCGAGCCGGCCGCGCCTACCGGCTCGACGGCGGAGTGCTCGCCGAGGTCGCGCCGGAGATCGTGCGATGAGGGGGATCACCGGCCTCGCCGGCGCGATCGCCGAGGCGTGGCAGGAGCTCAGGGTGCACCGGATGCGCGTGCTGCTGAGCCTGATCGGCGTCGCCGTGTCGGTGGCTGCCCTCACCTGGACGATAGCGATGGGCCAGCTTCTCCAGCAGTCGCAGGACGAGCTGATGGAGCGCAGCTCGGGGCGGCCGGCGACCGTGACGCTCAGCACGGCCGATCCGATCGAGACGGCGGCCGACGCCGCGCTGCTCGACAGCGCGTTCGCCGACGCGGCGGAGCGGTACGGCATCGACTGGACCTCCCGCGTCTCGTGGGTCGATGCGACCGCGCTCGGTACGACCGCAGAGCTTCGCGGCGTCGATGCGGATTACGGTGAGATGCACAGGGTGCGGCTGGCCGCCGGTGCGTGGTTCTCCGACGTCGATGCGCTCCGGCTCGTTCCCGTCGTCGTGATCAACGAGTGGTGGTGGCAGCGGCTCGGTTCGCCTCCGCTCGAGAGCCACCCGACGGCTTCGCTGGCCGTCAGCGGTGCGAGCGTCGACGCGCTGGTGATCGGAGTGACGGAGTCCGGGCCCTACGACGACTACCCGGCAGGGTTCGTCCTCTACGACGACGCGGCCGAACTGGCCGCGGCCGCGAGCGCCGACCAGGCCCCGCAGTACGAGGCGTGGATCCCGATCGAGGGCGCAGACGAGCTCGTCGAGGCGATCCGGTCGTCGGTGCAGGCCCACCTTCCTGAGGGGGCGGAGGTGTACGCCGAGCGCACCGACTACCTGGCGTGGGGCGACGAGAACCCGTTCCTGATGATGCAGATCGTGATCGGGTCGATCGCGTCGGTCGTGCTGGTGATCGGCGTGCTCAGCCTGCTGAACATCACGCTCGTCACCGTGCGCCACCGGATACGCGAGATCGGCGTGCGCCGCAGCTTCGGCGCGACCGCCGGCCGGGTGTTCTTCTCGGTCATGCTCGAGAGCGTCGTCGGCACGGCGCTCGCCGGCGTCGTCGGCGTCGCGATCGCGGTGATGGCGATGCGCGTGCCGGCGCTCCAGGACGCGCTGTTCGCCGGGATCGAGGACCTCCCGCCCTTCCCGATCGGGGCGGCGGTCACCGGCCTCGTCGTCTCGGTCGGCGTCGGCGCGATCGCAGGTCTGCTGCCGGCGCTCGTCGCGGTGCGCGTGAGCCCCATCGACGCCATCCGCTACTGAGAGCGCCCCACGGAATCTGATAAGATCGATCGGCTCGAGTTCCGAGCACACCCCACCTTGCGTTCCCGACGGCAGTCCGGCGTACGCCGTCAGCAGGGAGAGGCGGGGATGTACGTCCGTAGCGTCGCGAAGTGCGCGACCACGTGAAAGGAATCATGGTTACCAAGTCTCAGGATCGCCGCAAGGTCCGCCTCTCGCGCGCCCTCGGCATCGCCCTGACGCCCAAGGCCGCTCGCTACATGGAGAAGCGTCCTTACGGTCCGGGCCCCCACGGCCGCACCAAGCGCCGCTCCGACAGCGACTACGCGGTGCGTCTGAAGGAGAAGCAGCGTCTGCGCGAGCAGTACGGCATTCGCGAGAAGCAGCTGCAGATCGCCTACAACGAGGCCAGGCGCCGCGACGGCCTGACCGGTGAGAACCTCGTCGAGCTGCTCGAGATGCGCCTCGACGCCCTCGTGCTGCGTTCGGGCTTCGCCCGCACCACCTCGCAGGCTCGTCAGTTCGTGGTGCACCGCCACATCCTCGTCGACGGCAAGATCGTCGACCGCCCCAGCTTCCGCGTGAAGCCGGGTCAGACGATCCACGTCAAGGAGCGCAGCGAGGGCACCGAGCCCTTCCAGGTCGCCGCCGCTGGTGGGCACGCCGAGGTGCTGCCCCCGGTTCCGGGCTACCTCGAGGTCGAGCTCGACAAGCTGCAGGCCAAGCTGGTGCGCCGCCCCAAGCGCGCCGAGGTCCCCGTGACCTGTGAGGTCCAGCTGGTCGTCGAGTACTACGCAGGCCGCTGAGCCAGCGTCGCACCGACAGCGCGAAGGGCGCCGGATCCGTCCGGCGCCCTTCGTCGTTCCCGCTGGCGGCTCGCCAGTGGCTACGATGGGAGGGATCATGTCGACAGAACGGGTGAAGATGAAGAACGTGCTGTGGTTCCTGCTTGGCATCATCGGCGGGTTCGTCGCCGCGCACTTCATGAACAAAGACCCTCGCGGTCACGAGCTCCTCTCGAGCATCGACGCTCGCGTGACCGAGTTCACCGACCGCTTCTCCGACGCCTACAACGCCGAGCAGAACCGCCGCGAGCAGTAGGCTCCCTCCCGCATCTCCCTGCGGCCGCCACTGGCGGCCCGATCACGCACGCTAGAGCTAGGACGACGCTCACCCATGAAGACCGCCGACATCGCGCAGCTTTACCTCGACTACTTCGAGAAGAACGACCACCACATCGTGCCATCGGCCTCGCTGGTCAGCGACGACCCTTCGCTGATGTTCACGGTGGCCGGCATGGTGCCGTTCATCCCGTATCTCACGGGCGTCGTCCCCGCACCCCACCCGCGCATCGCCGACGTGCAGAAGTGCATCCGCACCAACGACATCGAGGAGGTCGGGCGCACCGCGCGCCACGGCACCTTCTTCCAGATGCTCGGCAACTGGTCGTTCGGCGACTACTTCAAGCAGGGCGCGATCGAGTACGCGTGGGAGCTGCTCACGTCGAGCGAGTCCGACGGCGGGCTCGGCTTCGATGAGAAGGACCTGTGGGTCACGATCTACGAGACCGACGACGAGGCCCACGACATCTGGGCGAACAAGATCGGCATCAGCCCCAGCCGCATCCAGCGCCTCGGCCGCGCCGACAACTACTGGAACACCGGCCAGCCGGGCCCCGGTGGTCCCGACTCCGAGATCTTCTTCGACCGCGGCGCCCGCTACGGCGCCGAGGGCGGCCCTGCCGTCGACGACAACCGCTACCTCGAGATCTGGAACCTCGTGTTCATGCAGGACCGGATCGAGAACCTGCGGGGCAAGACCGAGTTCGACATCGTCGGCAGCCTGCCGCAGAAGAACATCGACACCGGCATGGGCCTCGAGCGCGTCGCGTTCCTCAAGCAGGGCGTCGAGAACATGTACGAGACCGACCAGGTGCGCCCGGTGCTCGACCGCGCCAGCGAGCTCAGCGGCCGCCGCTACGGTGCGCAGCACGAAGACGACGTGCGCTTCCGCGTGATCGCCGACCACGTCCGCTCGTCGCTCATGCTGCTCTCCGACGGCGTCACCCCGTCCAACGAGGGCCGCGGCTACATCCTGCGCCGCCTCATGCGCCGCACGGTGCGCTCGATGCGCCTGCTCGGCGTCGAGGAGGCGACGTTCCCCGAGCTGTTCGCGACGTCGCGCGACGCGATGAAGCAGACGTACCCCGAGCTCGAGACCGACTGGGAGCGCATCTCGGCGTACGCCTTCGCCGAGGAGGAGACGTTCCTCCGCACCCTCACCGCCGGTTCGACCATCCTCGACACCGCGGTCACCCAGGCGAAGCAGGCGGGCACGCCGTCGCTCGGCGGCGACCAGGCGTTCCTGCTGCACGACACGTACGGCTTCCCGATCGACCTCACCCTCGAGATCGCCGAGGAGGCCGGGCTCGGCGTCGACCGCGACGGCTTCGACTCGCTGATGCAGGCGCAGCGCCAGCGGGCCAAGGAGGACGCCCGCTCGCGCAAGCGCAGCATCGCCGACGTCAGCGTCTACGGCGACTTCCGCGCGCAGGGGGAGACGGTCTTCACGGGCTACGACCACCTGACGACGCCCTCCCGGGTGCTCGGCCTCATCGTCGACGGCGCTCCCGTTCAGCGGGCCGTCGCGGGCCAGACCGCCGAGGTCATCCTGGCCGAGACCGCGCTGTACGCCGAGTCGGGCGGCCAGGTCGCCGACCGCGGCACCATCGTCGGCACGGGCTTCGAGCTCGACGTGCTCGACGTGCAGCGACCCGTTCCCGGCCTGATCAGCCACACCGTGCTGGTCGCCTCCGGAGAGGTCGGCGTCGGGGAGCAGGCGACCACAGTGGTCGACGCGGTCAACCGCCGCGCCGCGCAGCAGGCGCACTCGGCGACGCACCTCGTGCACGCCGCCCTGCGCGACACGCTCGGCAAGGGCGCGACGCAGGCCGGCTCGCTCAACCGCGCCGGATACCTCCGGTTCGACTTCACCTGGGGCCAGGCGCTCAGCGATGCGACCAAGAGCGAGATCGAGGAGATCGCGAACAACGCGGTGTCGGAGAACCTCGAGGTGTCGACGCGCGTGATGTCGCTCGACGACGCGAAGGCCGCGGGTGCGACGGCGCTGTTCGGAGAGAAGTACGGCTCAGAGGTGCGCATGGTCGACATCGGCGGCCCCTGGTCGCGCGAGCTCTGCGGCGGCACCCACGTCGCATCGAGCGCCGAGATCGGCCTCATCTCGCTGACGGGCGAGTCGTCGGTCGGCGCGTCGAACCGGCGCGTCGAGGCGCTCGTCGGGCGCGATGCCTTCCGCGAGCTCACCAGGGAGCGCGCGCTCGTCGCCGAGCTCTCCGGCGCGCTCAAGGCGCCGCGCGACCGCATCGTCGAGCGCGTCGGCGAGCTGTCGGCCGGTCTCAAGGCCGCAGAGAAGAAGATCGCGCAGTTCGAGGCGAAGGCGCTGCAGCAGCGGGTCCCCGAGCTCGCCTCGGCGGTCGCGCGCACCGGTTCGATCGACCTCGTGGCCGCATCGGTCGGCCAGGTCGGATCGGCCGACGACGTGCGCAGCCTTGTGACGCAGGTGCGCGAGCGCCTCGGCTCCGACGCGGCGGTCGTCGCGCTCGCCGGCGAAGCAGGCGGACGCCCGGTGATCGTCGTCGCCGCGAACGACGCGGCGCGCGCCGCGGGTGCCAAGGCGGGCGACCTCGTCAGGACCGCGAGCGGCGTGCTCGGCGGCGGCGGCGGCGGAAAGCCCGACCTCGCGCAGGGCGGCGGCACCGACGCCGCGGCGATTCCCGCAGCGCTCGAGGCGGTCACCCGTGCGATCGAGGCGCTCTGACGGTGGGGGAGTTCCGACGCGGCGTGCGCCTCGGCATCGACCCCGGTAAGGCCAGGGTCGGCGTGGCGCGCTGCGACCGCGACGGCATGCTCGCCGTTCCCGTCGAAACGGTGCCGCGAGACGAACGATCGGTCGAGCGCATCGCCGAGCTGGTCGCCGAGCACGAGCCGATCGAGATCGTCGTCGGGCTTCCGCTGAATCTGCGCGGCGACGACACGCCGTCGACCGCCGATGCGCGCGAGTTCGCGGCGGCCGTCGCGGCGCGCTGCGCCCTCCCCGTCCGTCTCGTCGACGAGCGGCTCTCGACCGTGACCGCCCACGCGGCGCTGCGTCAATCCGGCCGCACCCAGAAGGGCTCTCGTAAAGTGGTGGATCAGGTGGCCGCAGTGGTTCTGCTGCAGCACGCCGTCGACAGCGAGAAGACCACCGGCAGCCCGGCCGGTGAGCCCGTACCCCTCCCGGAGTGACCCGACATGTCCGACGAACCCCGTAACGGCCGGCCGCTCTCGCGGCGCGAGCGCCGACAGCAGGCCGAGGCGGCCGTGTCGCCAGACGACACGACCCCCGCGTCGGACGACGCCGACGAGCAGGGTGCAGAGGCGCCGGATGAGTCGGCTGCGCGGCCAGCGGCCGATGAGCCGACTGCGGTCGTCGCGCCGGAGCCCGCCGGAGCAGACGAGTCGGCCTCACCCGCGGCCGAGGCGACGGCGGAGCCCGTGGCCCCTGCAGGCGAGGAGACCGGGGAATCCGAGGAACCCGCAGAGCCCGCGCCCGCCGCGGAGCCGGCGGAGGCCGTCGCAGCCGATGAGGCCGCAGCAGCGGGCGCCGCCGACGACGGCGACGCAGACGGTGCGGCGGCCACCCGCAGGGCGCGCACCGAACAGCCCGTCGTCGCCCCGACCATGCCGGAGGGCAGCTCGATCGAGGCGCTGCTTCATCGCGACCCCGAGCCGCATAAGCCGAGGCGCGGCAAGGGCTGCCTGATCGCCGTGATCATCGTGCTCGCACTGCTCGGCGGCATCGCCGCCGGCGGCATCTGGGCGTGGAACACGTACGGCGAGCGGGTGCAGGACGCGATCGGCCTCGGCGGACCGCACGACTACGAAGAGGGCGAAGCGACCGGAGAGGCGCTGATCCGCGTCGAGGACGGCGACACGGGGGAGGCGCTCTCTCCCCGCCTGTACGAGGCGGGCGTCACGCTCGAGTCCGACTCGTTCACCCGCTATCTGCGCGAGAACGAGCTGAATCCGACCCTGTACGCGGGCGTCTACAAGCTGCAGAAGCGCATGACGAGCGAGGCCGCCGTCGCCGCGCTCGAGGATCCGGCCAACCGCCAGGAGAACGCCGTGCAGCTCCCCGAGGGCCTCACCGTCGAAGCCACGCTCGCGCGCGTGTCGGAGGCGCTCGACATGCCGGCGGACGATCTCCAGGCGGCCGTGGCCGACCCGTCCGACTACGGCGTCGACGCCGACAGCCTCGAGGGCTGGCTGTTCCCCGCCACGTACACGTTCGAGAACGAGACGACGGCGACCGATGTCGTGAAGACGATGGTCGAGCGCACTCGTCAGTCGCTGGCTGCGGCCGATGTCCCCGATGACGAAGTCGCCGACGTGCTCACGATCGCGTCGATCATCCAGCGCGAGGCGCGGTTCGAGGAGGACTTCTACAAGGCCTCCCGCGTCATCCACAACCGCCTCGACCCCGCGACGTGGGGCGACACGAACGGCCTGCTGCAGATGGACTCCACCGTGCAGTACGGCTTCGGCGAGACGCACTCCGGCTCCGCATCGAGCTCGGCCGAGGCGCTGGCCGACGACAACGACTGGAACACGTACAAGGTCGTCGGCCTGCCGAAGGGGCCGATCTCGAACCCGGGCGATCTCGCGATCGACGCGGCCATGCACCCGGTCGACGGCCCGTGGCTGTACTTCGTGACCGTCAACCTGAGCACGGGCGAGACCCGCTTCACCGACAGCTACGCCGCGCACCAGAAGAACGTGAAGGAATGGGTGTCGTGGTGCGCCGACAATCCCGATGCCGGCTGCTGATCAGAGCAGCCGGATGAGCGGGGGAGCGCACGTCTCGGCGGTCGCCGGCGGAAGCAGGGCGCAGGTCTGGGGCGATCCGATCGCGCACAGCCGCTCGCCGCAGCTGCACGCCGCCGCGTACGCCGCGCTCGGCCTCGACTGGGCGTTCGACCGCCGGAGGATCGCGCGCGATGAGCTCGCCGATGCGCTCTCGTCGCTCGATGCGGACATCAGGGGGCTCGCCCTCACGATGCCGCTGAAGGAGGGCGCCCGTGCGGCCGCCGGCTCCCTCGACGGCCACGCCGAGCTCACGGGCGCCGTGAACACGCTGCTGTTCGCCGGAGCGGACGGGGCGCCCCGCGGTTTCAACACCGACGTCGGGGGCATCGTCCGTGCGCTCGAGGAGGCAGGCGTCACCGGCATCGGGAGCGTGCGCATCCTCGGTGCGGGCGCCACGGCATCGTCCGCCCTCGTCGCCGCGGCAGAGGCGGGAGCGACCCGCGTGCAGGTCGTCGCGCGCCGCCGCGAGCAGGCGGCCCTGCTGGCCGATATCGCCGAGCGCATCGGCATCCGCCTCGACATCGCGGGCTTCGACGACGTCACGGGCGGCGCCGATCTCACGATCGCGACGCTGCCGGGCGGGGCGGCGCTCGACGATGCGCAGCTGCTGCGTCTGGTCGGCACGGGCGGCGCGCTGTTCGACGTCGCGTACGATCCGTGGCCATCGGCGCTGGCGCGCAGGTGGGAGGGCGACGTGGTCTCCGGCCTCGGCATGCTGCTCCATCAGGCCGTGCTGCAGGTGCGGCTGTTCGTGACGGGCGAGCGCACCGAGCCGCTTCCGGACGAACCGGCCGTCGTCGACGCCATGCGCGCCGCCGTCCTGCGAGCCCACTGAGCCCGCTGCGCCGCCGCGTGGCGCTGGCTGGCCCCGTCTCGTGGGAGGATGGGAGGCATGCTTCGCGTTTTGACGGCCGGGGAATCCCACGGCCCTGAGCTCATCGCCATCATGGAGGGACTGCCGTCCGGCGTCCCGCTGCTCGCCGAGCAGATCCAGGAGGATCTGCAGCGCCGCAAGCTCGGCTACGGCCGCGGATCGCGCATGAAGTTCGAGCAGGACGAGCTGACGCTGTCGACCGGCGTGCGCCACGGCTTCACCCTCGGCAGCCCCCTCGCGATCCGCATCGGCAACACCGAGTGGCCGAAGTGGACCGAGGTGATGAGCGCCGCTCCCGTCGAGCTGACCGAGATGTCGCGCGGCCGCGGCGCCCCGCTCACGCGCCCCCGACCCGGCCACGCCGACTTCGTCGGCATGCAGAAGTACGGCTTCGACGAGGCCCGCCCGATCCTCGAGCGCGCGAGCGCGCGCGAGACGGCGGCGCGCGTCGCCCTCGGCGCCGTGGCACGCTCCTTCCTCAGCGAGCTGGGCATCCGGCTGGTCAGCCACACGCTCTCGATCGGTCCGGTTCGGGTGCCGGACGACGCGCCCCACCCGCTGCCCGACGACGTCGCGGCGCTCGACGAGGATCCGCTGCGGTGCTTCGACAAGGCGACGAGCGACCTGATGGTCGCCGAGGTCGACGACGCGCGCAAGGCGGGCGACACCCTCGGCGGCGTCGTCGAGGTGCTCGCCTTCGGTCTTCCGCCCGGGCTCGGATCGCACGTGCAGTGGGACCGCCGCCTCGACGGCAAGCTCGCGCAGGCGCTCATGAGCATCCAGGCGATGAAGGGCGTCGAGATCGGCGACGGCTTCGAGACGTCGCGGCGCCGCGGCTCCGCGGCGCACGACGAGCTGTTCCGCACCGAGGACGGCGTCAGCCGCGGGTCGGGCAGGGCGGGCGGCACGGAGGGCGGCATGTCGACCGGAACGCCGCTGCGCGTCCGCGCGGCCATGAAGCCCATCGCTACCGTTCCGCGCGCGCTGCGCACGATCGACGTCGCGACGGGGGAGGACGCGGCGGCGCACCACCAGCGCTCCGACGTCTGCGCAGTGCCGGCCTCCGGCGTGGTCGCCGAGGCGATGGTCGCCGTCGTGCTGGCCGAGGTCGTCATCGAGAAGTTCGGCGGAGACTCCCTCGCCGAGACGCGCCGCAACCTCGAGGGCTACCTCGCGGCGATCCCCGAAGAGCTGCGCACGACGGGCGACGACCAGGCTCTTCCCGTCGCATGACGGCGGACGACCTCGCGGGCGCTGTGCCCGGCCCGTTCGAACAGGGCCAGCAGCAGCGGCCGCTGATCGTGCTGGTCGGGCCCATGGGAGCGGGGAAGTCGGCGATCGGGCGCAAGTCGGCCAAGGCGCTCGGCGTTCCCTTCCGCGACACAGACTCGATCGTCGTGCAGCAGCACGGCGCGATCGCCGACATCTTCCTCGAGCAGGGCGAGGCGGTCTTCCGCGGCTACGAGCACGAGGCAGTGCTCGCCTCGCTCGCCCAGGACGGCGTCGTCGCCCTCGGCGGGGGCTCGCTGACCCACGAGGGAACGCGCGAGGCCCTCGCGGGCCACCGCGTCGTGCTCCTCACGGTGACGGATGAGGCGGTGCCTGCTCGCCTGCAGGGGCGCAAGCGCCCGCTGCTGAACCAGGCGGACGCCGATCCGATCGCCGAGTGGGTCCGCATCAAGAACGAGCGGATGCCCGTGTTCCGATCGGTCGCGACGATCGAGGTCGACACATCGAGCGGTCCGATCCAGAACGTGGTCGACCGCATCGTGGAGTGGGCGCAGGCACAGGAGCACGAGGAGACGGCATGAGCGACCAGGCAGACACCACCGAGATCCGCGTCGAGGGCGCGCAGGGATACGCCATCCGCGTCGGCCACGGGCTGGTGTCGCAGGTGGCGGACGCCCTGCCCGAGGGCTCCCGAAAGGTGCTCATCGTCCACCCGCCCACGCTGCAGAAGCAGGCGGACGCGCTGCGCGAGAGCCTCAGGGGCGAGCGCGAGGTGCTGCTCGCCGAGATCCCGGACGCCGAGGCCGGCAAGCGGATCGAGGTCGCCGCGTTCTGCTGGCAGATCATGGGGCAGGCCGATTTCACCCGCACCGACGCCGTGATCGGCTTCGGCGGGGGCGCGGTCACCGACGTCGCCGGCTTCGTCGCCGCCACGTGGCTGCGCGGCGTCGCGGTCGTTCAGGTGCCGACGACCGTGCTCGGCATGGTCGACGCGGCCGTCGGCGGCAAGACCGGCGTGAACACCAACGAGGGCAAGAACCTCGTCGGGGCGTTCTGGGCACCCCACGCCGTGCTGTGCGACCTCGACCTCCTGCAGACCCTGCCGCGCAACGAGGTGCTCGCCGGCTACGCCGAAGTGGTGAAGGCCGGGTTCATCTGGTTCCCCGAGATCCTCGACATCGTCGAGGCGGATCACGAACGGGCGACCGACGTCACCACGCCCGAGTTCCGCCGAACGATCGAGCTGGCCATCCGGATGAAGGCCGACGTCGTCGGCCAGGACTTCCGCGAGGCGGGCGTGCGGGAGTACCTCAACTACGGACACACGCTCGGGCACGCGATCGAGCACGCCGAGCGCTACCAGTGGCGCCACGGGGCCGCCGTGTCGGTCGGCATCATGTTCGCCGCCGAGCTCTCCCGTCTCGCGGGCCGGCTCTCCGACGACGCGGTCGACCGTCACCGCCGCATCCTGACGTCCCTCGGCCTGCCGACGACCTATCGCCTCGGCGCGTGGCGGCAGCTGCTGGCGACGATGCAGCGCGACAAGAAGGCGCGCGCCGGGTACCTCCGCTTCATCGTGCTCGACGACATCGCCAAGCCCACGGTGATGCAGGCACCGGACGAGTCGCTGCTGTACTCGGCCTACCTCGAGGTGGGCGAGGACGAGCAGCCGGGCGTGCGCGCCACCACCGTGCGGCTCTGACGATCCGCGGCCGCCACCGCGTACACTATCCACTTGGGCCCGTGCGGCCCGACAACTTGACACCACACGAAACGGACCCTCCCTCCATGGCATCCACCGCAGACATCCGCAACGGCGTCGTCCTCTCGATCGACGGCCAGCTCTGGAGCATCGTGGAGTTCCAGCACGTCAAGCCCGGCAAGGGCGGCGCGTTCGTGCGCACCAAGATGAAGAACGTCGTCTCGGGCAAGATCATCGACAAGACGTTCAACGCGGGCAGCAAGGTCGACGTGCAGACGGTCGACCGCAGCGACTACCAGTACCTGTACAACGACGGCGACGGCTTCGTCTTCATGGACCAGCGCGACTACGACCAGATCACCGTGCCGGCCGCGGTCGTGGGCGACCAGTCGAAGTACATGCTCGAGAACATGATCGTCACGATCGCGATGCACGACGGCCAGCCGCTCTACATCGAGCTGCCGCCGTCGATCGTCACCGTCATCACCTACACCGAGCCCGGCCTGCAGGGCGACCGCTCGAACGCGGGCACGAAGCCCGCGACGATCGAGACCGGCGCGGAGATCCAGGTGCCGCTGTTCCTGAACGAGGGCACGAAGGTCAAGGTCGACACCCGCACGGGCGACTACCTCGGCCGCGTGAACGACTGACCTTGGGAGCACGCACCAAGGCGCGCAAGCGCGCGCTCGACATCCTCTTCTCCGCCGACGTGCGGGGCGACACGATCGCCAGGTCGCTGTCCGCCGCCGCCGAGCGGGCCGCCAGCGAGCCGGAGCGCGCCGCCAGCTGGCTGTACGCCCGCGAGATCGTCGACGGCGTCATCGACAACGGCGACGAGATCGACGAGCAGATCTCGACGCACAGCAGGGAGTGGCGCCTCGACCGCATGCCTGCCGTCGACCGCGCTCTGCTGCGCATCGCGGCGTGGGAGATCCTCTACAACGACGAGGTCGACGCGGCCGTCGCGATCAACGAGGCGGTCGAGCTCGCCAAGGAGCTCTCGACCGACGAGTCGAGCGGCTTCGTCCACGGCGTGCTCGCGCGCATCCACCGCGCGTCGTGACCGGCGGGGCGCAGGCCCCGCGCTGATAGAGTCGAATCACCAACACCTTTAAGACCGTCCGGTGAGGCGGAGAAGGGAGTGGCTGATGAGCGCGCGTTCCGTGCTTCAAGAGGCCGACATCGCGCGGGCACTGACCCGCATCGCCCACGAGATCATCGAGGGCAACCGCGGCACCGAGGGGCTCGTCCTGCTCGGCATCCCGACCCGCGGCGCCACCCTCGCCGAGCGGCTGGCCGCCTCGATCGAGCGCGTCAGCGGGCACAGCGTGCCGTGCGGCGCCCTCGATGTGACGATGTACCGCGACGACCTGTCGCGCAACCCCACGAGGGAGCCGCGCCCGACGCAGATCCCCGCAGGCGGCATCGACGGACGCGTCGTCGTCCTCGTCGACGACGTGCTGTTCTCCGGCCGCTCGATCGGCGCAGCTCTCGACGCGCTGAAGGACATCGGCCGTCCCTCGGCCGTGCGCCTCGCGATCCTCGTCGACCGCGGGCACCGCGAGCTGCCCATCCGGCCAGACTACGTTGGCAAGAACCTGCCGTCGTCCCGTGCGGAGCGCGTGAACGTCCGCCTCAGGGAGACCGACGGCACCGACGACGTGACGATCGAAGGGGGCCAGGCATGAGGCACCTGCTCGACACCCGCTCGCTCTCGCGCGACGAGGCCGTCCGGATCCTCGACGTCGCCGAGGACATGGCCGACACGCAGCAGCGCGAGGTCAAGAAGCTCCCCGCCCTGCGCGGCCGCACCGTGGTGAACCTCTTCTTCGAGGACTCGACGCGCACGCGCATCTCGTTCGAGGCCGCGGCGAAGCGGCTCTCGGCCGATGTGATCAACTTCTCGGCCAAGGGCTCGAGCGTCTCGAAGGGGGAGAGCCTCAAGGACACGGCCCAGACGCTGCAGGCGATGGCGGCCGACGCCGTCGTCATCCGGCACAGCGCCTCGGGCGCGCCGCACACGCTGGCGACCAGCGGCTGGATCAGCGCCGGCGTTCTCAACGCGGGAGACGGCACCCACGAGCACCCGACGCAGGCGCTGCTCGATGCGTTCACGATGCGCCGCCGCTTCCACGGGGCGGGCAGCCGCGGGCGCGATCTCGACGGCATCCGCGTCGCGATCGTGGGCGACATCGTCCACTCCCGCGTCGCCAGGTCGAACGTCTGGCTGCTGCAGACACTCGGCGCGCACGTCACGCTGGTGGCGCCGCCGACGCTGCTGCCGCAGGACATGACCGCATGGCCGGTCGACGTCAGCTACGACTTCGACGAGACCATCGCCGCCTCGCCCGACGCGATCATGATGCTGCGGATCCAGCAGGAGCGCATGAACGCCTCGTATTTCCCCTCTGAGCGGGAGTATTCGCGGCTGTGGGGTCTCGGGCTCGAGCGGTTCGAGCGCCTCTCTGGCGGTACGATCGTTATGCACCCCGGACCGATGAACCGCGGGCTCGAGATCTGTGCGGCGGCGGCCGATTCTGACCGCTCCACGGTGCGCGAGCAGGTGGCGAACGGGGTGTCGGTGCGCATGGCCGCGCTGTACCTGCTGCTGTCGGGCGAGCGCGAAGCCGCCCCCGTGACGAATGAGGAGGGACGATGAGCGAGACTCTCCTCATCACCGGCGCCGCGATCGAGGGCGGCGAGCGGGCCGACGTCGTCGTGGCGAACGGCCGCATCGACGAGGTGGGCACTGGTCTCAGCCGCGCCGGCGCCACGCGCATCGACGCGGACGGACTCGTCGCCCTGCCCGGGCTCGTCGATCTGCACGTGCACCTGCGCGAGCCCGGCTTCGAGGCCAGCGAGACGATCCTGACGGGCACGCGAGCAGCGGCGGCGGGAGGATTCGGCGCGGTCTTCGCCATGCCGAACACCGTTCCGGTCGCCGACAACGCCGGCGTGGTCGAGCAGGAGCTGGCCCTCGGCGAGGCGGCCGGCTACGCGACGGTCCAGCCGATCGGCGCCGTCACGGTAGGTCAGAAGGGCGCGCAGCTCGCCGAGCTCGGCGCCATGGCCGCCTCGAAGGCGAAGGTGCGGGTGTTCAGCGACGACGGCTCGTGCGTCGCCGACCCGCTGCTGATGCGCCGCGCGCTCGAGTACGTCAAGGGCTTCGGCGGCGTCATCGCCCAGCACGCGCAGGACCCGCGCCTGACCGAGGGCGCCCAGATGAACGAGGGCGCGGTCTCGGCAGAGCTCGGCCTCGCCGGGTGGCCGGCCGTGGCCGAGGAGTCGATCATCGCGCGCGACGTGCTGCTCGCCCAGCACGTCGGCTCCCGTCTGCACGTCTGCCACCTCTCCACCGCCGGCAGCGTCGACATCATCCGCTGGGCGAAGGCCCGAGGCATCGACGTGACGGCGGAGGTCACCCCTCATCACCTGCTCTACACCGACGAGAAGGTACGAGGCTTCGACCCCCGCTACAAGGTCAACCCGCCGCTGCGCCGCCGCGAGGACGTCGACGCCGTGCGGGCGGGTCTCGCCGACGGCACGATCGACATCGTCGCCACCGACCACGCTCCGCACCCCGAGGAGTCGAAGGCGTGCGAGTGGCACGCCGCGGCTCACGGCATGGTCGGCCTCGAGAGCGCGCTCCGCGTCGTGCACAAGACGATGGTCGCCACGGGGCTGCTCGACTGGACCGATGTCGCGCGCGTGATGTCGAAGACCCCGGCGCGCATCGGCCGACTGCCGGGCCACGGCGAGCCGATCGCCGCAGGCGCTGCCGCCGAGATCGCCCTCTACGACCCGAGCGCGGTCGGCGCCTTCACCACCGCCGACCTGCGAGGGCGAAGCGAGAACTCGCCGTACCTCGGCGACGAACTGCCCGGTCGACCCGTCTGGACCATCCACCGCGGCGCCGCGACCCTCGCCGACGGCGAGGTCGTCGAGCGGGAGACGGCGCGATGAGCGAGTACCTGCCGGGCATCGCGTTCTTCGTCGTCCTCGCCGGTCTCGTCGTCCTCCTGATGTGGTGGGGCTGGCGCGGCCGCCGTCGCCGATCGGCCGGCGTCGAGGCGCCCCTCGGCGAGCCGACGGGCGAGACGACGGCCGTGTACGACGGGCTGTACGTCGCCACCACCCGGCACGATGCGCCGCTCGACCGGCTGGCCGTCTCGCACCTCTCCTTCCGCTCGCGCGTGCAGGTCACGGTGACCACCGACGGCATCGCGCTGGCGCAGCCCGCATCCCCGACCCTCTTCCTCCCTGCCTCCCGCCTCGTCGGCGCCGGCAGGGCGACATGGACCATCGACCGCGTCGTCGAGCGCGACGGCCTCGTGCTGGTCGCGTGGCGCAGCGCGGACGACACCGTCTGCGACACCTACATCCGCCTGCAGTCGGCGGCGCCGGAAGCGCTCGTGAGCGCGATCGACGCCCTGAAGGCACAACCCACAGGAGCCGAGCAGTGACCTCATCCCTTCTCGACCGCGACCCAGCGGTCCTCGTTCTGGAAGACGGCAGCCGCTACGACGGCTACGCCTACGGCGCGCGCGGCACGACCGTCGGCGAGGTCGTGTTCACGACCGGCATGACGGGCTACCAGGAGACGCTGACCGACCCCTCGTACGCCGGTCAGATCGTGCTGCAGACCGCACCGCACATCGGCAACACGGGCGTCAACAGCGAAGATCCGGAGTCCCGGCGCGTCTGGGTCGCCGGCTACATCGTGCGGGACCCCTCCCGCGTCGTCTCGAACTGGCGCGCGGACGAGTCGCTCGACGCCGCGCTCGAGCGCGACGGCATCGTCGGCATCTCCGGCATCGACACGCGCGCGGTGACCCGCCGCATCCGCTCGGACGGCTCGATGCGCGGAGCGGTGTTCTCCGGCGAGGCTGCGACCCTTCCCGCCGACGAGCAGCTGCGCATCGTCGCGGATGCCCCGCAGATGGCCGGCCGGAACCTGTCGGCCGAGGTGTCGGTGACCGAGACGCAGGTCACGCCTGCCGAGGGCGAGAAGCTCGGCAACCTCGCCGTGATCGACCTCGGCATCAAGCGCGCCACCGTGCTGAACCTCGCCCGCCGCGGCTTCGAGGTCCACGTCATGCCGCAGGACTCGACGTTCGAGGACGTGATGGCGATCGACCCCGTCGCGCTGTTCTTCTCGAACGGGCCAGGCGACCCCGCGGCGAGCGACGGCCACGTCGCGCTGCTGCAGGCGGCGCTGCGCGACGGCCTGCCGTACTTCGGCATCTGCTTCGGCAACCAGCTGTTCGGCCGCGCGCTGGGTCTCGGCACCTACAAACTGCCGTTCGGCCACCGCGGCATCAACCAGCCGGTGCGCGACAACACGACGGGCCGGGTCGAGATCACGGCTCAGAACCACGGCTTCGCGGTCGACGCGCCCCGCGAGGGCGTGTTCGAGAGCCCGGCCGGCTTCGGCCGCATCGAGGTCAGCCACATCGGCCTCAACGACGACGTCGTCGAGGGCATGCGCGCCCTCGACATCCCCGCGTTCAGCGTGCAGTACCACCCTGAGGCCGCCGGCGGCCCGAACGACGCCAACTACCTCTTCGATCGGTTCCAGGCCATGGTGACCGACCACCTCAGCAAGAAGGGCTCCAATGCCTAAGCGCGACGACATCAACTCCGTCCTCGTCATCGGCTCCGGCCCGATCGTCATCGGTCAGGCCTGCGAGTTCGACTACTCGGGCACCCAGGCCTGCCGCGTGCTGCGCGAGGAGGGCGTCCGCGTCATCCTGGTGAACTCCAACCCGGCCACGATCATGACCGACCCCGACTTCGCCGATGCGACGTACGTCGAGCCCATCCGGCCCGACGTGATCGAGACGATCATCGCCAAGGAGAAGCCCGACGCGATCCTGCCGACCCTCGGCGGGCAGACGGCGCTGAACGCGGCCATGGCGCTGCACGAGCAGGGCATCCTCGAGAAGTACGGCGTCGAGCTGATCGGCGCCCGTCCAGACGCTATCCAGCGGGGCGAGGACCGCAAGATCTTCAAGGACCTCGTGATCGAGGCGGGCGCGGAGGTCGCGCGCAGCCGCATCGCCCACACGATGGACGAGGTGCTCGCAGCGGCAGACGAGCTGGGCTACCCGATGGTGGTCCGTCCGTCGTTCACGATGGGCGGCCTCGGCTCGGGCTTCGCGCACGACGAGGCCGAGCTGCGCCGGATGGCCGGAGACGGCCTGCGAGAGTCGACCACCACCGAGGTGCTCCTGGAGGAGTCGATCCTCGGCTGGAAGGAGTACGAGCTCGAGCTGATGCGCGACACGGCAGACAACACGGTCGTCGTGTGCTCGATCGAGAACGTCGACCCGGTTGGCGTGCACACGGGCGACTCGATCACGGTCGCGCCCGCGCTCACGCTCACCGACCGCGAGTACCAGAAGCTGCGCGACATCGGCATCGAGATCATCCGGCGCGTGGGCGTCGACACCGGCGGCTGCAACATCCAGTTCGCGATCGATCCGGCCACCGGCCGCATCATCGTGATCGAGATGAACCCGCGCGTGTCGCGCTCGTCGGCGCTGGCGTCGAAGGCGACGGGCTTCCCGATCGCCAAGCTCGCCGCGAAGCTCGCGCTCGGCTACCGCCTCGACGAGGTGCCGAACGACATCACGAAGGTGACGCCCGCCTCGTTCGAGCCGACCCTCGACTACGTCGTCGTCAAGGTGCCCCGGTTCGCGTTCGAGAAGTTCCCCGCGGCCGACCCGACGCTGACGACCACCATGAAGTCGGTCGGCGAGGCGATGGCGATCGGTCGCAACTACGCCACGGCGCTGCAGAAGGCGCTCCGCTCCGTCGAGAAGCGCGGATCGTCGTTCCACTGGGGCGAGACGACGGCGCAGGTCGCCGATCTGCTCGAGATCATCAAGACGCCGACCGACGGCCGGATCATCGACGTGCAGCAGGCGCTGCGCCTCGGTGCGACCGCCGAGCAGGTGTTCGACTCGACCAAGATCGACCCGTGGTTCATCGATCAGATCGTCCTGATCAACGAGGTCGCCGACGCGATCGCCGGTGCGGCTGAGCTCGACCTGCGCGCCCTGCGCCTCGCGAAGGAACACGGCTTCAGCGACGAGCAGATCGCCCAGCTGCGCGGGCTCGACGAGGCAGAGGTGCGCGAACTGCGCTACGCGCTGAACCTGCGCCCCGTGTACAAGACGGTCGACACGTGCGCCGGCGAGTTCCCCGCGACGACGCCGTACCACTACTCGTCGTACGACTCGGAGACCGAGGTCGCCCCGAGCGACCGCCGCAAGGTCGTCATCATCGGCTCAGGCCCGAACCGCATCGGCCAGGGCGTTGAGTTCGACTACTCGTGCGTGCAGGCGTCGTTCGCGCTGAGCGCCGCCGGATACGAGACCGTGATGGTCAACTGCAACCCCGAGACCGTCTCCACCGACTACGACACGAGCGACAGGCTGTACTTCGAGCCGCTGACGCTCGAGGACGTCCTCGAGGTGCTGCACGCCGAGTCGCTCTCCGGTGACATCTACGGCGTGGTCTGCCAGCTGGGCGGCCAGACGCCGCTCGGCCTGGCGAAGGGCATCGAGGACGCCGGCTACACGATCCTCGGCACCAGCCCGGCGGCGATCGACATGGCGGAGGACCGCAAGCTGTTCGGCGAGATCCTCGAGCGCGGCGGCCTCGTCGCCCCGCGCAATGGGACGGCGACGGATGAGGAGCAGGCGGTCGCGATCGCCGAGGAGATCGGCTACCCGGTGCTCGTGCGCCCGTCGTTCGTGCTCGGCGGACGCGGCATGGAGATCATCTACGACACCGAGAGCCTGCGCGACTACTTCGTGCGCATCGCCGACAGCGCGATCATCGGCGAGGGTGCGCCCCTGCTGGTCGACCGCTTCCTCGACGACGCGATCGAGATCGACGTCGACGCGCTGTTCGACGGCGAGGAGCTCTACATCGGCGGCGTCATGGAGCACCTCGAGGAGGCCGGCATCCACTCGGGCGACTCGAGCTGTGCGCTTCCGCCGATGTCGCTCGGCAAGGGCGAGATCGAACGCGTCCGCCAGGCGACGCGCGCGATCGCCGAGGGCGTCGGGGTGCGCGGTCTGCTGAACGTGCAGTACGCGATCAGCGCGGGCGTCCTCTACGTGATCGAGGCGAACCCGCGGGCGAGCCGCACCGTGCCGTTCGTATCGAAGGCGCTCGGCCTGCCGCTGGCGCAGGCGGCCAGCCGGATCATGGCGGGCGAGACGATCGCGCAGCTGCGCGGGAACGGCCTGCTGCCCGAGCTCGACGGCTCCCACATCCCCGCCGGCACCCCGGTGTCGGTCAAGGAGGCCGTGCTGCCGTTCAAGCGGTTCCGCACGGCGGACGGCCAGATCGTCGACTCGGTGCTCGGCCCGGAGATGCGCTCGACGGGCGAGGTGATGGGCATCGACAAGACGTTCCCCATCGCGTTCGCGAAGAGCCAGTCCGCCTCGTACGGCGGCGTGCCGACGTCCGGCACTGTGTTCATCTCGGTCGCCGACTCCGACAAGCGCGACGTGCTGCTGCCGGCGCACCGCCTCCACCAGCTCGGCTTCACCATCCTCGCGACGGAGGGCACGGCCGAGATCCTGCTGCGCAACGGCATCCCCACCGAGGTGGTCGCCAAGTACAGCGATTCGGATGCGGGCGAGAACGTCGTCGACCTGATCAACTCGGGGCGCGTCGACATCATCGTCAACACGCCGAGCGGCATGTCCGCCCGCGCGGATGGATACGAGATCCGGGCGGCGGCCGTCGCCGCCGACAAGGCGCTGTTCACGACGATCGTGACGCTCGGCGCCGCGGTCAGCGCGATGGATGCGGTGCAGGGCGGCTTCGACGTGAAGAGCCTCCAGGAGTACGACGCGGAGCGGAAGGCGCTGGTGTGAGCTTCGGCACTCGGCTGCGCGGCTCGCTCGACGCGCTCGGGCCGCTCGGCGTGGGCATCGACCCCCACGCCGCGCTGCTCGACGCGTGGGGGCTTCCGCAGGGGCCTGACGGACTCCGCGAGTTCGGCCTCCGCGTCGTCGACGCGGCGGTCGGCAGGGTGGCGGCCGTCAAGCCCCAGGTGGCGTTCTTCGAGCGCTTCGGATCCGCCGGATTCGCCGCGCTCGAGGCGGTGCTGGCCCAGGCGCGCGACGCGGGGCTGATCGTCGTGGCCGACGCGAAGCGCGGCGACATCGGCAGCACCATGGCCGGGTACACGAGCGCCTGGCTCGAGCCGGGCTCCCCGCTGGAGGCCGACGCGGTCACGCTGTCGCCGTATCTCGGCGCCGGCACGCTGCGCGACGCGATCGCCGCGGCCGAGGCCGCTGGCAAGGGCGTCTTCGTCATGGGGGCGAACAGCAACCCGGAGGCCGCAGAGCTGCAGCGCGCCGTCGCGGCGACGGGCGAGCACGTCGCGGCGCTCGTCGTGCGCGAGGCGACCGCATCGAACCCCGACGGCGAGCTCGGATCCGTCGGCGTCGTCGTCGGAGCGACGATCGACCGCCTCTCGTTCGGGCTCACGGACGACGTGCTGGCAGGCGCGCCGATCCTGGCCCCCGGCTTCGGGGCGCAGGGGGCGACGCCGGACGACCTCGCCGAGCGTTTCGGCGCGCTTGCGGGTAACGTGATGGCTTTCGAGAGCCGCAGCGTTCTCAGTGCGGGGCCAGCGGCGCTCGCGGCGCGCATCGACGAGCGGGCCGCGGCCTATCGGGAGGTGCGTCATGGCGGCGAGTGAATCGCGACCGCCCGAGGTCGACAGGATCGCGGCCTCGCGCCGCGCCATCGAGGTCAGGCGCGAGCGGGCATCGCTCAAGCGCGACCTCGGCACCCGCGTGCTCTCGCCGCAGGAGCTGCTGCGGCGCGCCGAGGCCGACCCCCGCTCCGCGGCGGGAACCCTGCGGGTGACCGAGTTCCTCCTGGCGCTGCCGGCGATCGGTGCGGGCAAGCGCGATCGCGTGCTCGAGGAGCTCGAGATCGCGCCGGTCAAGCGCCTCGGGGGCCTCGGCCCTCGGCAGCGCGAGCGGCTGTCGGCCTGGCTCGACACGCGCTTCCCCGAGCCCGTTCCGCGGCCGGGGCGCAGCCGACTGCTGGTGCTCGCTGGTCCGACGGCCGTCGGCAAGGGCACGGTGGCGGCCCACATCCGCGAGACCCATCCCGAGATCCACCTGTCGGTGTCGGCGACGACGCGCGAGCCCCGGCCTGGTGAGGTCCACGGTCAGCACTACTACTTCGTCGACGAGGCCGAGTTCGACCGGATGGTCGCCGAGGGAGAGCTGCTCGAGTACGCCGTCGTCCACGGCCGGCACCGCTACGGCACGCCGCGCGGCCCCGTCGACGAGGCGCTGCGCGCCGGACGGACGGTGCTGCTCGAGATCGACCTGCAGGGCGCGCGCCAGGTGCGAAGCGCCGCCCCGTCGGCGACGCTGGTGTTCCTGCTCCCGCCGAGCTGGGACGAACTGGTCAGCCGGCTCGTCGGCCGGGGCACCGAGAACGAGGAGGAGCGGTCCCGTCGGCTGCGCACCGCGCGCGTCGAACTGGCTGCTCAGCCCGAGTTCGATTTCTTCGTCGTGAACGAGGACGTCGACCGTGCGGCCGCGGAGGTCGTAGAATTGGCAGATGTGCCCGCATAACGGGCACCCGGACGTTAAGGAGCGACATGGCTACCGAGAACAAGGGCATCATCGACCCGCCGATCGACGAGCTGCTCGAGCGCGTCGAGTCGAAGTACGAGCTCGTCGTGTACGGCGCGAAGCGCGCTCGTCAGATCAACGACTACTACACCGACCTGCACGAGGGGAACCTCTTCGACAACGTCGGCCCCCTCGTCGACAGCGAGATCCAGGACAAGCCCCTGACGATCGCGCTTCGCGAGATCCACCAGGACAAGCTGCGCCTGCGCCCGGCCGTTCCCGCCGAGTAAGCGCACCGCGACGGAACGCAACACTTTCGCCGAACGTCGGTGGTCGCTGTCAGACTTGACGGCGACCACCTTCTTCGATTCTGGAGCCCCATGAGCCTTCGCCTCTTCACGTCCGAGTCCGTCACAGAGGGGCACCCCGACAAGATCTGCGACCAGATCTCCGACAGCGTGCTCGACGCTCTGCTGGCCGAGGACCCCTCGGCCCGCGTCGCGGTCGAGACCCTCGTGACGACCGGCCTCGTGCACGTGGCCGGCGAGATCCGGACATCGGGCTACGTCGATATCTCGGCCATCGTGCGCGACGTCATCCGGCGCATCGGCTACACGTCGTCCGAGATGGGCTTCGACGCCGACTCGTGCGGCGTCACGGTCTCGGTCGGCGAGCAGTCGATCGAGATCGGCGACGGCGTCACCACGAGCGAGGAGCACCGCGGCGGCGACGACGGCGACGAGCTCGACCGGCAGGGCGCGGGCGACCAGGGCATCATGTTCGGCTACGCGACCAACGAGACGCCCGAGCTGATGCCGATGGCGATCTGGACGGCCCATCGCATCGCCGAGCGGCTCACGGCCGTGCGGAAGTCGGGTCAGCTGGCGTTCCTGCGGCCCGACGGCAAGACGCAGGTCACGCTCGGCTACGACGGCACCGTCCCGAAGACCGTCGAGACCGTCGTGCTGTCGACCCAGCACAACCCCGACATCTCCCAGGCCGACCTCGCCGAGGCCATCGAGCGGGTCGTCATCCGCCCCGTGCTCGAAGAGACGGGCCTCGACGCGTCCGACGTGAACATCCTCGTCAACCCGTCCGGCAGCTTCGTGCTCGGCGGACCGAAGGCCGACGCCGGTCTCACCGGCCGCAAGATCATCATCGACACCTACGGCGGAGCCGCGCGCCACGGCGGCGGCGCGTTCAGCGGGAAGGACCCGTCGAAGGTCGACCGCTCCGCGGCGTACGCGATGCGCTGGGTCGCGAAGAACGCGGTGGCCGCCGGCCTCGCCGATCGGCTCGAGGTGCAGGTGGCGTACGCCATCGGCAAGGCGCGCCCCGTCGGGCTCTACGTCGAGACGTTCGGAACAGCCGTGGTGCCCGAGGAGACGATCGCCGACGCGATCACCGAGGTCTTCGACCTGCGGCCCGCCGCGATCATCCGCGATCTCGATCTGCTCCGCCCGATCTACGCGAAGACCGCTGCCTACGGGCACTTCGGCCGCGAGCTCGACGAGTTCACCTGGGAGCGCACCGACCGCGCAGACGCCCTGCGGCGCGCCGCGGGGCTCTGACGCGTGGGCGCCATGGGCGCCCGGCGGCTTCCGGCCGGGCGGCGAGGGCTCGCATGAGCTCCGAGCCTCGGCCGATCGCCCGCGTGCTGATCGACTCTCCCGTTCCTCAGCTCGACCGTCTGTTCGACTACGCGATCCCGCCAGAGCTCGTCGCCGAGACCGCCGTCGGCGTCCGCGTGAAGGCGCCGCTGCGCACCGCCGGCCGCGTGGTCGACGGCTTCGTCGTCGAGCTCGGCAGCGAGAGCGACTCCGATCGCGCGCTGAGCGCCCTCGAGCAGGTCGTCTCTCCCGTCGTCGCGCTGCCGGAGCGCCTGTACCACCTCGCGCGCGCCGTGGCCGATCGCGCGGCCGGGTCGGCGAGCGACGTGCTCCGTCTCGCGATCCCCAAGCGCATGGTGCGCGCCGAGAAGGCCTGGCTCGCAGCCCGTGCGGCCGACGTCGAGGTGGAGGGCGACGCCGGAGCACCCGAGCACGGCACGGATTTCGCTACCGACGCCGAGTCCGAGTCCGAATCAGAGTCCGAGTCCGCCGAGGACGGGGGCGTGGAGGACTTCGACGGCGCACATACGCGGCCGGACGGCGAGCTGTCGCTGTACCCCGGTCTCGCCGAGCGCATCGCGGCGGGGGAGCGGCTCGCGGTCGACGCGGCCCCGCGACCCGACGCGTGGGCGATGCTTCTGGCCGAGGCCGCCGCATCGACGCTCGCGCGAGGCCGCTCAGCGGTCATCGCCGTGCCGGATCATCGCGACCTCGACCGCCTGCAGGCGGCGCTCGCGCGGACGGTCCCCGCCGGCGCCGTCGTGCGCCACGACGCGGCGCAGTCGGGCCCCGAGCGGTACGCGGGCTACCTCCGCACGCTCGAGGAGCGCGCCTGCGTCGTCATCGGCAACCGCTCAGCGGTGTACGCCCCCGCCCACGACATCGGGCTCCTCGCGATCTGGGACGACGGCGACTCGCTGCACGAGGAGCCGCTCGCCCCGTACGTGCACGCGCGCGACGCGGCGCTCGTGCGGCAGGGGCAGGAGGGCTGCGCGCTGCTGTTCGTCGGCCACACCCGCACCAGCGACGTGCAGCGCCTCGTCGAGATCGGCTTCGTCACGGAGGCTCAGGCCACCAGGCGCGAGAGCGCCAACGTCTTCCTCAGCGGCAGCCGCGAGGACGAGCGCGGCGGCCGCGTGCCGTCCGCCGCGTTCCGCGCGGCCAAGGAGGCGCTGGCAGACGGGCCGGTGCTCGTGCAGGTGGCCCGCCCCGGCTACGCGCCGACGCTCGTGTGCGCCGACTGCCGGCACCCAGCCAGGTGCGGGGCATGCGGCGGCCCGCTCCAGGCCCGCTCCCGCGGCTCCGTGCCGGTGTGCGGCTGGTGCGGCGTCAGCGCGCACCGCTGGGCGTGCGCGAGCTGCGCGTCCGTGCGGTTCCGCCTGTCGTCATCCGGATCGGAGCGCACGGCAGACGAACTGGGCCGCGCGTTCGCCGGAACGCGGGTGATCATCGCCGACGGCGAGCATCAGGTGCTCCGGGTCGGCGCGGAGCCGGCCCTCGTCGTGGCGACGCGCGGCGCCGAGCCGGACGCCGACGGCGGCTACCGCGCGGTGCTGCTGCTCGACGGCGAGCGGATGCTGCAGGCACCCGATCTGCGGGTGGGGGAGTCGTGCCTGCGCTGGTGGTCGAACGCCGCGGCGCTGGCGGCCCCCGGCGCCCCCGTGCACCTGGCGGGCGTGAACGGGCCGGTCGCGCGGGCCTTCGCGTCGTGGACGCACGCGACGTACGCCCGCCACGAGCTGGCCGAGCGGCAGCCGCTCCGCCTGCCTCCCGCTGCGCGCGTCGCCCGCATCGAGGGGGAGGCGCCCGCCGTGGGCCGAGCGCTCGACCGGCTGAACGAGCACGCGCCGCAGCTGCCGTCCGAGGCCGTGCTCGGTCCCGTCCCGCTCGAGTCCTCCGAGCGCTTCGGGCCGTCGGCGCAGCGGGCGCTCGTCCGCTTCGACTACGCCGACGGCGCGGCCGTCGCGCACGCGCTGCGAGCCGCCGTCGTGTCGGAGGCGGTGAGCGCCAGGCGCCGCAAGGGCGACAGGCGCAAGTCGAACCGCGCGGCGCTCTCGATCCGCCTCGACATCCTCGAACCCGAGCTCTGAGCGGCCGATCGCCCGCGCGTCCGAGAAGCGCAGCTCCCGGTGAGCGCGGCGGTGCCGAGCGGCGGGCGCTCAGCGGGCTAGGGTGGGACGGATGAGCGGAGAACGAGGCGGCAGCGGCGTGCGGGTGCGCGTTTCGCGCGCGGCCCTCCGCGAGAACATCTCCTCCGTCCTGCGCTGGGCCACCGACATCACGATCGACCTGCGCCGCGACGCGTGCGGGCACGGCGCCGACCTGGTCGCCGGCATCGCGCACGAGCTCGGCCTCGGCATCTTCGCCGAGGGCGACGACCCCGCCCGCGCGCGTTCGCTCGCCCCGCTCGACGCCGTGTTCGGCCTCGCCGGCCGCGGCGTGCCCGCAATGACGGCGGTCGCGCCCGTGCTCTCGACCAAGCGCCTCCTCGCGGGCGAGGGCGTCTCGTACGGATACCGCTATCGCGCCGCGGCCGACACCCGCATCGCGCTCGTCGCGGGCGGGTACGCGCAGGGCGTCGTCCGCTCGCTCGGCGGCGCGGTTCCGACCCTCATCGCCGGAGAGCCGCATCCGATCGTCGGGCGCATCGCGATGGACGTCCACGTCGTCGAGCTCGGCGGATCGCGCGCCGAGCCGGGGGATGAGACCGTGCTGTTCGGCGCCGCCGACCCGACGCTGCTGACCTCCTGGGCGGAGGCGACCGGCATGACGGAGCTCGAGCTGGCCGCCGGTACGGCGCTGCACGCTCAGCGGGAGGTCGTCGAGTGATCACCGGATCGCGGCTGCGCGTCGATCTCGCGCGCCTGCGCCGCAACGTCGAGGCGGTGCGCGAGCGGATGGCGCCGGCCGACGTCCTCGTCGTCGTCAAGGACGACGCGTACGGCCATGGCGTCGAGCCCGTCGTCCGTGCGGCCGTCGAGGCGGGCGCAGGCTGGTTCGGCGCGATCGACGCGGACAGCGCGCTCCGCGCCCGCGCGGCCGCCGGCGACGGCGCCAGGGTGCTGTGCTGGGCGACGGCGGGCGCGGACGAGGTCGCGCGAATCGTGGCGGCCGACGTCGACTCCGGCATCGGAGAGGCCTCCCACCTCGAGCGCGTCGCGTCTGCAGCCGCGGCGCTCGGCGTGACGGCCCGGGTGCACCTGAAGATCGATACGGGGCTCCATCGCAACGGCATCCGTCCGGAGGACTGGCCGACCGTCTGCGCCCGCGCCGCGGCGCTGGAGGCCGAGGGTGCGGTCCGCGTGGTCGGCGTCTGGAGCCACATCGCCGAGGCGAGCGACGCGGCAGACGACGAGGCCCGCGCCGCGTTCGACGACGCAGTGCGCGTCGCGGCTGCCGCCGGCCTCGCCCCCGAGGTGCGCCACCTCGCCGCAAGCGCGGCCGCCTGGCACAGGGGCGAGTTCCGCTACGACCTCGTGCGCATCGGGGCGTTCTGCTACGGAGTGCGCTCGGCAGACGGACCGGAGCTCGACGGCATCGACGCCGCGGCCGCGCTCGTCGCGCCCGTAACGCGCGTCGACGGCGCGGCCGTCGCCGTCGACATCGGCGCCGTCGACGGCCTGTTCTCGACGCTGGCCGGGCGCATCGACGTGCTCTCGCCGTCCGGCCCTCGTCGGCTGGTCGAGGTCCGCGCGTTCGAGAGCCTCGTCGAGCGCTGGCCGGGCGCGGCGGTCGGCGACGAGGTCGTGGTCTTCGGCACGCGGGCGTCGGGTGCGGCGACGTCGACCGACATCGCCGAGCGCATCGACACTGTCGGCGAGGAGCCGCTGCTGCGGCTCTCGCCGCTCCTGCCGCGCGAGTACGTCTAGACCGAGGCCCCTCGGCGCGCGAACGGCGGCGCCTGGTTCATCCGGGAGCGAGAGCGCCCGCCCGGATGATCCGGACGGGCGCTCTCGTGAAGTCGTCAGGCGGTCGGCGCCGACTCGAGGCGATCGGTCTCGTCGTGCCACGCGGTGGCGACGGCCTTCAGCTTCTCCTCGAACTTGCGGCCGTGGTGGGCGCAGTAGAGCAGCTCGCTGTCGCCGACGGTCGCGGCGATGTAGGCCTGCGCGCCGCAGGCGTCGCAGCGGTCGAGCGCCGTGAGGCGGTGGACGACGGGGGCTTCGGCGGTTGCGGTAGTCATGGGCGTTGCCTCCTCGTGGTGTGCCTCATTCGGGGAATCCGGTTCCCTCATGTAACCACGACTTCCTGGGGGGATGGGTCAATCGGCGCCCCTTTTCGCTCAGCGCGAAGGTGGGAATTCCGGGGGAGTGCGCGGTCTGTGTGTCCGCCGCGGATTCCCGCGGCGCGCGACTAAGCTCGATCCTTGTGACTGCCGAGTACTCCGCCCACCATCTGCAGGTTCTCGAGGGGCTCGAGGCCGTTCGCAAGCGACCCGGCATGTACATCGGCTCGAACGGCTCGCCCGGTCTCATGCACTGCCTCTGGGAGATCATCGACAACTCGGTCGACGAGGCGGTCGCGGGCAACGGCAACCTGATCTCAGTCATCCTGCGCTCGGACGGCAGCGTCGAGGTGCAGGACCGCGGCCGAGGCGTACCCGTCGACGTCGAGCCGCGCACCGGACTGACCGGCGTCGAGGTCGTCTACACGAAGCTGCACGCCGGCGGCAAGTTCGGCGGCGGATCGTACGCCGCGTCCGGCGGTCTGCACGGCGTCGGCGCGTCCGTCGTCAACGCACTCAGCGAGCGCCTCGACGTCGAGGTCGACCGCGGCGGCAAGACGTACGCGATGAGCTTCCACCGCGGCGAGCCCGGCCGCTTCGCCGACCACGGCGACAAGACGCCCGATGCGGTGTTCTCGCCGTTCGAGCAGTCGAGCGCGCTCGAGGTGATCGGCAAGACGGCCAAGGGCGTGACCGGAACGCGCGTGCGGTACTGGGCCGACAGGCAGATCTTCACGCCCGACGCGGCGTTCCAGCTCGACGACCTGATGACCCGCGCGCGCCAGACGGCGTTCCTCGTGCCCGGCCTCGAGATCGCGATCCGCGACGAGCGCGACGCCGATGCGGCTCCCGTCGAGACGTCGTACAAGTTCGACGGCGGCATCTCCGAGTTCGTCGACTTCCTCGCATCCGACGCGCCCGTCACCGACACCTGGCGGTTCGAGGGAACGGGCAGCTTCACCGAGACGGTCCCGACGCTTCAACCAGACGGCTCGATGCGCTCGAGCGCCGTCGACCGCGAGTGCCGCGTCGACATCGCCCTTCGGTGGGGCACGGGCTACGACACCACGGTGCGCTCGTTCGTGAACATCATCTCGACGCCCAAGGGGGGCACGCATCAGCAGGGCTTCGAGCAGGAGCTCCTCAAGCAGATGCGCGGCGAGGTCGAGAAGAACGCCAGGCGCCTGAAGGCCGGCAACGACAAGCTCGACAAGGACGACGTGCTCGCGGGGCTCACGGCGGTGCTCACGGTCGAGGTCCCCGAGCCGCAGTTCGAGGGCCAGACGAAGGAGATCCTCGGAACGCCCGCGGTGCGCGCGATCGTCGCAAAGGTCGTGCGGGAGTCGCTCAAGGCGCTGTTCTCCTCGACGAAGCGCGACGACAAGAACCAGGTGTCGATGCTGCTCGACAAGGTCGTCGCCGAGATGAAGGCCAGGCTCTCGGCGAGGGCCCACAAGGAGACCCAGCGGCGCAAGAACGCGCTCGAGAGCTCGACGCTGCCGACCAAGCTCGTCGACTGCCGCACCAAGGACACCGACAGTTCCGAACTGTTCATCGTCGAGGGCGACTCGGCGCTCGGTACCGCGAAGCTCGCGCGCGACAGCGAGTTCCAGGCGCTCCTGCCCATCAGGGGCAAGATCCTGAACGTGCAGAAGGCGTCGATCAGCGACATGCTCGGCAACGCGGAGTGCGCCTCGATCATCCAGGTGATCGGCGCGGGCTCCGGCCGCAGCTTCGACGTCGACCAGGCCCGCTACGGCAAGGTCATCATGATGAGCGACGCCGATGTCGACGGCGCGCACATCCGCACGCTGCTGCTGACGCTGTTCTACCGCTACATGCGCCCGCTGGTCGAGGCGGGCCGCGTGTTCTCCGCCGTGCCGCCGCTACACCGGGTCGTGGTCATCAATCCGGGTTCCAAGCCGAACGAGACGGTCTACACGTACAGCGAGGCCGAGCTGCACCGCCTGCTGGCCAAGCTCACGAAGTCGGGCAAGCGCTGGCAGGAGCCGGTGCAGCGCTACAAGGGCCTCGGCGAGATGGACGCCGATCAGCTGGCGGAGACGACGATGCAGCGCGACGGGCGTCTGCTGCGCCGCGTGCGGGTCGAGGACGCCGAGGCGGCCGGCCGCGTGTTCGAAATGCTGATGGGCAACGAGGTCGCCCCTCGCCGCGAGTTCATCATCTCGAGCGCCGACAGGCTCGACCGCGACGCGATCGACGCCTAGCGGCGCACAGCCGAACGCACGAGATCCGCGCGGCTCCCGACGGAGTGCGCGGATCTCGTGCTTCTGCGCCGTGCGGCGCCGCGCTCAGGCCAGCGCCCGCCCGACGGACGAGATCACGGCGTCGAGCGGCTGGCCGGACGCGTCGCGCCGTGCCAGCGTCTCGGGCAGCTTGCGCGCCGTGCCGGTGGCATCGACCGCGCGCGCCGGGTCTGGCCCGACCCACGCAAGGGTCAGCGAGGTCTCGCCCTTGAGCAGCGCGTGCGCGCGCACGCCGCCGGTCGCGCGCCCCTTGGCGGGGAACTCGGAGAAGTCGCTGATCTTCGCGCGACCCGCATCCGTGCCGGCGATCGCGGTCTCGTCGCCCGAGATCGTCACGACGACGTTGTCGGCGCCCGTCGCCGAGCCGAAGAAGATGACCTCGCCCTTCGGGGGCAGCTTCACGCCGGCCATGCCGCCGGCGGCTGCTCCCTGAGGGCGCACGCTGGCCGCCTCGAAGCGCAGCAGCTGCGCGTCGCGGGTCACGAACACGAGCTCGGCGTCGTCGGGCGCATCGGCCGCGCCGACCACGCGGTCGCCCGGCTTCAGGGCGATGACATCGATCTCCGGCTTGACGGCGAGAGCGCTCGGCACGATGCGCTTGACCACGCCCTGCGCCGTGCCGACGGCCACGGGGACGTCGGTGTCGAAGCGCAGGATCGTCACGATCTTCTCGGACGCGTCGACGAGGCCGGCGTAGTCGCGGAGCTTATCGCCGGCGCTGAGCTGCACGGCCGAGTGCGGCACCGACGGCAGGTCGATGGGCGAGAACCGGATGACCCTGCCGCGGCTGGTGAGGGCGCCCAGCTCGCCGCGGATGGTGCCGGCCGCCGAGGCGCGCACCGCGTCGTGCCTGGTGCGGCGCGAGGGCGCCGTCAGCTGCTGGCCGTCCGCCAGGTCGATGCGCACCGCCCGCCCCGTCGTCGAGAGGACGACCGTGGTCGTGCCGTCGGCGATCTGCAGGTCGACCTCCTGGCCGCGCTTCGGCTTGGCGATCGCCGGCTTGGCGTTGAGGAGCATCGTCCGCCGCGGCGATCCGTGCTGCTCGGCGACCGCCTCGAGCTCGAGAGCGACCTGGGCGCGCAGCAGGGCCTCGCTGCCGAGCAGCTCTTCGAGCTCGGCGATCTCGGCCAGCAGCTTGTCGCGCTCCGCCTCGAGCTCGATCCGCGAGAACTTCGTCAGCCGCCGCAGGCGCAGCTCGAGGATGTACTCGGCCTGCACCTCGTCGAGGTCGAACACCTGGCACAGGCGCGTGCGCGCCTCCTCCGCGGTGTCGGACGAGCGGATGACCTGGATCACCTCGTCGATGTCGACGATCGCGATCAGCAGGCCGCGCACCAGGTGGAGGCGGTCCTGCCGCTTGGCGAGGCGGAAGCGGCTGCGGCGCGTGACGACCTCGATGCGGTGATCGAGGTACACGCGCAGCATCTGCTTCAGGCCGAGCGTCTGCGGCTGCCCGCCGACGAGCGCGACGTTGTTGAACGAGAACGAGTCCTCCATCGGCGTCAGCTGGTAGAGCCGCTCGAGCACCGCATTCGGGTCGAAGCCGGTCTTGATGCCGATGACGAGCCTGAGCCCGTTCTGCCTGTCGGTGAAGTCGTTGACGTCGCTGATGCCCTGCAGCTTCTTCGACTGCACGGCGATCTTCATCCGCTCGATGACGCGCTCCGGGCCGACCATGTAGGGCAGCTCGGTCACGACGATGCCGGTGCGACGAGGGCCGATCTGCTCGACGGACGCCTTGGCGCGCACCTTGATCGCGCCTCGTCCGGTCTCGTACGCGTCGGTGATGCCGTCGAGGCCCATCACGATGCCGCCCGACGGGAAGTCGGGGCCCGGAACGTACTCCATCAGCTCCGCCGTCGTGGCCTCGGGGTGCTCGAGCAGGTGCGTCGCCGCGCCGACGACCTCGTTGAGGTTGTGCGGGGCCATGTTCGTCGCCATGCCGACCGCGATGCCGCTCGCGCCGTTGACGAGCAGATTGGGGTAGGCGGCCGGCAGCACGTCGGGCTGCTGGAACTGGCCGTCGTAGTTGGGGACGAAGTCGACGACGTCCTCGTCGAGGTGCTCGGTCAGCGCCAGCGCCGGCGGCGCCATGCGCGCCTCGGTGTAGCGGGCGGCGGCCGGTCCGTCGTCGAGCGAGCCGAAGTTGCCGTGCCCGTCGACCAGCGGCACGCGCAGCGCGAAGTCCTGAGCGAGGCGCACGAGCGCGTCGTAGATCGCGCTGTCGCCGTGCGGGTGGAGCTTGCCCATCACGTCGCCGACGACGCGGGCGCTCTTGACGTGGCCGCGATCGGGCCGAAGGCCCATCTCGGACATCTGGAACAGGATGCGGCGCTGCACGGGCTTGAGCCCGTCGCGCGCGTCCGGCAGGGCGCGGGAGTAGATCACGGAGTAGGCGTACTCGAGGTACGACCCCTGCATCTCGGCCTCGAGGTCGATGTCCTCGATGCGCTCGTTCACCGGTTCTGCGGATGGAGCAGTCTTTCGCGCCATAGACGGCTGAACCTTTCTTGCGGGAGGCGGCGGGCCGGTGCGGGTGGCGGCCCGGTGCGCTGTGGGAGAATATCCCGGATGACTTCGATCGTAGTCGCGGCACCAGCGCACGCCCGGATTCTCAGCGGTGTGGCACCCGAGATGCTCGCGTCGCTGCGCGGCGAGGGGGAGTGGCTGCCCGCCGTGCGCAGCGCCGTGCTGTTCGTGATCGACGGGCTCGGCTCGATCCAGCTGCGCCAGCACGCGGGGCACGCCAGGGTGCTCTCCCGCGCAATGGCCAAGCGCGACGTCGCCCGCACGGTGTTCCCCTCGACGACCGCGGCCGCGCTGACGGGACTGCTCACGGGAGCGGATGCCGGAAGGCACGGGCTCGTCGGCTACCGCGTGATGAATCCGGATGACGGGCGCGTCTCGGGGCAGATCGACGGCTACGAGAAGGACGGCCTCGATCCGCTGACCTGGCAGCGGGAGGCGACCGTGTTCGAGCGCGCGGCCGAGCAGGGGCTGCACCCCGTCGCCGTGAGCATGGCCAAGTACGCAGACAAGGGGCTCACCCGCGCCATCATGCGCGGCGCGGCGTTCGTCGCCGAGAACGACCTCGCCCAGCGCGTGCGCGTCGCCCTCGCGGCCGCCGACGGCACGGACGGCGCCTTCGTGTACTGCTACATCCCCGAGCTCGATCAGGCGGGGCATCGCCACGGCGTCGACTCGGCCGAGTGGCGCGCCGTGCTCGAGCGCATCGACGCGGCGCTCGACGCGGCGGTCCCCGCGGGCGTCGGCGCGGTCGTCACCGCCGATCACGGCATGATCGACGTGCCGCGGCACCGCCACGTGCTGCTGCGCGACGGCGACCCGCGCCTCTCCGGCGTGCGCGCGATCGGCGGCGAGCCGCGCATGCTGCACGTGTACGCGGACGAGGGCGTCGACGCGGCGTCGCTCGCTGACGTGTGGCGCACGGAGTCCGGGGCGACCGCCGACATCGCGACGCGCGACGAGGCGATCGCATCGGGCCTCTTCGGCGAGGTCTCAGAACGCGTGCGCCCGCGCATCGGCGACGTGCTCGTGGCGGCGCGGGGCCTGTGGGCGTTCTACGACGACAGGCCGGCCGACAAGAAGCCGCAGGGCATGATCGGCCAGCACGGCTCGGTGACCCCGGAAGAGGTCATGGTCCCCCTCATCCGGCTCGGCGCCTACTGCTGACGCGTCAGTCGGCCGACAGCACGACCACCGACTGCCCGAGCGCTGGGTACGCGCCCTGCGCCGAACCGCCGGCGGCGAAGGTCTCGGGGCGAGCGGAGTCGATCTCGACGCGCCATCCGTCGCCGCCCGGGCACTCGGGCAGCGTGACCTCGGCGTCGCCGCCCGTCGAGAGGATCACGATCACCTCGCCGCGGGCCGCCTCCCCGCGGGCGTCGCCCGCTGGTCCCCGCAGCTCGACCAGCAGGGTGTCGAAGCCCTCGTCGTGCCAGTCGGCGTCCGTCGCCTCCTCGCCGTCCGCCCTGCGCCACACGACGTCGCGGCGGCCGTCTCTCCGTTCGCCGCCGTGCCGGAAGCCGCGCTGCCGCAGCAGCGGGAGCCTGTTCCTTACGCCGACCATGGCGCGCGCGAACGAGAGCCGTGTTCCGTCGGCGCCCGGCCAGTCGATCCAGCCGATCTCGTTGTCCTGCGCATAGGCGTTGTTGTTGCCGCCCTGGCTGTTGCCGAGCTCGTCGCCCGCGAGCATCATCGGCACGCCCTGCGAGACCAGCAGGGTCGCCAGCATGGCGCGGGCGCGCCGCGAGCGCGCCTCCGCCACCGACTCGTCGCTCGTCGGCCCCTCGGCGCCGAGGCCGTCGGAGAAGTTCTCGTCGTGGCCGTCCCTGCCGTCCTCGAGGTTGGCCTCGTTGTGCTTGTGCGCGTACGAGACGACGTCGGTGAGCGTGAAGCCGTCGTGCGCGGTGAGGAAGTTGATCGACGCCGTCGCCGGCCGGTCGTCGTGCTCGAACAGGCTCGCCGAGCCCAGCAGACGGGCCCCGAGATCGGTGAGCCCTACCTGCTCGCCGCGCCACGCGCGGCGCACGCCGTCGCGGAAGCGATCGTTCCACTCCGACCATGGCCGAGGGTACGCGCCGAGCTGGTAGCCGCCCGGCCCGATGTCCCACGGCTCGGCGATGAGCCTGACGGACGAGAGCACCGGATCCTGGCCGGCCGCCTGGAAGAAGGCGGCGTCTGGGCGGAAGCCGTCGGCGGCGCGCCCGAGCGTCGAGGCCAGGTCGAAGCGGAATCCGTCGATGCCGTAGCGCGTCGCCCAGTGGCGGAGGCTGTCGAGGATCAGCCTGAGCGTCGCGGGATTCTCGCTGGCGACGGTGTTGCCCGTCCCCGTGTCGTTCACGTAGACGCCCTGGCCGTAGGTGCGGTAGTAGCCGGCGTTGTCCAGCCCGCGCATGCTCAGGGTCGTCCCCAGCTCGTCGCCCTCGCCCGTGTGGTTGTAGACGACGTCGAGGTACACCTCGATGCCGGCGGCGTGGTAAGCGTACACGAGGGCGCGCAGCTCGGCGTCCGCATCGGCGTGCGCGTAGCGCGGCTCCGGCGCGTGCCACACGATCGGCTGGTAGCCCCAGTAGTTGCGCAGGCCCTTCTCGACGAGGTGCTGATCGTCGATGAACGCCTGGAGCGGCAGGAACTCGACCGCGCTGACGCCGAGCGAGACGAGGTGCTCGATCACGGCCGGATGAGCCGCACCGGCGTACGTGCCCCGCAGCTCCTCCGGCACGTCTGGATGCCGCGCGGTGAGGCCCTTCAGGTGCGCCTCGTAGATCACGACGTCCGCGAGGTCGTGCTGCGGCCTGTTGGCCTCGGGGTCCGGTCCGGACGGAGCGCCGAGCACGATGCCCTTGGGGACGACGCTCGCGTTGTCGCGCCTGTCGCGGAACGGCTCGCCTCCCGTCGAGTCGCTCATCAGCTGGTGCCACGCGAGGGAAGCGTCGATCGCGGGGGCATAGGGGTCGATCAGCAGCTTGTGCGGGTTGAACGCGACCGCATCGTCGGGGCGGAACGGCCCGCTCGCGCGGAACCCGTAGCGGGCCCCGGAGCGGATCCCCGGCACGTGCGCATACCAGATGCCCGACTCGCGGTAGGGGAGCCTGACCCTGCGCTCCCTGTCGCTGCCCGACGCGTCGCGCGCGAAGAGGCACAGCAGCACCTCGTCGGCGTCCGGTGCCCACACCGCGACGTCGGCTCCGCCCGGCACCAGAGTGACGCCGAGCGGCCAGGGCCTGCCCCTGCGGCTCATCGGAGCGGCCCGACCAGCTCGGCGAACAGCGAGGCGTACGCCTGCGCCGAAGCCGACCACGACGAATCCGTGCGCATGGCGCGGTTGCGCACGCGCTGCCACGCGGCGGCGTCGGCGTACAGGGAGACGGCGCGCGCGAGTGCGTCGGCGAGGCCGGCCGCACCGATGTCGGCGAAGGCGAAGCCCGTCGCGGTGTCGGCCGCGAGGCGCTCGGCGGTCGCATCGGCGACGGTGTCCCGCAGTCCGCCGGTCGACGCGACCAGCGGAAGCGCGCCGTAGCGCAGGCCGTACAGCTGGGTCAGGCCGCACGGCTCGAAACGGGAGGGCACCAGCACGAGATCCGCACCCGCGTACATCCGATGGCTGAGCGGCTCGTCGTAGCCGATGCGCACGCCGACGGCAGAGGGGAACCGCGCGGCGAGGTCGCCGAGCGCGTTCTCGTACCCGCTCTCGCCCGAGCCGAGGACGGCGACGGCGCCGCCCGCCTCGATGAAGCCCGGCAGCGCCTCGAGCAGCAGGTCGACGCCCTTCTGGTGGGTCAGGCGCGTGACGACGACCGCGAGCGGGCCCGAGGGCGCCGCAAGGCCGAACTCGGCGAGCAGCGCATCCCGCGCGGCGCGCTTGCCCGCGGGCTCATCGGCGGAGAACGGCAGCGTGTGCGGGTCGGCCGCCGGATCCCAGACGGCGTCGTCGATGCCGTTGACGATCCCGTGGAGCTCGCCTCGGTCGCGGCGGGCGGCGATCACGCCCTCGAGGCCGAACCCGAATTCCGGCGTCGCGAGCTCCTCCGCGTACGTGCGGCTGACCGTCGTCACGCGGGACGCATGAACGAGACCGGCCTTGAGGGAGCTCACCAGCCCGTGGTACTCCAGCGCGTCCGGCACGAAGTCCCACGACGGCAGGCGGACGGAATCGAGCTGATCCGGACCGAAGATGCCCTGGAACGCGATGTTGTGCACGGTCATCACGCTCGGCACGGGGGAGCCGGCGTACTTCAGGTACGACGGCACGAGCCCGGCCTGCCAGTCGTGCGCGTGGACGAGGTCGGGCCGCCATCCGTCGCCCGTGCCCTCGACAGCGATGCGCGCCGCAGCCCAGCTCAGCGCGGCGAAGCGCAGATGGTTGTCCGCGTGGTCATGGCCGTCGACGCTGTACGGCCCGCCCGGCCGGTCGAACAGGTGCGGCGCGTCGAGCACCATCAGATGGAGGCCGTCCGCGGTGCAGCGGCGCACGGTCGCCGGGCCGCCGAACAGGTCGTCGGTGTGCCAGACCCTCCTCGTCCGGCCGATGCGCGAGATCACCGCGGGATACGCGGGCATCAGCACCCTGCTCTTCCAGCCGAGGGGCTTCAGCGCGGCCGGCAGCGCGCCGACCACGTCGGCGAGGCCGCCGGTCTTCAGCAGGGGAGCGCATTCCGACGCGACCGAGAGCACCCGGCGCTTGCGCGGCGAGGCCACGGCGCCGCCCCTAGCCGAGCTCGGCCGCGCGGCGGTCGAGCATGGCCTGCGTGATGAGCGTGACGCCGCCCTTCGTGACGCGGAACCACTTCGCGTCCTCTTCGGGATCCGCGCCGACGATCAGTCCCTCCGGCACCTGCACCCGGCTGTCGAGGACGACCTTCGTCAGCTCGGCTCCTCGTCCGACGTCGACGTACGGCAGCGAGACGACGTGGTCGAGCTTGGAGTACGAGTGCACGCGGTTGCCGGTGAACAGCAGCGAGTTGTGCACGTCGGAGCCCGACACGATCGTGTTGCCGGAGATCAGCGACTGGATCGCCTGGCCGCGGCGCCCCTCGTCGTCGTGGATGAACTTGGCGGGAGGCGTGTTCTCGGAGTACGTCCAGATCGGCCACTCGTTGTCGTAGAGATCGAGGGGCGGGATGAACTCGGTCAGGTCGACGTTGGCCTGCCAGAACGAGTCGATCGTCCCCACGTCCCGCCAATACGGCGCGGTCTCGAGCCCGTTCATGACGCACGAGTCGCTGAAGCGGTGGGCGTACGCCGTGCCGGCGGCGACGAGCTGGGGGATGAGGTCGTGGCCGAAGTCGTGGCTCGACGACGAGTCCTCCGCATCGGCGATCAGCAGGTCGCGCAGCAGCGCCCAGTCGAAGACGTAGATGCCCATCGACGCGAGCGTGCGCTCCGGATCGTCGGGCGTGCCTGGCGGGTCGGCGGGCTTCTCGAGGAAGTCGACGATCTTCCCCTGCGCGTCGACGTCCATCACGCCGAAGGCGCTCGCCTCCTCGCGCGGCACGGTGAGGCAGCCGACGGTGACGTCGGCCCCCGTCTCGACGTGCTGGCGGAGCATGACCTCGTAGTCCATCTTGTAGACGTGATCGCCGGCGAGCACGATGACGTACTGCACGCCGTAGTCGTCGACGATGTCGATGTTCTGCGTGACCGCGTCGGCCGTGCCGAGGTACCACTTGTTCTCGGAGACGCGCTGGCTGGCGGGGAGGATGTCGAGGTACTCGTTGCGCTCAGCGCGGAAGAAGCTCCAGCCCCGCTGCATGTGCCTGATCAGCGAGTGCGCCTTGTACTGGGTCGCGATCGCCATCTTGCGGATGCCCGAGTTGTACGCGTTCGAGAGCGGGAAGTCGATGATGCGCGACTTGCCCCCGAAGTGCACAGCGGGCTTCGCGCGACGATCCGTGAGCTCCTCGAGCCGGCTTCCGCGACCGCCGGCGAGCACGAATGCCATCGCCTGACTGGTCAGTCGAGTCGGTGCTCCCGGCTGAGGCTTGGGGTTCATGAGCGTTCCTCCACGAAATAGATTGCCGATAGGGGTGGGAGTGAGAGCATCGCCGACTGCGCCTCGCTGCCCGCCGGCACCGGCTCGGTCTCGATGGCGCCGCCGTGGCCGCGGTCTCCGCCGCCGTACGCCGCTGAGTCGGTGTTCAGCGCCTCGCGCCAGCGTCCGGCGATCGGGAATCCGACGCGGTAGCCCGTTCGTTCGACGGGGGTGAGGTTCAGCACGACCACGACGTGCGGATCGCCGTCGTCGCCGCGGCGCAGCCAGGCGAAGACCTGGTCGTCGACCGCGTCGACCATCAGCCACTGGAAGCCGCCGCCGTCCGAGTCGCGGCGGTGCAGCGCGGGCTCCGCCCTGTACAGCGCGTTCAGGTCGCGCACGACCGCCTGCACGCCCGTGTGACCCGGATCGTGCAGCACGCCCCAGTCGAGCTCGCCCTCGTGCGCCCATTCGGACGGCTGGCCGAACTCCTGCCCCATGAACAGCAGCTTCTTGCCCGGGTAGCCCCACATGTAGCCGTAGAACGCCTTGAGGTTGCCGAGCTTGTCGGCGTGCGCGCCCGGCATCCGCCCGTACATCGATCCCTTGCCGTGCACGACCTCGTCGTGGCTGATCGGCAGGACGAAGTTCTCGCTGAACGCGTACGTGATGCCGAAGGTGATCTGGTCGTGGTGGTGGCTCCGGTAGATCGGATCCTTGCCGAAGTAGGCGAGCGAGTCGTTCATCCAGCCGAGGTTCCATTTGAACCCGAAGCCCAGCCCGCCGCGGTCCGTCGGCGCCGTGACGCCGGGGAACGCCGTGGACTCCTCCGCGGTCATGGTGACGGAGGGATCATCGCCGTACACGACCGCGTTGGTCTCCTGCAGGAACTCGATGGCCTCGTAGTTCTCGCGCCCGCCGTCGCGGTTGGGCACCCACTCGCCGTCCTGGCGCGAGTAGTCGAGGTAGAGCATCGAGGCGACGGCATCGACGCGCAGGCCGTCGATATGGAACTGCTCGATCCAGTACAGCGCGTTGGCGACGAGGAACCCCCGCACCTCCGGCCTGCCGTAGTTGTAGATCAGCGTGTTCCAGTCGGGGTGGAACCCCTGCCGGGGGTCGGCATGCTCGTAGAGCGCCGTGCCGTCGAAGCGCGCCAGCCCGTGCGCGTCGGCGGGGAAGTGGCCGGGCACCCAGTCGGCGATGACGCCGAGCCCGCGCGCGTGGGCGGCGTCGACGAACGCGGCGAACTCCTCCGGCGTGCCGTACCGGATCGTCGGCGCGTACAGTCCGACCGGCTGATAGCCCCACGACCCGTCGAACGGGTGCTCGGAGACCGGCAGCACCTCGATGTGGGTGAAGCCCATGTCGGCCGCGTAGCCGACGAGCTCGGTCGCGAGCTCGAGGTACGACAGCGGCCTGCCGCCGTCCGCGCGCCGCCACGATCCGAGATGCACCTCGTAGATGCTGACGGGGCCTGATGCCGCCGCACGCTCGCCGCGCGAGGAGAGCCATGCCGCGTCGTCCCACGCGTGCGCGTCGATCCGCCGGACGACCGAGGCGTTCGCCGGCGGGTGCTCGCTGCCGAAGCCGAGCGGATCGGCCTTCTGGGGGAGCGCGGCGCCGTCGGCGTCGAGCAGGTCGTACTTGTACACGGCGCCCTCGGCGAGGCCGGGGACGAACAGCTCCCACACGCCGGTCGCGCCGCGGGGGCGCATGGGGTGCGCCGTCGGGTTCCAGCTGTTGTGGTCTCCGACGACGCTCACGCGCGACGCGCTGGGAGCCCACACGGCGAAGTGCACGCCGTCGACGCCCTGATGGGTGCGCAGGTGCGCGCCGAGCGCCTCCCACAGGCGGCGGTGGTGCCCCTGCGCGATCAGCAGCTCGTCGATCTCGCCGAGCACCGGTCCGAAGCGGTAGGGGTCCTCGCTCTCCTCGACGGCGCCGCCCTGCCATTGGATCCGGAGGCGGTAGAACGGCACAGAGGCGCCGGAGAACACCGCTGGGGCGTCGGGATGGGCGACGAGCTCGGCCGCGTCGGTGTCGTTGGCCGCCCACACCCGCTCGGCACCGGGAACGTGGGCGACGATGCCTGCGCCGTCGGACGTCGGGCCCAGCACGCCGAACGGATCCCCGTGCGTGCCGCGCGCGATCGTCCGCGCCTCCTCCGAGGAGATCAGCGGTGTTGTGCGTCCGTCCATCTGCTTCCTCATCTCCTGCGCGCGCCAGGCGGTCGTTCCCCGCTCACAGCGCGGCCTGCACGTCCCAGATCTCGCTCATGTACTCGCGGATCGCGCGGTCGGAGCTGAAGAACCCGATGCGCGAGACGTTGCACACGGCCATCTGCTGCCACCGGTGCGAGTCGCGGTACGCCTCGTCGACGCGATCCTGCGCCTCGTCGTACGCATCGAAGTCGCTCGCGACCAGGAACCAGTCGTTGTTCCACATCAGGTCGACGATGCCGTTGTAGCGGTCGGGATCGTCCGGGCTGAAGCGGCCCTCCGCGAGCGCCTGCAGCACGTCGCGCATCGCCTGGCTCGCCTCGATCGCGGCGCGGCCGTGGTCGGGCTCGGCCCGGCGCTCGGCGACCTCGTCGGCCGTCAGCCCGAAGAGGAAGAAGTTCTCTGCTCCGACGTGCTCGCGGATCTCGACGTTGGCGCCGTCGAGGGTGCCGATCGTGAGCGCCCCGTTGAGGGCGAACTTCATGTTGCCCGTGCCGGACGCTTCCATGCCGGCCGTCGAGATCTGCTCGGACAGATCGGCGGCGGGGATGAGCTTCTCGGCCATCGTGACGTTGTAGTTCGGCGGGTAGACGACGCGCAGCAGGTCGCGGGTGTCAGGGTCGGCGTTCACGACGGCGGCGACGTCGTTGATCAGCCGAATGACGTCCTTGGCCATCGCGTAGCTCGGCGCGGCCTTCCCTCCGAAGATCTTCACGCGCGGAACCCATCCGGCCTCCGGCTCGCGCTTGATGCGCTGGTAGCGGGCGATGGTCCACAGGATGTTCAGGAGCTGCCGCTTGTACTCGTGCTGGCGCTTGACCTGCACGTCGAAGAGCGCATCGGTCGGCACGTCGATGCCGTGCTCGGCGGCGAGCCAGGAGGCGAAGCGCTCCTTGGCGACGCGCTTCGCGTCGCCGAACGCCGCGAGGAGCGCCGGGTCGTCGACGCGGTGCTCGAGGGCGCGGAGGCGATCGAGGTCGGTCTCCCAGCCGTCGCCGACCGACTCGGTCACGAGGGCCGAGAGCGCGGGGTTCGCGAGCTTCAGCCAGCGCCGCGGCGTGATGCCGTTCGTGACGTTGACGATGCGCCCCGGCGTCAGCGCCTCGAGCCCGGGGAAGAGGTTCTGGCGCACCAGGTCGGTGTGCAGCTCGGAGACGCCGTTCACGCGGTGGCTGGTCGCGAAGGCCAGGTCGCCCATCTTGACGTGGTCGTGCTCGATCAGCCGCAGCCCCTCCGCCGCGTCGCCGTGCAGCTCCACGATGCGCCGGTCGAGCTGCTCGATGATCTGGAGGTGGCGGGGGAGGGTGTCGCGCATCAGGCCGACGTGCCACTGCTCGAGCGCCTCGGGGAGCAGTGTGTGGTTCGTGTAGCCGAGCACCCCGGTGGCGAGGTCGGCCGCGGAGTCGAACGAGAAGCCGTGGTCGTCGACGAGCAGCCGGATGAGCTCGGGGCCGGCGATCGACGGGTGGGTGTCGTTCATCTGGATCGCGACGTGCTCGCCGAGACGCGTCAGGTCGCTGTGCTGGGCGAGGAATCGGGCGAGCACGTCCTGCACGGAGGCCGAGGTGAGGAAGAACTCCTGCGAGAGCCGGAGCCGCTTGCCGTCCGGCGCCGTGTCGTTCGGGTAGAGCACCCTGGTCAGCGTGCGCACCCAGTTCTCGGCGCTGACCGCGCCGAGGTAGTCGCCCGCGTCGAAGCGGCCGAAGTCGAACAGGTCGGCGCCGGGCAGCGCGCCCCACAGCCGGAGGGTGTTCGCCCAGCGCCCGCCGTAGCCGACGACCGGGGTGTCGTGCGCCGTCGCCGCGATCGTCGTGCGCGGCTGCCAGTGCGAGCGGCCGTCGCGCTCGACGACCTCTCCGCCGAACCCGACGCCGTACGCGGTCTCCGGACGGGTCAGCACCCACGGGTTGCCGCCCGTGAGCCACTCGTCCGGCCGCTCGATCTGGCGGCCGTCCTCGAACTCCTGGCGGAACAGACCGTGCTCGTACAGGAGCCCGTAGCCGAAGGCCGGGCAGCCGATCGTCGACATCGACTCGAGGTAGCACGCGGCGAGGCGGCCGAGGCCGCCGTTGCCGAGCGCCGCATCCGGCTCGTCGGCCACGAGCGCGGCGAAGTCGGCGCCGAGATCGGCGAGCGCCTCGGTCGCGGTCTCGCGCAGCCCGAGGTTGATCGCGGCGTCCTCGAGGATGCGCCCCGTCAGGAACTCCATCGACAGGTAGGAGACGCTCTTGCGCTCCTCGTCGCGCGTGCGCCTGGCGGCCTCCGCCCACGGCGCCATCGCGCGGTCCCGGACGGCGTGGCTGAGGGCGGTGCGCCAGTCACGCTCGGTCGCATCGGCGAGCGTCGTCGCCGCCGTGTGGCGGAGGTGGCGGAGCAGCGCGGAGCGGAACATCTCAGGCGTCGGCTCACCCGCGCTGACGCCCGGCCGATCGGTGTCGGTGGGTTCGAAGATCTCGGACATGGCTCCCGCTGTTCGTGAAGGGGTCGTACTGTCTTCGCGAACGCCTGCGGTCGCGTTGGCCACATCCTAGGCACACCGCTGGGCGCTCAGGTGAACGGAATGCGACGGCGCGTCGGAGCGGGTGCCGCGGGCGCGCGCGGAAACGCCCCCGGACGGCCCGTGAGGGGCCGTCCGGGGGCGTCGGAACCCGCGGAATCAGTCGTCGCTGCGCGCGCCGAACACGATCTCGTCCCACGAGGGCATCGCGGCGCGACCGCCGCGCTTGCGCGAGGAATCGTTCCGCGCGGAATCCGCGGACTCGGGCGTGTCGGCGGCGTCATCCGCCCTGCCGGCATCGGCATCGTCGAGGGGTGCGTCGGCGGGCGCCGCTGCGGTCTCAGCGCCGTCGGAGGCGTCCTGCACGCCGGGCAGGTCGAACAGCGACACCGGTCGCGACGGTCCCTTCGCCGGATGGCGGGACGCGCTCTCGTCGATCTCGCTGGTGGGGGCGGGCTCGCGCTGGCCGCGCCTGCGACGCAGCGCCTCGAGGAGGTCGAGGGTCTCCCCGCCCTGATCGGCGTCCTCCTCCGGCTCGGCAGGGGGTGCCGCGGCGGCGGGGGCCGACGTCTGGGCCTGCGACGCATGGTCGACGGCCCGGAGCTTGGGGATGAGGCCCTCGGGAAGGGGCCCCTGTCGCGAGAGCTGGTTCGCATCGCTGTTCAGCGGCGCCAGCGCGCTTCTGCGCGGATCGAACGACCAGCGGGCGTCGTGGTCGACGTCGGCAGCGGTGAAGTCGAGCTTCACCGACCAGCCGTGCTCGTCCTTCCAGCTGGTCCAGCGCTCGCCCGTCGCCCTGAGGTCGGCGAGCTTCGAGCGCACGGCGGAGCCGAATGTGGGGTTCTCCTCGAGGTCGAACTCGGTGCCGATGACGACGGGGACGGCGAGCGCCCTGTCGACGATGTGCTCGCGCTCGGCGAGCACCGGGGTCTCGAACTTGCGCACCACGTCGATGTCGACGCCCAGCAGATCCGAGGTCTCCTCTGCGGACAGTCCGGCCCTGATGCGCGCCTGGATGTCGCGCGGGCTCGCGGCCAGCACGGCGACGGGCTTGACCTCGCGGCCGTACGAGCGCACCTCGTCGCGCAGCACCGCGTCGATGGCCAGGGTGAACCGCTGCCCGGACTCATCCGCCAGAATGAGGCGGTCGTCCTCCGATCCGATGATCGTGAGCTGTTCCATGCGTGCTCCCTCCGCAATTGCGGTCGCCAGCAATCGTGTCACGGAGGGGCCGCGTCGGCGGGAATATGCAGGGCGCGCCGCGGGTTTGGCAGAAGACCCGCACGGGCGCATTTGCGAAACGCGCCCCGCTCGTGCAAACTAACGCCGCTCCTCGACGCTTCGAGGGGTGCCCGGACCTGATGAAAGAAGTGACGCCAAGAGCATGGCAACCGACTACGACGCACCGCGCAAGACCGAGGACGACAACAACGAGTCGATCGAGGCGCTGAAGGCGGCGCGCAACAACCCGCTCCCGGGGAGCTCGGAGACGGACGACGCCGACAACCCCGGTTTCGAGCTGGGCGGCGCCGACCTGTCGAACGTGGAGCTCGACGTCGTCGTGCTCCCCGCACAGGACGACGAGTTCACCTGCATGCAGTGCTTCCTCGTGAAGCACCGCTCGCAGATGGCGGGAACCGACGCGAACGGCCCGTACTGCGTCGACTGCGCCTGACCCCGCGCGTCGGCCCCGTCGCCGACGACCCCCGACTCAGCCCGGCCGCCTTACGGCGCGCCGGGCTGAGTCGTTCCTGGGAGTCGTGAGCAATCGGCTGAGAAAGTCCGCCCAGCCTGGGAGAGCGCCGCTAGCCGCGCACCGCTCGACGCTGCGCGTGGGCGACGAGCGCGGCTAGGCGATCCGGCGTGCGCGTCGAGATGGTCCAGCTCGTGGCCGGATCGTCGGCGTCGATGACGGGCACGCGCACGATGCCGTCGATGCCGCCGCGGATGAGGTGCCATCCGTGCACGTCGAGCTTGCTGCCGCGGGCGTCCTTCGCCTCGTCGCCCGTGAGGGCCTCCGGTTCGCCGAGCAGCGAGACGTCGATGTGCGCGCGCCCCGCCCGCAGCGTCGATCCGGTGAGGGACAGCCGGGGCGCGAGCCCGATCAGCGCGGCCACGACCAGCACCGCGACGACGACGCCGATCACCAGTGCGAGCGTCCGGTCCATCCGGACGAAGACGAGGGAGGCCATCGGTGCGACGACGCCTGCGCTGACGATCACCCAGAGCGAGGGAGCGAGGCGCTCGCGGTACGTCGGGGCCTGCGCGGGCTGCGTGGCCGGGGAAGTGTGCATTGCTAGTACCCTCGATGCGTGAGCGAAACCGTAACCGTGCCCATTGTCGCATCGGTCATCCCCGAGTACGCCCACCCGAACGACGCGGGTGCAGATCTCGTCTCGCGCGAGGCGCTCCGCCTCGAGCCTGGCGAGCGGGCGCTGGTGGGGACGGGTGTGCGCATCGCGCTGCCGGACGGACACGCCGCCTTCGTCGTGCCGCGCAGCGGCCTCGCGGCCAAGCATGGAATCACCATCGTGAACTCGCCCGGCACCATCGACGCCGGCTACCGAGGCGAGATCCGGGTCGCGCTGCTGAACACCGACGCGCGCGAGGCCTACGACATCGCGGAGGGCGACCGCATCGCCCAGCTCATCGTGATGCCCGTCGCCCAGGCGCGCTTCCTGCCGGTCGACGACCTGGACGAGAGCGCGCGCGGCGAGGGCGGGTTCGGCTCGACGGGCTACCAGCATCAGGCGCAGGCCGGTGCGACGAACGAGGAGATCGAGAGCAAGTGAGCGACGAGAACAGCAAAGAGCCGGCGGCCGATCAGGTCGCCGAGACGGCCGAGCAGAGCGACGCCGTCGCCGAGCAGACGTCGGACAACGGCAAGTCCGCGCCGGCCGACCGTGCAGATGCCGGACCGTTCGATGCGTCCGAGGTCAACCCGGTCCAGCCCTACATCGATCTCGGCGGACTGAAGGTGCTGCCCCGCGACGGGCTGAACCTGCGCCTCGAGATCGAGGAGAAGACCAAGCGCATCGTCGCGATCGGCCTCGACTACGTCGATTCGACCCTGCAGGTGCAGCCGTTCGCCGCACCCCGCACGAACGGCCTGTGGAACGAGACCCGCGAGCAGCTGCGCGAGCAGGTCCGCTCGCAGGGAGGGCGCGTCGAGGAGCGCGAGGGCCCGCTGGGCGCCGAGCTGCTCGCCGAGGTGCCGACCGCCGACGCCGAGGGCGGCCGTGCGATGCACCTGGCGCGCTTCGTCGGCGTCGACGGACCCCGCTGGTTCCTGCGCGGCGTGATCGGCGGAAAGGCGGCGAGCGACCCGGAGGCCGCGGCCCAGGTCGAGGACCTGTTCCGCTCCCTCGTCGTCGTGCGCGGCGCCAGCCCCATGCCGCCGCGCGACCTGATCCCGCTGAAGATGCCCGCATCGCCGGGCGCGGCGTGAGCAGCGGCCCGACCGAGCGCCCCGCGGGCTCGGGCGACGAGAACGACCCGTCTGGCCGGGCGGACGAGAGCGAACGCTCCGGCGAGCACGAACCGACGGCCTCCGAGATCTTCGAGCATGCCGTCGACTCCGCCGCGCGCCGCGCGGGGATCGACCCGGAGGCGGACGAGCCGACCGGCGCCGTCGTGTGGCGCGTCATCGGCGGCTGGCGCGGCGTCGCCGAGACCGTGGTGCCGCTGCTCGGCTTCATCGTCGTCTACACGATCACGTCCCAGCTGCTGCTCTCTCTTGCGATCTCCGTCGGCGCCGCCGCGGTGTTCACCGTCATCCGGCTGCTGATGAAGTCGCCGCCCATCGCGGCGCTCTCCGGCCTCATCGCGGCGGTGGTGGCCGCGGGCCTTCCCCTGTTCACCGGCAGGGCGGAGGACCAGTTCGTCATCGGATTCATCACCAACATCGCCTACGGCTCGGCGTTCCTGATCTCGGCGCTGGTGCGCTGGCCCCTCATCGGCGTGATCGTCGGATTCCTGGTCGGCGAGGGTCTCGCATGGCGCTCCGACCGGCGCAAGCGGCGCGTGTTCGCCTGGCTGTCGCTGGCCTGGGCCGCACTGTTCCTGCTGCGCCTCGGGCTGCAGCTGCCGTTCTACTTCGCGCACGACGTCACGACGCTCGGCACCGTGAAGCTGATCATGGGGATCCCGCTGTTCGCGCTGGTTCTGGCCGGTACCTGGCTGGCATCGCGCCGTCTCTATCCGCGCGCGGACGACACGGCTGCACAGCGGGCCCCCGAGGATCGGGCATAATAGAATTTATCTTGACGTCAAGATAAATTGCCCCTGACGCGAGCCCGCGTCGCCCCGCCCGTTACTTAGGTGTTCCTTGCTAGCCCACGAGGCTCTCGAGGGGCAGGATGAGTGACAGAGTCTGCGGTCAATTCCGAAGGAGACGAACCGGTGTCCACGGTCAACAGCTTCGGTGCGAAGAGCACCCTGACGGTCGGCAGCTCCGACTACGAGATCTTCCGCCTCGACGCCGTCGAGGGTTACGAGAAGCTCCCATACAGCCTGAAGGTCCTCCTCGAGAACCTGCTTCGCACCGAGGATGGTGCGAACGTCACGAAGGAGCAGATCTCCGCCCTCGGCAGCTGGGACCCCCAGTCCGAGCCGAACACCGAGATCCAGTTCACGCCTGCGCGCGTCGTCATGCAGGACTTCACGGGCGTTCCCTGCATCGTCGACCTCGCGACGATGCGCGAGGCCGTCACCGCCCTCGGCGGCGACCCCGACAAGATCAACCCGCTCTCGCCGGCCGAGATGGTCATCGACCACTCGGTCATCGCCGACTTGTTCGGCCGTGAGGACGCGCTCGAGCGCAACGTCGAGATCGAGTACGAGCGCAACGGCGAGCGCTACCAGTTCCTGCGCTGGGGCCAGACGGCCTTCGACGACTTCAAGGTCGTGCCGCCCGGAACGGGCATCGTCCACCAGGTCAACATCGAGCACCTCGCCAAGGTCATCTACGACCGCCCGGCGAACGGTGTGCTCCGCGCGTACCCCGACACCTGCGTCGGCACCGACTCGCACACGACGATGGTCAACGGCCTCGGCGTGCTCGGCTGGGGCGTCGGCGGCATCGAGGCCGAGGCCGCCATGCTCGGCCAGCCGGTGTCGATGCTCATCCCGCGCGTCGTCGGCTTCAAGCTCTCCGGCGAGATCCCGGCGGCCGTGACGGCGACCGACGTCGTGCTCACGATCACCGACATGTTGCGCAAGCACGGCGTCGTCGGCAAGTTCGTCGAGTTCTACGGCGAGGGCGTCGGCTCCGTGCCGCTCGCCAACCGCGCCACCATCGGCAACATGTCGCCCGAGTTCGGCTCGACGGCCGCGATCTTCCCCGTCGACGACGTCACGCTCGACTACCTCCGCCTGACCGGCCGCGACGAGCAGGCCGTCTCCCTGGTCGAGAAGTACGCCAAGGAGCAGGGCCTCTGGCACGACCCGTCGCGCGAGGCGCAGTACAGCGAGTACCTCGAGCTCGACCTGTCGACGGTCGTCCCGTCGATCGCCGGCCCGAAGCGCCCGCAGGACCGCATCCTGCTCTCGGAGGCCAAGGGCCAGTTCGAGAAGGACATCCTGAACTACGCGTCGGCGTCCGATGAGGCCACGGTCGAGATCGAGGGCACGTTCCCCGCTTCCGATCCGAGCACGGCGCCGGGCGTCGAGCACGAGCACGAAGTCTCCAACGGCGTCTCGCACCAGCATGAGAGCACTGAGCTGCTCTCGAGCGGCTCGGCGCATCCCGCGGCGAACCCCGTCAAGGTGACGACCCCCGAGGGTCAGAACTACATCCTCGACAACGGCGCGGTCACGCTGGCTGCGATCACGTCGTGCACCAACACGTCGAACCCGTCGGTCATGATCGCCGCTGGTCTTCTCGCCCGCAAGGCGCGCGAGAAGGGCCTGAAGCAGAAGCCGTGGGTCAAGACGACGCTCGGCCCCGGCTCGAAGGTCGTCACCGACTACTACGAGAAGTCGGGCCTCGACAAGGATCTCGAGGGCCTCGGCTTCTACACCGTCGGCTACGGCTGCACGATCTGCATCGGCAACTCGGGCCCCATGATCCCCGAGGTCTCGGCTGCGATCAACGACAACGACCTCGCGGTCACGTCGGTGCTCTCGGGCAACCGCAACTTCGAGGGCCGCATCAGCCCCGACGTGAAGATGAACTACCTCGCGTCGCCGCCGCTCGTCGTGGCGTACGCCCTGGCCGGCTCGATGCACTTCGACTTCGACGCCGACGCGCTCGGCACCGACGCCGACGGCAACGACGTCTTCCTGAAGGACATCTGGCCCGCACCCGACGAGGTGCAGGAGATCATCGACTCGTCGATCTCGCGCGACCAGTTCATCACGCAGTACAAGACGGTGTTCGACGGCGACGAGCGCTGGACGAGCCTGCCGACGCCCGAGGGTGCGACCTTCGAGTGGGCCGAGGACTCGACGTACGTCCGCAAGGCTCCGTACTTCGACGGCATGAGCCTCGAGCTCACCCCCGTCAGCGACATCACGGGTGCGCGCGTGCTCGCCAAGCTCGGCGACTCGGTCACGACTGACCACATCTCGCCCGCCGGCGCGATCAAGGCCGACACCCCGGCCGGTCAGTACCTCACCGAGCACGGCATCGACCGCAAGGACTTCAACTCCTACGGCTCGCGCCGCGGCAACCACGAGGTGATGATCCGCGGCACGTTCGCGAACATCCGCCTGCGCAACCAGCTCCTCGACAACGTCGAGGGCGGATACACGCGCGACTTCACCCAGGCCGAGGCGCCGCAGTCGTTCATCTACGACGCGTCGCAGAACTACCAGGCGGCGGGCACCCCGCTCGTCGTCCTCGGCGGCAAGGAGTACGGCTCGGGCTCGTCGCGCGACTGGGCGGCCAAGGGCACCAGCCTGCTGGGCGTGCACGCCGTGATCACCGAGAGCTTCGAGCGCATCCACCGCTCGAACCTCATCGGCATGGGCGTCGTGCCGCTGCAGTTCCCCGCGGGCGAGTCGGCCGACTCGCTCGGCCTCGACGGCACCGAGTCGTTCTCGATCACGGGTCTGACCGAGCTGAACGAGGGCCGCACGCCGAAGACGGTCCGCGTCGTCGCCGAGCCGACCGAGCACTCGCCGGCCGGCAAGCAGACGGTGGAGTTCGACGCGGTCGTCCGCATCGACACCCCGGGCGAGGCCGACTACTACCGAAACGGCGGCATCCTGCAGTACGTGCTCCGCTCGCTCGTCTGAGCACGCACAGCGCGGCGTTCTCCTCGGTCGACGTGCGAAGCACGACTCCGTCGTCGGCCTTGCGCTGCACGCACTCAGACAACCGAGGGCACGCACAGCGCACACAGCGCGAAGAGCCCCGCTCGGCATCCGGATGGATGCCGAGCGGGGCTCTTCGCGTCGAACGGGCGACCTCCCGCGCGGACTCGCCGAGTTCCCTGGTCGACGGCGTAACCTCGAGGTATGACTCTGCTGGAATCGATCGGTGGGCCGCGCGACCTCGACGCGCTGAGCGCGGCGCAGCTCAAGCAGCTCGCCGGTGAGATCCGCGAGTTCCTCGTCGCCAACGTCTCCCGCTCCGGCGGGCACCTCGGGCCGAACCTCGGCGTCGTCGAGATGACGATCGCCCTCCATCGCGTGTTCCGCTCGCCCGACGACCCGATCATCTTCGACACGGGGCACCAGTCGTACGTCCACAAGCTGCTCACGGGGCGCCAGGACTTCGACGGCCTTCGAACCCGCGGGGGCCTCGCCGGCTACCCGCAGCGCTCCGAGAGCGAGCACGACGTCGTCGAGTCGTCGCACGCGTCGAGCTCGCTGAGCTGGGCCGACGGCATCTCGCGCGCCTTCGCCCGCACGGGGCGGGCCGACAGGCACGTCGTCGCGGTGATCGGCGACGGCGCCCTCACGGGCGGGATGACCTGGGAGGCGCTCAACAACATCACGGACGACAACGAGCGCAACCTCGTGATCGTCATCAACGACAACGGGCGCTCGTACGCGCCCACGATCGGGGGAGTGGCCCGCTACCTGAACCGGGTCAGGACCGCCGGCACGTACCGCTCGCTCGACGCGACCTCCGGCCGCATGGCTGGCAAGTTCGGCGCGATCGGCCGGGCGCTGTACCGAGGCATCCGCGGCGGCACGCGCGGGTTCCTCTCGCGCTTCGCGAACTACTCGCCGCTGTACTCGCAGCTCGGCATCAAGTACCTCGGTCCGATCGACGGGCACGACGTGCGCGCCATGACCGAGGCGCTCGAGCTGGCCAAGTCGTACGGCGCGCCGGTGATCGTGCACACCATCACCGAGAAGGGCCGGGGCTACGAGCCCGCTCGCAACGACGAGGCCGACCAGTTCCACGCCGTCGGGCGCATCGATCCCGAGACGGGGAAGCCCATCTCGCACGGCTCCGGCCAGTCGTGGACCGACGCTTTCGCCGACGAGCTCGTGCGCGTGGGCGAGCAGCGGGAGGACGTCATCGCGATCACCGCGGCGATGCTGCGCCCCACGGGCCTCGCGCCGTTCGCCGAGCGGTTCCCGAATCGGGTCTACGACGTCGGCATCGCCGAGCAGCACGCCGTCACCTCGGCGGCAGGCCTCGCCTTCGGCGGCCTTCACCCCGTCGTCGCCCTGTACTCGACGTTCGTCAACCGGGCGTTCGACCAGGTGCTGATGGACGTCGCCCTCCACGGCGCCGGGGTCACGTTCGTGCTCGACCGGGCCGGCGTCACGGGGCCCGACGGCCCGAGCCACCACGGCATGTGGGATCTCGCGCTGCTGCACATCGTGCCGAACGTGCGCATCGCCGCGCCGCGCGACGCCGCCCGCGTGCGCGAGGAGCTGCGCGAAGCTGTCGACGTCGCCGACGCGCCCACCGTCATCCGCTATTCGAAGGGCTCGGTCCCCGAATCGATCGACGCGATCGAGCGCCTCGCCGACGGCGTCGACGTCCTCTCGCGCGACGAGACCGAGGACGTCCTCCTCATCGGCATCGGGCCGTTCGCGTCGCTCGCGCTCGACGTGGCCGCGCGGCTGAAGGCGCAGGGGATCGGCGCCACAGTGATCGACCCCCGCTGGGTCGTGCCGGTGGCCGACTCGGTCATCGAGCTCGCCGCGCGACACCGTCTCGTCATCACGATCGAGGACGGCATCCGTGTCGGCGGCATCGGCACGCGGGTGCGGCAGGTGCTGCGCGAGGCGGGCATCGACACCGCCGTCGACGAGCTCGGCCTGCCCGACGCGTTCATCGACCACGCGTCGCGGGAGCAGATCCTCGCCGACGCCGGCCTGACGCCGGCGAAGATCGCCCAGGACGTCGTGTCGCAGGTGCTCGGCACCCGAATCCCGGTGGCGCGCTCCGAAGCGGAGCACGGGCTGCGGACGCCGACCGAGCCGATCAGCAAGATCACGCGCTCGCGCGGCTGATCTCCGCGACGCGCCGCGCGCGGTGGGAATGGCGCGGCGGCCCGCGCCGCTATAGCCTGTAAGGCTCTGCCCATCCGACCCCGCGTGAGAAGATGACCACCTCTGAACCCACCGGGCGCCTGCCGCTGCATCGCGCCCTCCTGCGCCTCGTGCCGTTCGCCAAGGCCGACCTGCCCCGCATCGGGCTGGGCGGCCTCTCGGCGCTCGGCGCGTCGCTCGTCGCGCTGATGATCCCGACGGTCCTCGAGGGCATCGTCGCCGGGCCCCTCGCCGAGCGCGACGCCGGCCCCGTGGTGTGGGGCGCGCTCGTGGTGCTGGGGCTGGGTCTCGCGGAGGCCGGATTCGTGTGGCTGCGTCGGTGGCTCGTGCTCGAGCCGGCCTCGTCCATCGAGTACAACATCCGGACGACCTTCTACAACCGCCTGCAGCGGCTGCCGATCGCGTTCCACGACCGCTGGCAGAGCGGCCAGCTGCTCAGCCGGATGATGCAGGACATCGGCATGCTCAGGCGCTGGCTGGCGTTCGGGCTCATCCTGCTCGTCGTCAACCTGCTGACGATCGTCATCGGCGCCGTCCTGCTGTTCCAGTGGCACTGGCTGCTCGCGACGGTCTTCCTCGCGACCGGCGTGCCGATCTTCATCCAGGCCTACCGCTTCGAGCAGCGCTACGGTCTGCTGACCAGGCGCAGCCAGGACCAGCAGGGCGACCTCGCCACCAGCGTCGAGGAGAGCGTGCACGGCATCCGCGTGCTGAAGGCGTTCGGCCGAGGCTCGCACGCGCTGCGGAAGTTCGCGCGGCAGGCGGAGGGGCTCCGCGACACCGAGATGAGCAAGGCCCGCTCGATCGCCGGCATCGACTTCGTGCTGGTGTTCCTGCCGGAGATCGCGTTCGCGGTCTGCCTCGCGGTGGGCATCGCCCTCGCCCAGGCCGGCGAGGTCACCGTCGCCCAGCTGTTCGCCTACTTCGCGATGGCGACGATCCTGCGCTGGCCGCTCGAGTCCATCGGGTTCCTGTTCTCGTTCATGCTCGACGCGCGGACGGCGACCGATCGCATCTTCGAGGTCTTCGACGAGATCGACACGATCACGAGCCCCGCACTGCCCACGACGCTCGACGCGCCCCGCGGCGCGCTCTCGTTCGAGGGCGTGCACTTCCGGTACCAGGACGCGCGCGAGCACGAGCGCGATCTGCTCGACGGCATCGACCTCGAGCTGAAGCCGGGGGAGACCATGGCCATGGTCGGGCTCACCGGATCGGGGAAGACGACGCTGACGACCCTGCCGACTAGGCTGTACGACGTCACGGGCGGGCGGGTCGCGCTCGACGGCGTCGACGTGCGCGAGTTCGATCTCGTCGAGCTGCGCCGGCACATCGCGACGGCGTTCGAGGATGCGACGCTGTTCTCGGCCTCGGTGCGCGAGAACGTGCTCCTCGGCCGCGACGACCTCGACCCCGGGTCTCCGGAGGCGGACCGCGTGCTCGCCGAGGCGCTCGACGTCGCGCAGGCGGAGTTCGTCGATCAGCTGCCCGAGGGCGTCGAGACGATGATCGGCGAGGAGGGCATGAGCCTGTCGGGCGGCCAGCGCCAGCGGCTCGCGCTGGCGCGCGCCGTCGCGGCGAAGCCCAGGGTGATCGTCATGGACGACCCGCTCTCGGCGCTCGACGTCGATACGGAGGAGCGCGTCCAGACCGAGCTGCGCCGCGTGCTGGCCGGCACGACGGCGCTCGTTATCGCGCATCGCCCGTCGACGGTGGCGCTCGCCGACCGCGTCGCGCTCCTCGAGCACGGCCGCGTCGTCGCCGTCGGCGCGCACACCGAGCTGCTCGCCTCGTCCGCCGCGTACCGCGCCGTGATCTCGAGCATCGAGGACGAGGCGCGCGACGAACGAGCCATCCGCAACGATCCGAACCCGACGGCGAGCCTCGATCTGCAGGCGATCGCCGATCTGGCCGCCCGCGACGACCAGGGGAGCGCGCTGTGAGCGGCACGATGCACGGAGTCGCCGGTGAGGACCGCGTCGAGTACACCCGCGAGGAGAGCAGGGCCGTCCGGCGCCGTTCGATGCGCCTGCTGATCTCGCTCATGCGCCCGCTCGCCTGGCGGATCATCGGCGTCTCGATCGTCGTCATCGCCCAGGTCGGCGTGCGCGTGCTCGGCCCTGCGCTGCTCGGCATCGGGCTGAACACCGCGCTGCCCGCCGTGCTCGACGGTGCGGACTGGGGCCCGACCTGGCTCGTGGTCGGCGCGTACGCCGTGTCGGCGCTCGTGGGGGCCGGGCTGCTGGCGTGGTACGACGTGCTGGTGGCGCGGGTGACCCAGCAGGTGCTCCTCGATCTGCGCCTGCGCGTCTTCCGCCACACGCAGCGGCTGAGCCTCGAGTTCCACGAGAGCTACACGTCCGGCCGCATCATCTCGCGCCAGACTAGCGACCTCGAGACCATCCGCGACCTGTTCGCCGGCGGACTGAACGAGCTGGTCGCCGGCGTGCTCTACAGCGCGTTCACGTTCGTCGCGCTGATGATCGTCGACTGGCAGTCCGGTCTGATCGTGGCCGTCTGCCTCGTGCCGCTCGCCCTGCTGATGCGGTGGTTCTACGGCGCGTCGCAGACCGCGTACCGCGGAACCCGCGTGCACAGCGCGCGCGTGATCGTGAAGTTCGTCGAGACGATGACGGGGATCAGGGCGGGCAAGGCGTTCCGCACCGAGCCGCGCAACGAGGCGGAGTTCGGCAGGCTCGCCGGAAGCTACCGCGACGCGAACATCAGGGTCGTGCGGCTGTTCGGCACGTTCGAGCCGTGCCTGATGGCGATCGCGGCCGTCGCGACGGGATCCGTCGTGCTGTGGGGCGGCCTGCGCATCACCGACGACGCGTTCACCGTCGGCGCGCTGTTGGCGGCCGTGCTGTACGTGCGCAACTTCTTCGCGCCGCTGCAGGAGGTGGCGATGTTCCTGAACTCCTACCAGGCCGCCGCCGCTGCGCTCGAGAAGGTGTCGGGCGTCCTCGAGGAGGAGCCGACGGTTCCCGAGCCCGCTCATCCGGTGGCGCTCGAGAGCGCCCGCGGGCACCTCGCGTTCGAGGATGTCGAGTTCGGCTACGGCCCCGAGCGCGTGGTGCTGCCCGAGTTCGCGCTCGACATCCCGAGCGGCCAGACGGTCGCCGTGGTCGGCACGACGGGAGCCGGCAAGTCGACGCTCGCGAAGCTGGTCTCGCGCTTCTACGACCCGTCGGCCGGTCGCGTCGCGCTCGACGGGGTCGACCTGCGAGAGCTGTCGTCGCAGGATCTGCGCCGCGCCGTGATCATGGTGACGCAGGAGGCGTACCTGTTCAGCGGAACGGTCGCAGACAACATCGCGCTCGGACGACCGGGCGCGAGCGAGGACGAGGTGGTCGCGGCCGCGCGAGCCGTCGGCGCGCACACGTTCATCGAGCAGCTGCCCGACGGCTACGACACCGACGTCAACAAGCGGGGCGGGCGGGTGTCGGCCGGCCAGCGCCAGCTGATCTCGTTCGCGCGGGCGTTCCTCGCCGACCCGGCCGTTCTGATCCTCGACGAGGCGACGGCATCGCTCGACATCCCGAGCGAGCGCGCGATCCAGCGCGCCCTGCAGACGCTTCTCGCCGACCGCACGGCGATCATCATCGCTCACCGGCTGTCGACGGTCGAGATCGCCGACCGTGTGCTGGTGATGGAGCACGGCCGCGTGATCGAGGACGACGCACCGGAGACCCTCATCGCGGGCACGGGCACCTTCGCGCGGCTGCACGCGGCGTGGAAGGCGTCCCTGGTCTGAGCGGCGCACGGCGCGGCGCGCGCCGCCGGGAACACGAAAGCGCGGGGCGAACCGGATGACCGGCTCGCCCCGCGCTGTTCGTGCAGGTTACGCGACTCCGCGGATCTGCGGGTCGTGGAACGCCCCGCCTGCCGCGCGCTCGCTGGCGCCGACGCGGTCGAGGTAGGCGGTCGCACCGCCGTCGATCATCGGCCATCCGGCGCCCAGGATGAGCGCGAGGTCGATGTCCTCGACCTCCCCGACCACGCCCTCGTCGAGCATCAGCCGGATCTCGCGGGCGAGCTCGTCCTCGACGCGGCGCAGGATCTCGGCGTCGCCGACGGGCGACTTGCCGAACTCGAGCGCCTTCGCCGCCGCCTTCGACCATCCGGTGATGCGGCCCTTCTTGTCGCGCTCGAGCGGGGAGTCGACCCCGGCGGCCGCGTGCAGGTTCGTCGAGTTGTAGAACCGGTCGGGGAAGTGGCTCGCCATCGTGTCCTGCACGTGGGCGGCGACCTTCCAGCCAACCAGATCGATCAGCTCGAACGGACCCATCGGGAGGCCGAGCGGCGCGAACGCGCGCTCGACGTCGGTGAGGGGCGTGCCCTCGTCGACGGCTCGAGCCGCCTCGCCCATCACCTTCGCGAGGAGGCGGTTGACGATGAAGCCGGGGGCGTCGGCCGATCCGATCGCGTTCTTGCGCAGGTTCTTCGCGACGACGAAGCCGGTCGACAGCGCCTCGTCGCTCGCCTGCGGCGTCCGCACGACCTCGACGAGGGGCATGACCGCCACCGGGTTGAAGAAGTGGAAGCCGATGAGGCGCTCGGGGTGCTCGAGCACCGAGCCGATCTCCTCGACCGAGAGCGACGAGGTGTTGGTCGCGAGGATCGCGTCGGGCGCGATGATCTGCTCGATCTCGCGGAACACCTGCTGCTTGACCGAGGTCTCCTCGAACACGGCCTCGATGACGAAGTCGGCGTCGGCGAACGCGGTCTTGTCGACCGTGCCGGTGACGAGCGCGCGCAGCTGGTTGGCGCTGTCGCCGTCGAGGCGGCCCTTCGCCTCCAGCTTGCCGATCTCGTCGCGGATGTAGCCGAGGCCCTTGTCGACGCGCGCCTGGTCGACGTCCGTGATCACGACGGGCACCTGCAGGCGGCGGACGAAGAGCAGCGCGAACTGGCTGGCCATCAGACCCGCCCCGATCACGCCGACCTTGGTCACCTTGCGCGCGAGGTCCTTGTCCGGTGCGGCGACCGGACGCTTGGCGCGCTTCTGCACCAGGTCGAAGCCGTACATCGACGCGGCGAACTGGTCGCCCACGATCAGGTCGCTGAGCGCCTCGTCCTCGCGGGCGAAGCCGTCTTCGCGGGTGCCGGTGCGGGCCTTCTCGAGCAGGTCGAGCGCGCGGTACGGCGAGAGCGGAACCGTGCCGATCCGCTGCTCGAGCATGCCGCGGGCGATCTTGATCGCCGCAGGCCACTTGACGGTCCGCTCGATCTTGCCCGGCGCGTTCTTCCGCTCGACGGCGACGGCGCCCGAAAGCACGCCGTCCGCCCACGCGAGCGACTCCTCGAGGTACGCGGCGGGCGAGAAGATCGCGTCGAACATCCCGAAGTCGTACGCCTGCTGCGGCTTCAGCGTGCGGTTCTGCTTGAGCGGGTTCGAGACGATGACCTCGAGCGCGTTCTCGATGCCGATGAGGTTCGGCAGCAGGTACGCGCCTCCCCAACCGGGGATGATGCCGAGGAAGACCTCAGGCAGGGCGATCGCCGCGGCGGACGAGTCGATCGTGCGGTAGGTCGAGTTCAGCGCGATCTCGACGCCGCCGCCGAGGGCGAGGCCGTTGACGAAAGCGAAGCTCGGCACGCCGAGGGTCGAGAGCTTGCCGAGCACCTGGTGCCCGCGCTGTGCGATCAGCACGGCGTTCTGCCGGTCCTGCAGCGACTGGATCTGCGAGAGATCGGCGCCGGCTGCGAAGATGTACGGCTTGCCCGTGATCGCGACGGCGTCGATCTCGCCGGCGGCGGCGCGGGCGCGGAGGCCCTCGAGCACGTCGTTCAGCTCGGTGAGCGTGCGGGGGCCGAGCGTGTTGGGCCTGCGGTGGTCGCGGCCGTTGTGCAGCGTGATCAGCGCGAGGGTCCGCCCGCTCGCGAGTGCGACGTCGCGCACCAGCGAGTGGGTGACGACCTCGTCGGCGGCCGCCGCGTCGAGGGGCGAGAAATCGATGGCTTCGTAATCGGTCATCGTCGTCACTTCCGCTTCTTGCCGGTGTAGTGGGGGTTCTCCCAGACCACGGTGCCGCCCTGGCCGAGGCCGACGCACATGGCGGTGAGGCCGTAGCGCACATCGGGCCGCTCGGCGAACTGCGCCGCGAGCTGGATCATGAGGCGGACGCCGGAGGCGGCCAGGGGGTGGCCGAGCGCGATCGCGCCGCCCCACTGGTTGACCCGTGCGTCGTCGTCTGCGATGCCGAAGTGGTCGAGGAAGCTCAGCACCTGGACGGCGAAGGCCTCGTTGAGCTCGAACAGCCCGATGTCGGAGATGCTGAGGCCGGCCTTCGCCAGCGCCTTCTCGGTCGAAGGGATAGGGCCGATGCCCATGATCTCCGGCTGCACGCCGGAGAACGCGAACGACACCATGCGCATCTTGGGCCGGAGCCCGAGCTCCTTGACGGCGGCGCCTCCCGCGAGAAGGCTCACGGTCGCGCCGTCGGTCAGCGGGGAGGACGTGCCGGCGGTGACGCGCCCGTGCGGGCGGAACGGCGTCTTCAGGCCGGCGAGGCCCTCGAGCGTGGTCTCGGGGCGGCGCCCCTCGTCGACCGTCGCCAGTCCGAACGCGCCGTCTGCGCCCTGCACCGAGACCGGCACGAGGTCGGGCTGGATCTTGCCCGCGTCGTAGGCGGCCTGGACCTTCTGCTGACTGAGCATGCCGAAACGGTCGGCGCGCTCCTTCGTGAGCTGCGGGAAGCGGTCATGGATGCGCTCGGCCGTGTTGCCCATGTTAAGGGCGTTCGGGTCGACGAGTCGCTCCGCGACGAAGCGGGGGTTCGGATCGGCGTTCGCGCCGATCGGGTGGTGCCCCATGTGCTCGACGCCGCCGGCGATCGCCACGTCGTACATGCCGACGCCGATCGATGCGCCCATCGTGGTGACCGCCGTCATCGCGCCGGCGCACATCCGCTCGATCGCGAGGCCGGGCACGCTCTGCGGCAGACCGGCGAGGATCGCGGTGCTGCGGCCGAGGGTGAGGCCCTGGTCGCCGGTCTGGGAGGTCGCGGCGATGGCGACGTCGTCGACGCGGTCCTTCGGCACCCCGCCGTTGCGATCCATCAGACCGATCATCGCCTTCACGACGAGATCGTCTGCGCGCGTCTGCGCGTACATTCCCTTGTCTCCTGCGCGCCCGAAGGGCGTGCGGACTCCGTCCACGAAATAGACGTCCGAGAGCTCGGCCACTCTGCCTCCCTAGTTGGTTTCCCTCAGCCTAGGGGGAGGGCATCGACGCGGCGCGAGTCGGTTGGGCGGACCCTACGAAGCGGCTTCGTCGTCGTCGGCGGCCGGTTGGGCGGCGCGCACAAACGCGCCGGCGATCGCGGGCGCCGTCTCCTGCGCCTGCCAGTCGCGCGCGCCGAGGTCGCGCAGCGCGGCCCCGATGCCCTCAGCGGCGGCGTCGGCGGGCGGCTGCCACGCGATCCGGCGGAGCAGATCGGGCGTCAGCAGGTTCTCAGCAGGCAACTCGAGCTCGTCCGCCCGCTCGGCGATCGCCGCGCGGGAGAGCTTCAGTCGGCGGTCGGCCTCCGGGTTGCGGTCGCGCCACGCCTTGGGCGGGGGGAACGCGCTCTCGCCCTTGGCCCGCTCGGTCGGGAGGTCGTCGCTCGCGCGACCGGCGGCCATCGCGTTCCACCATCGGTCGATCTGCGTGCGGCTGGCGCGCCCGGTGAACGCCTTCAGCCCGGCGAGCGCCGAGCGCGACGTCGGCCCCGCAAGAACGGCGGCGACGATCGCCCGGTCGGGGAGGAGGCGCCCCGGTGAGACATCGCGCTCCCTGGCGTACTCCTCCCGAGCGGTCCAGAGCTCGCGGGCGACCGCGAGCGCTCGGCGGCCTCTGACCGCGTGCAGGCCGCTGAGGCGGCGCCACGGCTCCTGGCGAGGGGGCTTGGGCGCCAACGTGCGCACGTGCTCGAACTCGGCGCGGGCCCAGTCGCTCTTGCCGGCCTCGGCGAGCGCCTCGTCCTCGCGGTCGCGCACGTCGAGCAGGTACTCGACGTCGAGCGCCGCGTACTCGAGCCACGCGTCGGGCAGCGGTCTGGTCGACCAATCGGCCGCCGAGTGCTCCTTCTTCAGCTCGATGCCCACCGTGCGCTCCGTGACGGCGGCGAGGCCGACCTTCGGCCAGCCGAGCAGGCGCGCGGTGAGCTCGGTGTCGAAGATCTCGCGGGGGACGAGCCCGATCTCGCGCAGCGAGGGCAGATCCTGGCTCGCCGCGTGGAATACCCACTCCGCGTCGCCGATCGCGCCCTGCAGCGCGGCATGCTCGTCGAACGCCGGCGCGTCGATGAGGTAGGTGCCCGCTCCTCGCCGGAACACCTGCACGAGGTACGCGCGCTGCGAGTAGCGGAAGCCGGAGGCGCGCTCGACGTCGACCGCGACGGGCCCCGACGCCGAGGCCAGCGCCTCGATCGCGGCGTCGTACGCCGCCTGGGTATCGATGACGGCGTAGGAATCAGTCACGTTATGCCTTTCGAGCGCCGAAGACGGCGATCTTCTCGGACCCGGGCGGAAGCCCCGCGAGCATGCAGACCAGTTCGGCCCATGCCTCGACGTGCGCCCGGGGGTCGCCGACCGGCGACCACGAGGCGCGGAGCTCGATCTGCGCGCCGTCGCCCTCGTCGGCCAGTGAGCCGAACCCGGTCGAGAGCGTCTTCGTCGCCGTGCCGGATGCCGAGTGATGCTCGGCACCCCGAGATTCTAGCGCGTCGATCAGCCACGACCACGCGACGTCGGCCAGCAGGGGGTCCGTGCCGATCTCGGTCTCGAGCGGTGCCTGCGCGAACGCGACGATGCGCAGCGGCCCGTGCCAGGCGTCGGGCTCGTCCGGGTCGTGCAGCAGGACGAAGCGTCCGGTGCCGTAGGGGGAGTCGCCGTGCTCGTCGGGCCGCACGTCGCCCGACAGCGCGAGGGCGTCCCGCGCGAGCCCCTGAGGCGCACCGATCTCGCGCACGATGAAGTCGTCGCGGAACTCGGCCGCACGCACCCGCGACTCGAGCGTCGCAAACAGGCCGTCGCGGCCGGAAGTACTCACGCCGACAGATTAGAGTGAGGGGGTCATGAAGCTCCCTAGGCGCGCCGGTTCCCGCGGCGCTGGACTCGTTCTCGCCGGCGTCGGCATCGGTCTCGTCGCGTACGCCGCCGGCGCCATCGGCGCGACCCTCGCGAAGGTCGCGCGCACGGTCGTGACCCCGGCCAAGAGGGTCGCCGATCTCGAGATCGTCGGGATCGACACGGCTGCCCAGACCATTACGCTCTCGCGCTCGGCCGACACCGAGCTGCCTGGTCGCTACGGCCTGTTCTCGAACGGCACGATCAACTACCTGAAGATCGGAGCGGTGCTGCGCAGCGACGAGCGCACCGTGACCCGCAAGCTCCTCACCCACGTCGGGCGCTCCGACGACATCGGCCAGTGGGGCGCGTTCAGCGGATGGTACTTCGAGACACCCGATGAGGCGCGCGTGCGGTCGGACGAGGTCGAGATCGACACGCCCGTCGGAACCGCACCAGCATGGCTCGTCCCCGCGCAGGCCGACTCGCCTCGCGCATCGACGTGGGTCATCGCGGTGCACGGCCGCGGCACGAACCGCACGGAGACCATCAGGGTCGCGCCCGTGCTGCACGAGGCCGGGCTGACGTCGCTGCTGGTGTCGTACCGCAACGACGGCGTCGCGCCCGCTGACCCGTCGGGGCTGCAGGGCCTCGGCACGACCGAATGGCCCGATGTCGAGGCGGCTATCGAGTTCGCGCTCGGCAGGGGAGCCGAGCGCGTCGTGCTGATGGGATGGTCGATGGGCGGCGCCATCGTGCTGCAGACCCTCGTCAACACCGCGCACCGCGACGCGATCGCCGGTGTGATCCTCGAGTCGCCCGTCGTCGACTGGCGCACCGTGCTGAACTTCCAGGCGCGCGAGATGAGGCTGCCTCTCGCGGCAGCCAGGGCGACCATGGGCATGCTGCAGACTCCGTGGGCGTCGCGCGCCGCGCGAGCGGGAGAGGGCATCCGGTTCGACGATCTCGACATGGTGGCGCGCGCCAGCGAACTGGCGGAGCCCATGCTGATCCTGCACAGCGACGACGACGGCTACGTGCCGGTCGACGCCTCGCGCGCACTGGCGGACGCGCGCCCCGACATCGTGACGATGCCCGAGATCAGGGGCGCTCGCCACACGAAGCTGTGGAACTACGACGAGACCGGATGGACCACGGCGATCACCGAGTGGCTCGACCGCGTGCTGCCGACCGGTTCGGTCAGCTAGCGGTCAGCGCAGCGATCTGGCGCTTCGCGCGCATGAGCATGCCGGTCATGCCGGCGATGCGCAGCGGAGACACCGCGCGCGTGAGCCCGATCGTCTGCGGGTAGTCGCCGGGGATCGCCAGCACCTCGTCCGGCGTCAGCCCGGTGATCGCCTTCGTGAGGATGCTCGCGAAGCCGCGCGTCGTCGGTGCCTCGGGCGGCGCTGATGCTTGCATCGCGACGAGGCCGTCCTCGCCGATCTCGAGCACGATGAAGACGGGCGACTGGCACTCGGCGACGCGCTCGGTCCGCTCGGGGTGATCGGCGTAGCGCGCCGGCATCTCGGGCAGCTCGTTCGCGAACTCGAGCAGCAGCTGCAGGCGCTCGGCCTCGGGCACCTCGAGGAACTCGTCGCGCACCTCGGCGAGCGAGGAGGGGACGGCGTCGCTCACGCGGGCACCTGACCCGCAGCGGCGCCCGTCACGATCGGAACGCGCACCAGACTGCCCCACTCGGTCCAGGAGCCGTCGTAGTTGCGCACCCTCTCGATGCCGATGAGGTGGTGGAGCGCGAACCAGGTGTGGCTCGACCGCTCGCCGATGCGGCAGTACGCGACGACGTCGCTCGCATCGCCGATGCCCGCCTCGTCGCGGTAGATCGCGTCGAGCTCGGCGCGCGAGCGGAAGCGGCCGTCCTCCGCGACGGCGCGGCCCCACGGCACGTTCTGCGCCGTGGGGATGTGGCCGGCCCGCAGCGCTCCCTCCTCGGGATACGCGGGCGCTGTAGTGCGCTCGCCCGTGTACTCCTCGGGGGAGCGGACGTCGATCAGCGGCTTGCCGAGGTGCGCCAGCACGTCGTCGCGGTAGGCGCGCAGCTCGGAGTCGTCGCGCACGACCACGGGGTACTCGGTCGCGGGTCGGGTCGTCGCGTCTGTGGTGATCGCGCGGCCCTCGGCGATCCAGGCGTCGCGGCCGCCGTCGAGCAGGCGGACGTCCTCGTGGCCGAAGAGGGAGAACACCCACAGCGCGTACGCGGCCCACCAGTTGTTCTTGTCTCCGTAGATCACGACGGTGTCGTCGCGGCGGATGCCCTTCGCGCTCAGCAGCGAAGAGAACCCGGCACCGTCGACATAGTCGCGCAGGACGGGGTCGTTGAGCTCGGTGTGCCAGTCGACCTTGACGGACCCGGGGATGTGGCCGATCTCGTACAGCAGCACGTCCTCATCCGATTCGACGACCACGAGGCCGTCGTCTCCGAGGTGATCCTCGAGCCACTGCGTGGTGACGAGCCGCTCGGGGTGGGCGAACTCGGCGAAGGCGGGGGAGGGATCGACGGCGACGGTCATGTCATGCTCCTGCTGGGTGTGCGTACGGACTCGCGATGCGGCACGGACGTAGACTGGGTGCGTCCTGCTACGAGCTTAGGCGCCTCAGAGTGCGCCCGCGACGGTCATCGTCGCTCGTGCGTCACTCAGCGAAACGAACGGTTTATGAGTCAGATCGGCACCGATACCCGCCTGCACCTCGCCGAGCGCAACCCGCAGCTGTCGGGCGAGGAGATGCTCGCCAGCCTGGTGCCGCCGCCGCAGTTCGACACGGCGACGTTCGACTCCTATCGGGCGGACGACGCGTACCCGTCGCAGGCCGAGACCAAGCAGCGGCTGATCGAGTTCTCGACGGGGGCGGCGCCGGCGCGCCGCGGCCTGTTCTCCCGCAAGCCGAAGACGCCCGATGCGAAGCCCGGGGTCTACCTCGACGGCGGCTTCGGCGTCGGCAAGACCCACCTGCTCGCGTCGATCTACCACGCCGTGCCGGCTCGTCGGAAGTACTTCGGCTCGTTCATCGAGTACACCGCCCTCGTCGGCGCCCTCGGCTACCGCAACGCGGTCGAGCTGCTGAAGGGGTCGGCCCTGCTCTGCATCGACGAGTTCGAGCTCGACGACCCGGGCGACACGATGGTCATGACGCGCCTGCTCGCCGAACTTGTCGCATCCGGCACGCGCCTGGCGGCGACGAGCAACACCCCGCCGAACGCCCTCGGAGAGGGCCGGTTCGCTGCACAGGACTTCCTGCGCGAGATCCACGCGATGGCCGACAGCTTCGAGACGATCCGGATCGACGGCGTCGACTTCCGGCAGCGCTCGATCGACGGCACGTCGGTGGTGCTCAGCACCGCCGAGTACGAGGAAGCGCTCGACGCCGCGGGCGGCACGGTCTCCGACGACGGCTTCGAAGACCTGCTCGCCCATCTCGCCCACGTGCACCCCTCCAGGTACATCCGCCTGGTCGACGGCGTCGCTGCGGTCGGCCTGCGCGACGTGCGCGAGATCACCGACCAGTCGGAGGCGCTGCGCTTCGTGGCGTTCGTCGACCGCGTGTACGACGCGCAGCTGCCGATCAGGGCGACAGGGCGAGAGCTGAACAGCGTCTTCAGCGCCGAGATGCTCGCGGGCGGCTACCGCAAGAAGTACCTGCGCGCGGTATCCCGCCTCAACGCCTCCACGCACTCCTGAGGCCGTTTCGGGGCGCAAAGGGCCGCGGCGAAACACGCCCGTAACCGCAGCGCCCCGCGTGTAACGCACCGGAAACGCCGCGCATACCTTCGCGGAACACCCTCTCGTCAGGATTGAGCCACCGGCATCGCCGGACTCGACCGATCCGACGAAGAGGACTCAGATGGATAGCGGAAATCTCGCGTGGCTGACGATTGCCACGGCACTGGTGCTGCTGATGACGCCCGGTGTGGCGTTCTTCTACGGCGGGCTCGTGAAAGCCAAGAGCGTCGTCAGCATGATGATGATGAGCTTCGGCGGTCTCGCGCTGACGGCCGTCATCTGGGTGCTCTACGGCTTCTCGATGACGGCGGTCGACAGCCCGTTCGCCTTCGCCGGCAACCCGTTCGGCGACCTGGGTCTCGTCGAGACGATCTCGAACGACCCGACCGGTGAGGCGGGCGTCGGCGCCGCGTTCGGCGCCACCTTCGCGATCATCACGGTCGCCCTGATCTCCGGCGCCATCGCCGACCGCGCCCGCTTCTGGCCGTGGATGGCCTTCGCCGGCGTCTGGGCCACGCTCGTGTACTTCCCCGTGGCCGCGTGGGTCTGGGGCGGCGGCTGGATCATGTCGCTCGGCGACTGGCTGTTCGACGGCGCTGTCGAGGTCATCGACTACGCCGGCGGTACCGCCGTCCACATCAACGCCGGTGCTGCTGCTCTCGCCCTGGCGCTCGTCCTCGGCAAGCGCGTCGGCTTCCAGAAGGGCATCAACAAGCCCCACAGCGTTCCGCTGGTCATGCTCGGCGCGACGCTGCTGTGGTTCGGCTGGTTCGGCTTCAACGGCGGCCTGACCCCCGCGCCCCTCGGTGAGGACGGCAACACCGAGTTCGGCCTGATCATCGTGAACACCATGGTGGCTCCCGCTGCCGCCGTGATCGGCTGGATCGTCGTCGAGAAGCTCAAGGACGGCAAGTCGACGTCGGTCGGCGCGGCGTCCGGTGCGGTCGCCGGTCTCGTGGCCATCACTCCCGCCTGCGCATCGATCGACCCGATCTGGGCGATCCTGCTCGGCCTCGTCGCCGGTGCGGTCTGCGCCCTGGCCATCGAGATGAAGTGGAAGTTCGGCTTCGACGACTCGCTCGACGTGGTCGGCGTCCACCTGGTCGGCGGCCTGATCGGAACGCTCTGGATCGGCTTCTTCGCCAACGGCACCGGCCTGTTCCTCGGCGGCGGGATCGCGCAGCTGATCGTGCAGTTCATCGCCGCGGTCGCCGTGCTGATCTACTCCTTCGTCGTCGCGCTGGTCATCGGGTTCGTGCTCGAGAAGACCGTCGGCTTCCGCATCAAGAACGAGGACGAGCTCGCCGGCATCGACACGGTCGTCCACGGCGAGGAGGGCTACGCGATGGAGGTGCGCTGAGCACCCAGACGCACCACGGCGGCGGCCGGTCCGGATCATCCGGGCCGGCCGCCGCCGTTCGCGCGCGCCGACTTCGGATGTTCATCTTCTCGTAAACGATCCGTCCACAAAGCTTGCTTACTGTGGACGCATCGTCCAACATCGGGAACGGAGGAACGCATGTCAGCGACGATCATCTTCGACTTCGACGGCACGGTAGCGGTCGGCAACGGCCCCGTGCTGGCGTACGCCCGTGAGGCGGCCCGCGGCGCGGGCGGCGATCTGCTCGCCCGCCTCGAGCGCGAGCTCGCGGCCTTCGAGGCGGGGGAGCCGGGGCGGTTCCGCGACGGGTACGACGTCGTCGGCACGCTCGCGGACGATGCCGGCGTTGCGGCCGACCAGCGGCAGCGCGCGTACCTCGCCAGCCGCGCCGCGCTCGGCACCCCGGACGCGGAGCCCGCCGCGGCGGCGCCGGGGCTCGCCGATCTGCTCGGCGCCCTGCCGGAGGCCGCCCGCGTGGTGCTCGTGACGAACGCGCCCGAGTCGGGCGTCGACGCGGCGCTGCGCGCCTGGGGCGTGCGCGACCGGTTCGACGAGCTCGTCTTCGACGCCGGCAAGCCGGCCGGCCTCTCGGCGATCGTCGCGAGGGCGCTCGAGACGGGCCCGGTCCTGTCGATCGGCGACATCGTCGAGAACGACCTCGCACCCGCTCGCGCCCTCGGCGCCGACACCGCGCTGGTCGGCGCGACCGCGGCGACGGCGAGCGAACCCGTCACCTTCCGCGCGCAGCGCCTCGTCGAGCTGATCGACCCGATCGTCTCCTGGGCGCGCGCCGCCGAACTCGCTTCCCCATCCGTGCCAGCAGCATCCCCCACACCGAAAGGCCCTGCCCATGCGTAAGTCCCTGATCGCCGCGAGCTCGCTCGCGGTCCTCACGATCGCCCTCGCCGGCTGCTCATCAGGCGGCGGCGACTCCGCCTCGTCCGACGAGCGGCCGGAGAAGATCACGATCTCGCTCGTTCCGTCGGTGCAGGGCGCCGACCTGGCAGAGGCGCTCGACCCGCTCACCGAGTACCTCTCGGACGGCCTCGGCATCGAGGTCGAGGGCGTGGTCGCCGACAACTACAACGCGACCGTCGAGGCCCTGGGCGCCGACCAGTCGCAGGTCATCATCACCGACGCCGGTTCGCTCTACAACGCGATCTCGCAGTACGACGCCGAGCTGATCCTGCGCGACGTCCGCTTCGGAGCGACGAGCTACGCCGCCGTCGCCTACACGAACAACCCCGACAAGTACTGCGACGACGAGCCGGTCACCGCGAGCTACGAGGCCGGCCCGCTCGACCTGTCGTACTGCAACGGCCTCGAGGAGGCGGGCGCATCGGCCACCGGTCAGGGTGCGAAGGGCATCGAGCACCTCGCCGACGCGAAGGGCGCGAAGGTTGCGCTGCAGGCGGCGACGAGCCCCGCCGGCTATCAGTACCCCGTCGTCGCGATGCGCGAGCAGGGCCTCGACACCGACGCCGACATCACGCAGATCCCCGTGGAGGGCAACAACAACGCCGTCATCGCCGTCGCCAACGGCGACGCCGAGGTGGGCTTCGCCTACTGGGACGCGCGCGTCACCGTCGCCGAGGAGTTCCCCGACATCGCCGACAAGGCCGTGGCCTTCGCCTACACCGAGATGATCCCGAACGGCGGTGTCGCCGTCTCCGACACGCTGCCGGACGACCTGGTCGCCGAGCTCACGACGCTCCTCGACGAGTACTCCGAGTCGTCCGACGAGGCGGCGAGCGTGATGTTCGACCTGGTGGGCCTGAGCGACTGGACCGCGGACACCGCCGAAGAGGACATCACGCGCTACGGCGAGATTCTCGAGTCGTTCGCCGGTTGATCATGACGAGCACCGATCGCGCCGCGGGGGCCGCTGCCCCCGCGGCGTGGCCGATCCGCCTCGAGCGCGCATCGGTCACCTACCCCAACGGCACCGTCGCGCTCGACGACGTCTCGCTGACGATCGAGCCGGGCGAGATGGTGGCGGTCGTCGGCCTGTCCGGCTCGGGAAAGTCGACGCTGATCCGCACGATCAACGGCCTCGTCCCCGTCACGAGCGGCTCTGTCGAGGTCGGCCCCCACGTCGTCTCGCGACTGCGCGGACGAGCGCTGCGCGAGCTGCGCTCCAGCGTCGGCATGATCTTCCAGGGGTTCAACCTCGCCGAGCGGGTGAGCGTCTACCGCAACACGCTGGTCGGCAGGTTCGCGGGGCAGAGCGCCGCGCGCACGCTCCTCGGGATCCCCAGCGCTCACGACAGGGAGGCGGCGCTCAGCGCCCTCGACTCGGTCGGCATGCTCGAGAAGGTCTGGCAGCGCGCCGGCGCGCTCTCGGGCGGGCAGAAGCAGCGCGTCGCGATCGCGCGCGCCCTGTCGCAGGATCCGCGCGTGATGCTCGCGGACGAGCCCGTCGCGAGCCTCGACCCGCCGACGGCGCACGCCGTGATGAACGAACTGCTGCGCCTGAACGCCGAGCGGGGCCTCACCGTGCTGGTGAATCTCCATCTGATGGATCTCGCGCGCCAGTACACGACCCGGATGATCGGCCTGCGCGCCGGCACCGTCGTCTACGACGGACCGGCGGCGAGCGCGACCGACGCCGACTTCGAGCAGATCTACGGGCGGCGCATCCAGCCGCAGGACGAGTTGGGGCACTCGTGACCCTCGCCGTTCCGCCGCGGCCGCGCACCTGGCCGCGCACGCTGGTGGTCCTGGCGGCGCTCGCCGGGCTAACCGTCCTGACGTGCCTGCCGGCGATCGGCGGGGTCGAGCTCGACTTCGCGTCGATCGCGAAGAACTGGCGGCACGGCGCGACGAAGCTCGCTCAGCTCGCGCAGCCCGATCTGAGATTCCTGCCGCGCACCTGGGTGCCGATGCTCGAGACCGTGCAGATGGCGATCATCGGCGCCGTCGCGGCGGCGGTCGTCTCCGTGCCGCTGACCCTGTGGGCCGCGCGGCCGACGAACCCGAACACCCCGACGCGCACGATCGTGCGCACGGTGATCAACGTCATCCGGTCGGTGCCCGACCTCGTGTACGCGACGATCCTCGTCGCCCTGGTGGGCGTCGGCGCGCTGCCCGGCCTGCTGACGCTGTTCCTGTTCGACATCGGAGTGGTCGTCAAGCTCGTCTCCGAGGCGATCGACTCCGACAGGCACCCCTATCTCGAAGCGAGCAGGGCGGCGGGCGCGACCCAGCTGCAGGCGAACCGGGCGCTCGCGCTTCCTCAGACGCTGCCGCTGTTCGCGAACCAGTGGCTGTACGCGCTCGAACTGAACGTGCGCATCTCGGCGATCCTCGGCATCGTCGGCGCCGGCGGCATCGGCCGCCTGCTCAACGAGCGCTTCGGCTTCTACGCCTACGACGACGTCTCGGTCATCATCCTCGAGATCCTCGTCGTCGTGATCCTCATCGAGGTGCTCTCGAACCTGCTGCGACGGAGGCTGACATGACCGCGCTCCCGGCCCCGCCGTCCAAGCTCCCCGCCACCCTGTGGTCGCTCGCCGCTTCCGCCGTCGTGCTCGCGTGCATCGCGTTCCTCGACGTCGACTGGGCCGGCCTTCTCGGGCTCCCTGCCGCGACCTGGGAGTACGGCGCGCTGATGTTCGGCGATCCGACCTGGGACAAGCTGCCCAGGGCGCTGTTCGAGACATGGCGCTCCATCTCGATGGCCTGGCTCGGCGCGATCGGCTGCGTCGTCGTCTCCATCCCGCTCGGCATGCTGGCGGCGGGCGGCGTCGGGCCGGCGTGGCTGCGCTACGGCCTCCGAGGCGTGTTCGCCGTGATCCGCGCGGTGCCGGAGGTGATCATCGCGCTCATCCTGCTCACCGTCACGGGGCTCACGCCCTTCACCGGCGCGCTCGCGCTGGCGATCGCCGGCATCGGCACGCAGGCGAAGTGGACGTATGAGACGATCGAATCGCTCGACGACGGCGCGGCAGAGGCCGTCGCGGCCGCGGGCGGCGGTCGGGCCGCCGCGCTGCGGTGGGCCCTGTGGCCGGCCGCGCTGCCCACGCTGCTGTCGTTCGCGCTGTACCGCTTCGAGCTGAACATCCGGATGTCGGCCGTGCTCGGCCTCGTCGGCGCCGGCGGCGTCGGTCAGATGCTCGCCAACTACACCAACTTCCGCGAGTGGGGTACCGTCGGCATGCTGCTGATCGTCGTCATCGTCGCCACGATGCTCGTCGATACCGTGTCGGGTGCGATCCGCAGGCGGATCATGGAGGGAGCGCCGAGCCGTGGCATGGACAGGAGCCGCTGACGCGCACGTGACGGTGCGGATCAGATCGCTCGCACCGTCGCTCGCCGCGGGCGAGCGACGGGTCGCGGAGTTCATCGCGGGCGATCCGGCGCGCGCCGTGGAGTCGACGGCGCAGGACATCGCCGACGCGGTCGGCGTCGGACGAGCGACCGTCGTCCGCACCGCCCAGACGCTCGGGTACATCGGGTTCCCGCAGCTGCGCGTGGCCGCGGCGCAGGAGCTCTCGCACGCGCCGGCAGGGCGCGCGGACGACGGCACGCTCGTCGGCGCCGTGCGCGCGAGCGCGGAGCGCTTCGCCGCGCGCATCGGGGAGTCGACCGCGGCGCTGACCGAGGACGCGCTGCGCGACGCCATCGCCGCTCTCGACCGCGCCGGCCGCGTGCTGATCGTCGCGAACGGCCTGAGCTCTCCCCTCGGCATCGACCTCCATCTGCGGCTGACCGCCGCTGGCCGCCCGGCTGAGTGGATGCACGACGCGCTGGCGCAGCGGATCGCCGCCAGGCAGCTCTCGGCCGACGACGTCTGCGTGATCGTGTCGGGCTCCGGCGCCAACGAGGCATCGCTCGCCGTGATGCGTGCGGCGGGGGAGGGCGGCGCCCGCGTGCTCGCCCTGACGTCGTTCGCTCGTTCGGCGCTGGCATCGGGCGCCGATACGACGCTGATCGTCCCCTCCATCGCCGACTCGTTCCAGGACGAGCTGCTGCACGCGTCCCGCGTGTCGCTCACCCTGGTGATCGAGACCCTCGTCGACGTGCTGATCGCCCACCGCGGCGCGCGCGGGCGCGAGGCGCGCGACGCGGTGCTGCGCGAGCTCGGGACGGCGATCAGCGAGCCCTGATCCGGCGAGGCACCGCCGCATCTGCTGTGCTTCATGCGGGGTTCACCCGCGCGACACCCGGACGGCGGGGCGGGTTAACGATCGCCGCTCACAGTGTCAGGACGGGCAGACCGCCCGCTGACACTCGGGAGGGTGCATGCCCCGAACCGCCGCACCAGTCGCGTGGATCGAGTCGCCGCTTCAGCTGATCGGCGCAGCGGAGTGGGCGCACGCCCGCGGCGTGCGCGTCGACCTCGCCGCCCGCCTCGGCGCGCAGGTCGAGGAGACCGCGGCGGAGCTGCACGCGAGGCGCGCGCCCTTCGCCGAGCGGGCGGCGTACTACGGCATCCCGTGGCGCATGCTCTCATCGCACGACCATTGGCTCGTCGGCGACGGCTTCTCCGGCCAGTTCCGCCTCGCCGCGACGGTGCTGCGGCCGCGGCGCGTGACGTTCCTCGACGACGGGCTGAACACCCTGCCGCTGGTCGACGCGGTCACGGGCGTCGCCCCGTACGTCCGCCCCGGCGTGGTCGAGGGCGGCCTCTCCCGCCGGCTCGCCCCGCTCGCGCTCGACGCGGTGCGGCTGCGCGCGGCGTCCGGCGCCGTCGACGTGTTCACCGCGTTCCCGCTCGGCGACGCCAGGGAAGCGGCTCTCGCCGATCTCGGCGCGACCCGCTCCGCGCACGGCTTCGAGTGGCTGCGCGGGTCGCGGCCGTCATCCGGGTGCCCCGAGATTCCCGCGGGGCGCGTGCTGCTCGGCACCGCGGGCGTCGCCGACGGCCGCTTCGAAGCGCGCGAGGTGCTGACCTGGGCGCGCTCCGAGTCGCGCCGCCGCGCCGTGACCTACCTCCCGCATCGGCGCGAGACCGACGAGACGCTCGGAGCGCTCTCCCGGATGGAGAACGTGACGGTCGTCCGCACCGATCTGCCCGTCGAACTCGTCCTCGGCGGTTCGCGCGGCCCGTACGACGTGCTGACGCTTCCGTCGAGCGCCGCGGTTACGCTGCGCGCCGTGCTGCGCGGGACCGAGAGCGTCGTGCGCGAGCGGGCCCTGACGCGAGTGCCCGGTCGGGCGGGAGTCGCCTGATGGGCGAGACGGTCGCCGTTATCCCGGCGCGCGGCGGATCGGTCGGCGTGCCCCGCAAGAACCTGCTGAGGGTGGGCGGTGTGCCGCTCGTGGCGCGCACCGTCCATGCGGCGGCGAACACCGCGGGCGTCGATCGCGTGGTCGTCACGACCGACGACGACGAGATCGCCGCCGTCGCCTCCGAGTGGGGCGCCGAGATCGTCCGGCGCCCTGCCGAGCTGTCGGGCGGAACCGCGTCGTCCGAGTCGGCGGTGCTGCACGCGCTCGATGCGCTCGAGGCGCGCGGCGTCGACATCGAGGTCGTAGCTTTCCTGCAGCCGACCAGCCCGTTCCTGCCGACCGAGCAGCTGGCCTCGGCGATCGACCGCGTGAGCGCGGGCGCCGCCGACTGCGCCTTCTCGGCGCGCGAGTCGTACGAGTTCTTCTGGGCGAAGGAAGGCGGGCAGGCGCGCGCCGTCGCGCACGACCAGTACCGCAGGCCGCGCCGCCAGGAGCGCGACCCGATGTACGTCGAGACCGGCGCGTTCTACGTGTTCGAGGCCGAGGGCTTCCGCGCGGCCGGCTACCGGTTCTTCGGCCGCATCGAGATCGCCGAGGTGCCGGATCACCTGTCGATCGAGATCGACGCGCCGATCGAGCTGCGGATGGCGCGGGCCCTCGCACCGCTGCACGTCGACGGCCTGGGCGAGGCGATCGACGTCGACGCGGTCGTGACCGATTTCGACGGCGTCCACACGGACGACACGGCGTCCGTGACGGCCGACGGCACCGAGTTCGTCACCGTCAGCCGATCCGACGGCATGGGCATCCGGATGCTGCGAGAGGCCGGCGTACCCGTGCTCATCCTGTCGACCGAGACCAATCGGGTCGTGACCGCACGGGCGCGCAAGCTCGGCGTCGAGGTCGTGCAGGCGTCCCACGACAAGCGCTCAGCGCTTGCGGCGTGGGCCGAGCGGACGGGCGTCGCCCTGTCTCGCATCGCCTACGTCGGAAACGACGTCAACGACCTGGGTGCGATGCGCTCGGTCGCGTGGCCGGTCGCCGTCGCCGGCGCGCATCCGCTGGCGATCGAGGAGGCGCGCGTCGTGCTCACCCGCCGAGGCGGGGAGGGCGCGGTGCGCGAGCTCGCCGAACGGGTGCTCGCCGCCCGCACGGGAACAAGGACTACCAACGAGGAGGAACGGGTATGAGTGTCACCATCGGATCGCGTCAGGTGGGCGGGGGAGCACCCGCTTTCGTCATCGCCGAGATCGGGCTCAACCACAACGGCTCCGTCGAGCTCGCCAAGCAGCTCATCGACGTGGCGGCCGAGGCCGGCGCCGACGCCGTGAAGTTCCAGAAGCGCACGCCCGAGATCTGCACGCCGGAGCACATGCGCGACGTCCCCCGCGAGACGCCGTGGGGCACGATGACCTACCTCGAGTACCGCTACCGCGTCGAGTTCGGGCGCGACGAGTACATCGAGATCGGCGATCACGCGGTGATGCGCGGCCTCGAGTGGTTCGCGTCGCCGTGGGACGTGCCGAGCGTCGAGTTCCTCGAGGATCTGGGCGTCGCCGCGCACAAGGTCGCCTCGGCGAGCGTGACCGACATCGAGCTGCTCGAGGCGCTGCGCGACACGGGCAAGCCGGTGATCCTGTCGACGGGCATGTCGACGATGACCGAGATCGATGCCGCCGTCGCGACGCTCGGCACCGACAACCTCATCGTCCTGCACGCGACGTCGACCTACCCGATGGAGCCGGATGAGGCGAACCTGCGCATGATCCCCGTGCTGCGCGACCGCTTCCCCGGTGTTCCCGTCGGCTACTCGGGCCACGAGCGCGGCCTGCAGATCTCGCTCGCCGCCGTCGCCATGGGCGCGACGGCGGTCGAGCGCCACATCACGCTCGACCGCACGATGTGGGGCTCCGACCACGCCGCGTCGCTCGAGCCGGGCGGCCTCGCGACGCTCGTGCGCGACATCCGCATCGTCGAGGAGGCGCGCGGCGACGGCATCAAGCGCGTGTTCCCCGGCGAGGAGGCGCCCAAGGCGAAGCTGCGCCGCGTGCTCGGCGCGGCGTGAGGGTCGTCGCGGTCGCCGACACCGACTCGTACGTCAAATGGGCGGCCGCGCTCGTCGCCGACGCGCGCGTCGACGGCAGACTCCTGGTGCTCGACACCGAGCTGGTCGTCAGCGACGCGCAGCTCGCGAGCGCGCTGACGGGGACGGGCCTCGCGGCCGACAGGGTGCGACGAGCGTCGCTCGACGAGCTGCCTGGCGCGCTCGCGGGCGCAGACGTGGTCCTCGCCGCGGCGCGCGGTCCCGTCGCCAGGGTGATCGCGCGCACCGCGGGTCGGCTCGATCCGCGACCGGTCATCGCAACCGGACTGCCCGGCATCTCGATCCCGCCGACGTGGTTGGCGCTGCACTTCCGGCGCGAGTGCGACCTGTTCGTGCTGCACTCCCACAGGGAGGTGCGGGAGTTCGAGCGCCTGGCGGGGGAGCGGGGCGTCGCCCAGCGGTTCGCGCTGGCGACCCTGCCGTTCGCGCGCGTGGCCGAGCCCCGCGACGCGGCGGCGCCGTCCGGAACCGACCTGGTGTTCGCAGCCCAGGCCATCGTGCCCCGCGAGGCGCCGCAGCGCGCGGCCCTCGCGCGCGTGCTGGTCGACGCAGCGCGCGCCGATCCGGCGCGCCGCGTCGTCGTGAAGCTGCGCGGGCGCACGGGCGAGGCGCAGACGCACCGCGAGTTCGTGTCGTACCCCGATCTGCTCGCGCGGATGGGCGACGTGCCGCCGAACCTCGTCGTGTCGTACGCCCCGATGAGCGAGGCGCTCGCGACGGCCGAGGGCCTCGTGACCGTGAGCTCCACCGCGGCGATCGAGGCGGCGGCATCGGGAGTGCCGGTGATCGCGCTGGACGCGTTCGGGGTCGACGAGCAGCTGATCAACACGGTGTTCGTCGGCAGCGGCCTGCTCGCGGGGGCGGACGACGTGGTCGCGCGGCGGCTGCGCTCTCCCGAGCGCGAATGGCTCGCCGATAACTACTTCCACGACCCGGCCGAAGACACATGGGTGGCGGCGGCCGCCGAGCTCGTCGCCCGGCGCGCGGCGGGGGCGCTGGCGGCGCGCGAGGGAGGCCCCGGATTCGGCGGGAGGGCGCGCGAGGCATGGGACAGGCGCCTCGCCCTCGGCAACCGCGACCGCACGCCAGGCGGCATTGCGGCGCTGGTGGTCGGCATGCCCGTCCGGTTCGCCCTGCGGCTGACGAGGCGCGCCGCCAACCTGCTCGCCGGGGCGGGGCGTCGAGCGCGCGCCTGAGCGCCGTCGCACGACGCGACACGGCCGGGACGCGCCCCGGTTCGGCGCACCGGTGAATCTCCGCTAGTATTGCTGATGGTCCGAGAGGGCCGCTCAGACGGGCGTTTGGCGCAGTTGGTTAGCGCGCTTCCTTCACACGGAAGAGGTCGTGGGTTCGAGTCCCGCATCGCCCACACTGTGTTGAGACAGTGAGAGAGCCCCGGTCTTCTGGCCGGGGTTCTTCTTTTTCGTGATCGCCCTCAGCCCTCGAACTGCCACTTGCCGCCCTCGCCGAGGAACGGCGAACCGGGGCCGGGCTTCAACGGGCCGCCCTCGCCTCCCATTCGGACGCCGTCGAGCTTGTAGCCGTCGCGCCAGACGTCGTCGTGCGCCTCCGTGAGGAAGACGACGGCGTCGAAGAGCCGCGCGTCGCGGAAGGCGTAGACCTGCCAGGTCGAGCCGGGGGAGAAGCGGTCGAGCCACGAGTCGTCGATGAGATCGGCCAGCTCGGCATCGTGCCGCTCTCCGTCGGCGCCGCGGTAGCGCACGGCGATGGTCTCGCCGCCGTCCGCGTCGTCGGTCACCATGGTGATCGTGCCCGTCCGCGGCGTCCTGTCGAGCGCGGGGAGGGGCCCGCTGGTCTGCAGCTTAAGACCCCACATCACGAGCCCGACGCAGAGCATGACGCCCGCGCCGATCACGGCGAAGCCCCACACCTGCAGGGAGTCGTCTGGTCGAACCCAGAAGAACAGGGGCAGGCCGGCCGCGAGCAGGGTGGTCTGGCAGCCCCAGCCGAGCGCCGACATCGTCTCGCCCACCCACACGGCCCTCGGCTCGCCCGCACGCCTGCTGCGCACCGGATCGCGCAGCATCACGATCGTCAGGACGACGCCGGAGGCGAGGCCGAGCCAGACCAGCGTCGCTCGGCCCCAGTCGGTCAGCGACAGCAGGATGAAGCCGCCGACCACGACGACGAGCCCGACGAGGATGATCGCGAGCAGATGCTCGAGCCAGAACGGCGCCTTCTGGTTCTCGCCGTACGTCTTCGCGTGCATGCGGGAGGTGATTCTGATCCGAGCGGCCATGGCGAGCCCTTCCTCGAGACGGAGCGCCGACGGGCGGGAGCGCATCGTCGGGCGTTGCGCACAGTCTTCTCGGCGGGCAGCGGCTCCCGATCACGGGAACGGTCGCGAGCGCGCGGCGGGCACAACGCAGTCAGATCGGGCACCGCCGGAACCACGGACCGCGGAATGACGTGAGTACACGCAGGCGCGACGCACGGATCGACTGCGTTCTGCCCGGCGCGGCCGGCGGGCGCCGCCGTCAGATGCGGGCGATCTCCTGGCGGGGGCGCACCGGAACGTCGGTGATGTGCACGTCGTCGGGGGCGTCGACGACGAAGCGGACGGCCGCAGCCACCGACTCGGGCCGGATGTACCGCTCCGGCGTGTACTGCTCGGGCGGGGTCGAGGCACGCAGCATCGGGGTGTCGGTCTGTCCGGGCGACACCGTGGCGACGCGCACGCGGTGCGGCTCCTCATCGATGCGCAGCACATCGGCGATGCCGCGCAGGGCGTGCTTGCTCGCCGTGTAGATCGCGCTGCCTGGTACGGGGCGGGTGCCGGCGCCCGAACCGATGAAGATCACGGTGCCGGACGACCGGCGCAGCTGGGGAAGCGCCGCGCGCGTGATCAGCGTGGGCGCGGTGACGTTCGTCTGGAAGTGCGCGTCCCACTCGCTCCGCGTCGCGTCGGCGACCGACGCGCGCCGCGAGATCGCCGCGACGTTGGCCACGACGTCGATGCGCTCGAGCGCTCCGATCTGCCGCTCGAGATCGGTCGTGTCGGCGAGGTCGGCGACCCAGCCCTCTGCGCCGGGGTTCTCCGCGATGAGATCGGCGAGGCGCTGTGCGTCGCGGGCGATCGCGATCACGCGGTGCGTGCGCGCGAGATCGCGCACGATGGCGGCGCCCATGCCTCCCGTCGCTCCGGTGACGAGGGCGACGGGGCTATCTGCTGTGCTCATGCGGGGGTCTCCGATGCGGGTCGACGGCGGGCTGGGCGAAGCTGGAGGAGCAGGGCGACGAGCGCCACGAGCGCGATGGCACTGATCGCGACCGGCAGCGCCGACACCGCCGTGATGCCGCCGATCGCGGGGGTGAGCCCGACGGTGGCGGCGCGCATCATCCAGTTGATGGCGGTCACGCCGGCGTGGGCCTTCAGGCCGGGGAGCGCGTCGGCCTCGGCGAACGCGATCGGCACCGTCACGGCGCATCCGATGCCGGCGACCGCGAGCCCGGCGATCGTGAGCCACGCCATGGGCGCCCACGCGGCGAGCAGCAGGCCGCCGACGACCAGCGACAGGCTCACGATCAGCGCCGACCTGCTCCCGACGGCATCGATGAACCGGTCGCCGCTCAGGCGCCCGATGAACTGGGCGACGAGCAGCACGGTCAGGCCGATTCCTGCGGACTCGAGGGTCATGCCCCGCTCGGAGCTGAGCAGCACCGCAGACCAGTTGTTGCCGACGTCCTCCACCGAGATCCCGGCGAGCGCGACGAGCGCGAGCGGGAGGAGCAGCCAGATCGCACGGCGTCCGATGCTTCCAGCGGCCGCCTCGTCGTCTGGCTCACCGTGCAGGTCGGGCAGGAAGCGCAGCGACGAGAACGCCATCGAGGCGACGCACACGACGGCCCACACGCCGATGTGCACGAGCAGCGGCACCCCGAGCGTGGCGGCCAGCGTGCCGACGGCCCCGCCGATCGCGGCGCCGATGCTCCATCCGGCGTGCATGGAGTTCAGCAGCGATCGGCCGTACGCCTCCTGCACCCGAAGGCCCTGCGCGTTCTGGGCGACGTCGACGATCGCGTCCCCGAGGCCGGCGCACGCCATGCCGATCGCGAACAGCCACGGACTGCCGATCACGACGCCCGTCGCCGCGGCGACGACCGACAGGCCGACCCACGTCGTGCCGAACGCCGCAGTCGCTCGCATGCCGATCCGGCGGAGGATGATGCCCGGCAGGTGGAACGCGCACGCCGCGCCCACCATGTATGCGCCGGCGACCAGCCCGAAAAGGCCGGCGTCGAGGCCGAGGCCGGCCTTCACCTCGGCGTAGCGGGCCAGAAGGGTCGCGGGCAGCGCGCCGTTCGTGGCGAACGCGAGCATCGCGGCGATCCGGGCGCGGCGAAGCGCGGCTGGCTCGTTCATGTCACCTCTGTCGTGCGCGGGGGTCGGATCAGTCCAGCACGCCCGCGAGTGCGGCGATGCCCAGGACAAGCGACAGCACGGCGATCGTCATGCCGATGATGAACAGCACGAGGTGCACCGTGAGGAAGCGCGTGGCCCTGCCGTTCTCGTCGAGGGCGCGCGGATCCTTCGCGACCCTGCGGTAGAACGTCGGCCAGGTGAGAGCGTTGAACGCGGCGTTGACGAACAGGGTCACGGCGAGGGCGATCATGGCATTCAGCCTATCGGCGGGATCGGTCGCGTCGCGCGGTCGGCTCGCTAGCGGGTCTTCCAGCCGAAGTGCGCCTGAAGGACCGAGGCCACGCGCGTGAAGCGGTCGAGGTCGAGCGCGCTCGCTTCGCGGCGCATCCCGTCGTGGTGCACGCTGTAGAGCTGGTCGGTGTCGATCCACGAGGGGCGCCCCTGCGAATCCCACGGCCCCGACCCGATGCCGAGCCTGTCGTCCCTGCCCTGCTTGTTCTTGCTCGTCAGCTTCACGGCGTAGACGCGGTCAGCCGTGTGGCGGGCGATGACGAGCACGGGGCGGTCCTTGCCCCGGCCGTCGTTCTCCACGTACGGCACCCAGGTCCACACGATCTCGCCGGCGTCGGGCGCGTCGTCGTGCCGCGGTGCGTACTCGAGCAGGAGATCAGTCACGCTGCGCGGGTCGACCTCGATGGTCTCCGTACCGCCCGCCCGTCCCGCCCCATCGCGCCGCGCGCCGGTCGCCGGCGACGCCGCGGAGCGCGGCGAACCGCCCTTCTGCGACTTCTGCTTCCCGTCCGAGCTGAGGAGCACGGACAGGCCGAGGGTCAGGATCTTGGTGAGGATGCTGCGTGATGCCACGGATCAACTGTAGGGCCACGGGCGCTCGGTTCCGCGGGACCCGCGGAGGCAGCGCGAAGCGCCGGGGCCCTTCAGGACCCCGGCGCTCCTCGTCATCGGATCAGCTGCGGCGTCGGCGCGCGATCAGGAGGATCGCGCCTCCCGCCACCAGCAGGACGACGACGGCCGCGATGAGACCGAACGGAATCGTGGAGCCGGTCACCGCCAGGTCGTCCGGCACCGCCGCTGTCACCTCGAGCGCGACCTCGGCCGAGAGACCGGACGAAGCGCCCTCCGCCACGAGCCGGTGGTCGCCGACCGGGGCCGACGAGGGGATCGTGACGGATGCGCGGAACGAACCGCTGTCGTCGGCGGTCAGCTCGGCCACGGCGACGGGGTCGGAGTGGAGCGTGATCGCCACCGTCTCGCCCGCCTCGTACCCGTTGCCCGTGACGCGAAGGGTGCCGCCCTGGACGACGCTGCCCTGCGACGCCTTGAAGTGCGCCTCCAAAACCGGAGCATCGCCTGCCGTCACCTTGAGGGGCTTCGACTGCGACTTCCGGAACTCGGCGGGCTCGTCCGGCACGAACTTCGCGATGAACTGGTGGGTGCCCGCGGTCGGGATCTCCACCTCGAACTCCGTCGGCCCTGATGCGTGCGCCTCGCCGACGGCGTCGCCGCGGGACACGATCGTGACCGTGCCCTGCGCCTCGGCCGGGTCGACCGACGCGGTGAGCGTGACGGTGTCGCCGGCGACGACGTCGGTCTCGTCGGCCGTGAGCGTCACGGCCGTCTTCTCCGGATGGGCGGACGGGGCGCGGACGGCGAGGTCCGCCGTCGCCTCGACCTGCGAGACGTCGCCGAGCGCGATGACCGGGTAGGTCCCGTCCGACGCGCCCTTCGGCACGGTCACCGAGGCCGCGAGGCCGCCGTCGGCATCCGAGGTCGCCTGGACGGCGTCGGCGTCCCCGAGGCGGAGAGCGATCTTCTCCTCCGGCGCGAAGCCGGAGCCCGTGACGGTCACCTCGTCGCCCGGCGCCGCCTCGGCCGGGTCGAGCGAGATCTCCGGCGAGTACTCCGGCTCGTCCTCCGTCACCTCGATGTCGAGGGTCGCGGACCTCGACACGATGCCGTCGTCAACGGTGACGGTGACCTCGTAGGTCCCCGCCTCGGCGTAGGCGTGCGTGCCGGAGACCGAGCCGTCCTCGACCTCCGCGGCGTCGACCGGTGTGCCGTCGCCCCAGTTCGTGACGGCCGACTTGTCCTCCGCGCCGCCCGCGGCGGTCGCAAGGGTCGCCTCGAACTCCTCACCGACGACCTGCGGGTCGACGGATGCAGCGGTCACCTCGAGCGGGTCGCCCGCGGCGCGGTCGCCGTCTGATGCGATCGCGAAGACGTGCACGCGGCCGCTGGACATCGATCCGGCCTCCTTCGGCATCGTGAGCGTGCTCACAACCTTCGGCTGGCCGTCGTCGTCGGTGTCGAGCGCCACGGGCGCCGTGCCGTAGATCGCGGCGTGCTTGCTGCCCGTGCCGGTCCCGGCCATCCGGTTCTCGACCCCCGCGATCCGCTGCCCGCCGAACTTCGGGTCGTCGTACGCACCGACCCAGTCGCCGAAGCCGATCTCGACCTCCTGCGTCGTGCCGTCCGTGAACGTCAGCGTCGCGGTGGGATTGCGAGCCTCCTCCGTCGCGGTCCCGACGAACGCGAGCTGCGTCGCGCCCTCCCCGAGATCGAGGTGGAAGGTCTGACCCTCGCCCGTGATGTTGTCTGGTTCTCCCGTGGGGATGTCCGGCAGGTCGTAGGTCAGCTCCGTGTCCGGCAGCACGTGCGTCTCGCCCTGGACGAAGCCGTCGCCTGCGAGATCGTCGCGGTCGTAGCCGGAGCCCTGGCCGTCGCAGTTCGCGGCGATCCCGTCGGCGACCGACCCGATGCAGTTGTTCGTGTACGCGCCGTCCTGGGTCTGGTCGCGGTACGCCTCGATGCGGGCGGTCGCCGTGGCCACGGCGCCCGAGGCGTCGCGGACGGTGACGGCCGCGTCGTACGCGCCGGGTGCCGTGAACGTGTGCGGAGCGGAGACGCGCAGGCCGCCGAGATCGTCGGCGGTGAGCGTCACGTCACCGGCGTCCTGACCGTCGCCGTAGTCAACGGTGACGTCGAGGTCGGCCGCCTCGCCCTCCGCGCCGACGATCGTCGCGATCGTGCCGTCGAACTCCTCGTCGACCGGCACGCGCTGCGCGTCGGCCGGACTGACGCTGAGGTCTCCGGCTCCCGCGGACTCGGCGAAGAGCTCTACCTCGGCGAGGGACAGAGCGTCCCCGCCGGAGATCTCGAGCTTCAGCTGCGTATACCCGCCGCTCTCGGCGACCGAGAACGGCCGCGTCTGCGTGCCCCAGCGGAACTCCTGGTCCTCGCGGGCATCGAGTTCGGTCCAGTGTTCGCCGTCGACCGACCCCGAGAGCGTCCATGAGCTCGGCGCCGTCTTCGACGACGCACTGGTGAGCGTGTACTGGCCGACGGACACGGGGCCGGAGGCCGAGGTCCAGGTCAGCTCGGCCGTTCCGCCGTCGAACGTCGCGGACGAGTTCATGCTGTCGTCGACGAGCGCGCCCGTGGCGGTGCCGTCGGCGGAGCGCAGCGTGCCGCGGCCCGGCTTGGTCGCGTCGACGAGCGTCTCCGGCTCGTCGAGCTCCTCGTCCAGATCCTTGGCGCCCCAGCTGCTCGGCTCGTCGCTCATCTCGAACGTGAGCGCAGAGCCGCTGCGGAGCAGGTCGCCGTCGAAGGTGGTGTCGGTCACGGCGGTGCCGTCGATGTCGACCCCGGCCACGTACGTCTTGCCCTCGGAGGCGCCCGGCGCCTCGATCCGGATGTCGTGGCCGCCGACCGACAGCGTCGCGCCATCGAAGAGCGGAGTGCCGACCGTGTAGTCGCCCGATCCGTTCTCGAGCGGGTAGAAGCCGAGGGCCGAGAAGACGTACCAGGCGCTGAACTCGCCGTTGTCCTCGTCACCCGGATAGCCCTGCCCGATGTCGCCGCCGACGAACATCCGGTTCTGGATGTCGCGGATCAGCTCCTGGGCGCCTGTCGGGTCGCCCGCCTCCGCGAGCACGTAGGGGATGTGGTGCGCGACCTGGTTCGACATGCCGAGCATGCCGAGGCGCACGTCCCTGGCCTCCCTCGCCTCGTGGATGCCGGAGTACGCGGCCTCCTCGCGCTCGGTGAGGAACTCGTGCAGCTCGTCGACGAGCCCCTGCCTGCCGCCGTAGAGCGCGGCCATGCCGTCGACGTCGAACGGCGCGTGGAACGCGAACGTCCAGGCACTCGCCTCGGTGACGTCCTCGTTCCATGCCTTCTTGTCGAAGTCCGCACCGTCCGGCCACGAGCCGTCGGCGTTGCGCGCGGTGAACACGCCGGCCTCCGGGTTGAACATCTCGGCGTAGTGCGACGCGCGGGCGGAGAAGTACTCGGCCTCCTCCTTGAGCGTCTCGACGCGCTCGACCGGGGTGTTCGGGTCCTCGGCGAGCTTCGCGGCCATCTGCGAGATGCCGTAGTCGTTGATGTAGCCCTCGAGGCCCCACGAGACGCTCTGGTGCGTCGTCTTGTCGGTGAACCCGAGGAAGATCGAGCGCTCGAGGCCCTTGCGGCCCACGGCGTTCGACTCGGGCTTCACCGTCGCGTTCTTCAGAGCGGCGTCGTACGCGTCCAGGGCGGTCGACGTGTCGAGCGCGCCGGTGAGATACGCCTCGGCGAACGCCACGTCGCTCGACGTGCCGGTCATCAGGTCGGCGTATCCGGGGGAGGACCAGCGGGCGATCCACCCGCTGTCGCGGTACTGCTGCACGAAGCCGTCGACGAGTTCGTCGGTGACGTCGGGGTACAGCATCGAGTACAGCGGCCACGCGGTGCGGTAGGTGTCCCAGAAGCCGTTGTTGACGTAGATCTTGCCGTCGACGATCTTCGCGTTGGTCTCGGTGTCGGTCGCGTCGCCCGCGGTCGGCGCCACCGGGCTCGCGTACGCGTACTCAGGGGAATCGGCCGAGCCGACGTTCTCGAACTGCGAGTTCGGGTACAGGTTCAGCCGGTACAGGCTGGAGTACAGGGTCTCCAGCTGCGCATCCGTTGCCCCCTTCACGTCGTGGACGACGCCGAGGCGCTCGTTCCACGCGTCGCGGGCGGCCGCGTGCGCGTCGTCGAACGACACGCCGTCGAGCTCGAGTCCGAAGTTGGCCTCCGCCTGGTCGAGGGAGATGAAGGACGACGCGATCCGCAGCTCGACGTCCGCGTCGTCGCTCGTGTCGAACGCCGCGTACCTGGCCGACTCCGAGCGGTCGCCGTTCGGGGTCTGCCCCGCGGCGAGCGGCTTCTCGTCGAACGCGCCGTAGACGAACATGCGCGTCTTACCCGGCCATCCGGACCCGCCCTCGACCCAGCCGGAGACGGTGCCGTCCGCGTCGATCGTGAGCTTCGAGCTGCCGGCCCCTCGGTCGACGATCACGGAGTTCGCGTCGCCCTCGAAGCCGAAGCGGTAGATCGCACCGTGGTCGGTCGGGGTCACTGCGGCGTCGATGCCGTTGTCGAAGGCGACCGAGTAGATGTCGGGCCGCGCCGTCTCGGAATCGTGGCCGAAGGCGAGCTGGCGGTCCTTCAGGGTCGACGTCGGCTCAGCACCGGCCTGCGGGAGGACGGCGAGCTGATTGCGGTCGCCCATCCAGATGCTCGGCTCGTGCGAGAACCCGATGGCCTGCAGCGCCGGCCGGTTGTCGCTGTTGTTCGCCGCCTGGTACTCGTAGAGCGTCCCGAACGAGTTCGCGTTCGTCATCGGCGTGAGGAAGTTGAAGCCGTTCGGGACGGCGGTCGCGGGGAAGTTGTTTCCCCGGGAGAAGCCGCCGGAGGAATTCGTCGCGCGGGTCGTGTCAACGTAGGACACGAGGCCGTCCGAGGTGTCGCGCTGCTCGGCCGCACCGATCTCGACGTCGTCGAGCCAACCCGCGATGCGCGTGCCGCCCGCGGCGTTCTCGATGCCGGCGACGGCATCGGCCGGCCGGTCGTAGTCGAGGCGGATCTCGGTGATCGTGCGCCCCGAGAACTCCGACAGGTCGACGGCGACGCGGTTCCACTGGTCGGGCCACAGCTTCTTCGAGGAGCCCTGCTCGCTCGCGCTGACGCCGTACCCGTACTGGTCGGTCGCGTCGCTGTCGGACAGGACGGATCCGTCGTCGAAGACCAGATCGACCGCAGCGAACGTCGATGCGTAGCTCTGGCCGCCGTCGAGCGTCGGGAAGAGCGTGTACGAGAGCTCGGAGTCGTCGTCGACCGCGATGTCGAGGTCGTCGTAGACGACGGCGGAGGACGAGGCGGAGCCGTCGGCGATGTGGGCGCCGGAGTACTTCAGCGCCTGCGTGCCCGAGAAGCCGACGCCCGTCTTCGCGGTCGAGGAGCTCGTGGGCCCCGAATCCACCTCGAGCGTCATGTCGGAGGCCGCCGGCTCCGCGTCGGGGTCGGTGATCGGCTCGAAGCCGGCCAGCTGCAGAACGTTGCCGCTCTGCACCGCCGTGATGTCGAGCCGGTAGAACGCGTAGGCCTCGCTCTTCCCGTCGAGGCGGTGCATCACGGTCTCGCCCCGCCCGTCGATCGGGTCCTGACCCGACTGCTCGTCGATCGGCGTCCAGTCCTCGCCGTCGTTCGACCCGAGCACCCGGAAGTCGCGCGGGTCGCGCTCGTCGGCGTCGTTGCCCGATGTCAGCGTGTACGCGGCGATGGCCTGGGGCTCGGTGAACTCGTACTGCAGCCAGCCGCTGCTCTTGAACGCGAGCCACTTCGACGAGGCGTTGCCGTCTGCGGCGTTCGCCGCCGTCTCGCCCGGTGCGTTCTCGGCGGAGGCGGTCACATCCTTCAGGAACGGCAGGGCGCTGCCCGGGGCGAAGGACCCGCCGGCAAAGTTGTCCGGCTGCCCTGTGCCCGTGAGGACCGGGGTCGCGTCGTCCGATTCGAACGAGCTGGCGAACCCGCTCTCCGGCGCGGCGTGCGCCGCGGTCGGGAGCAGGAGCGCGCCGACGACTGCGGCGGCGGCGATCATTGCGGCGGACGAGCGGAGGCGCCGGGGCGGGGGAGTACCCCGGCGGAATGAATGGGTCACCGTGTGGCTCCTCGGATCAATTTCTGGTGCGTCTTCGCATTTATGACATCGCTGTCATATGATGTGGGGAAGCTATCACAGATCGACGCTCTCCGAAAGGTTCTCGGGAGGCGGCGACCGGGGTCGTGAGACCCGCTGAACCCGCACGAAGGAGTGCCATGGACACGCCAGAAGCCGCATCGCCCCCGGCCCGCGCGACGCTCGCGCAGGTCGCCGAGCACGCGAGCGTGAGCCTGAAGACGGCCTCGCGGGCCCTCAGCGGCGAGACGTACGTCAGCGACGCGACCCGCGAGCGCGTGCTGAGCGCTGCGGGCGAGCTGGGCTACCAGCGCAACTCCGCGGCGAGCCTGCTCGCGAGCGGCAGGCTCGCCGACTCGGTCGGCCTGATCACGGGCGACTTCACGAACCCGTTCTATTCGGCCCTCGCGCAGGCCGTCGAGGACGAGCTTCGTCCGCACGGCATCCACCTGGCCGTCGCGAACTCCGGCGAGTCGGCCGATCAGGAATGGCGGATCGCGTGCGACCTCGCCGACCGTCAGACGAGGGCGCTCCTCGTCGTCTCGGCATCGCCGCGGCACTCCCAGTACGCCGCTCTCGTCGCGCGCGGCATCCCCGTGGTCTTCCTCGATCGTCCGCCGATCGAGCTCGCGGCAGACTCGGTCGTCTTCGACAACAGGTCGGGCGGACGCATCGCGGCCCAGCACCTGCGCGATGCCGGTCACGAGCGCATCGCGTTCATCGGCGACTACAGCTGGCTTCCGACGTTCCGAGGGCGCCTCGAGGGAATGTCCGAGGTGCTCGACCCCAGCCCGAATGCCGCGTGGCGCGAGCTGCTGCGCAGCGACGCGCACGACGCCGCGTCGGCCAGGGGGAGGACGGCCGAGCTGCTGGCGCTGCCGGAGCCGCCGACCGCCGTCGTCGCGGGGAACAACCGCGCGCTCCTCGGCGTCATGGAGGCGGTCTCGGAGATCGCACCAGAGGAGCGCCCCGCCGTCGTCGGCTTCGACGACGTGGAGTGGGCGCGCGTCCTCGGCGTCACGATCGTCTCCGGCGATACCGAGGCGCTCGGGCGCCGCGCCGCCGGATTGGCCGTGCGGCGCCTCGCGGACCGCACGCGCACCGCAGAAAACGTCGAGCTGCCCATGCGTCTGATCGCGCGGGGCTCCTCGAACGGGGGGAGAAGATGACCCCCGTGCTCACGTTGGATATCGGGTCGGTCACGATCTCCGAATCGCGGAGCAGCCGCGTTTCGGGGCATCACCCGGCTGATGTTCAATGTGGGAGCGTCCGCCCCTCTCGGGACGGACGCACTCTTACAAAGAGTGTGTGCAATCACAACCACTCCAGTCGATGAAGGTGGAGAAACATCCCATGAAGAAAAATCGCATTCTGACGATCGGCGCGGGAGCCGCTGTCCTGGCGCTCGGTCTCGCCGGCTGCGGCGGCGACAGCGGCTCCGGCGGGGGCACCGGCACGGAGGGCGGCGACGCCTCCGAGGTCGAGGTCTTCACCTGGTGGGCCGCAGGCAGTGAGAAGGCCGGCCTCGACGCTCTCGTCAGCGTTTTCGGCGAGCAGCACCCCGACACCGAGTTCGTCAACGGCGCCGTCGCCGGCGGCGCTGGCTCCGCGGCGAAGGACCTGCTCCAGTCGCGCCTTCAGCAGGGCGACCCGCCCGACACGTTCCAGGCTCACGCCGGTGCGGAGATCCAGGACTACATCGACGCCGCGCAGGTGGAGGACGTCTCCGACCTGTACGACGAGTTCGGCCTGAACGACGCGTTCCCCGCCGACCTGGTCGACCGCCTGACGGTCGACGGCGCGATCTACTCGGTGCCGGCGAACATCCACCGCGCGAACGTCGTGTGGGGCAACACGAAGGTCATCGAGGAAGCAGGGGTCGACCCGAACGCGACCTACGAGACCATCGACGACTGGATCGCCGACCTCGAGAAGATCGACGCGTCGGGCGCCACCGCACTCTCTGTGGGTCAGGCGTGGACGCAGGTCAACCTGCTCGAGACCGTTCTCCTCGCCGAGCTCGGCGCCGAGGGCTACGAGGGCCTCTGGTCGGGCGACACCGACTGGGCGAGCGCCGACGTCACCGCGGCGCTCGAGGACTTCGAGACGCTGATCGGCTTCACGAACGACGACCGCGACGGCCTCGACTGGCCGGACGCGACGCAGCTCGTGATCGACGGCGACGCCGCGTACAACGTGATGGGCGACTGGGCCGAGGCCGCGTTCGCCGAGGCGGGCGCCGAGGCTCCGGCCGACTACGTCTACTTCCCGGTCCCCGGCACCGACGGCGTGTTCGACTTCCTCGCCGACAGCTTCACGCTGCCGGTCGGCGCCCCGCACCCCGGTGGCGCCAAGGCGTGGCTCGAGACGGTCTCCTCGGCCGAGGGCCAGGCCGCGTTCAACAAGGCGAAGGGCTCCATCCCCGCCCGCACGGACGCGGACACGAGCGACTTCGGCGCGTACCAGCAGACGGCGATCGAGTCGTTCGGTCAGGACACCATCGTGTCGTCGCTGGCGCACGGCGCGGCCGTTCCGGTCGCGGTGCTGAACGACATCACTGACGCCACGAGCAAGTTCACCAGCGGCGCGAGCGACCTCGCGGGCTTCCAGGACGCGCTCGTCGCGGCGAACGCCAAGTAACGACATCCCGACAGCGGCGCCGGGGCGGTCCGTCAGACCGCCCCGGCGCCGTGGGGAGAAGGAGGAGTTCCCGATGAAGGGAATCCGCAGGGTCGGGCCGCCGCTGCTGCTGCTCGCACCATCGATCATCCTGATGGCGGTCTTCGTCTACGGGCTGATCGCCGCGAACTTCGCGACCTCGATCACCGACAACCACACGGCCGCGCAGGCGACGGGCCAGAAGCCGTCCGTCGTCGTGTGGTTCGACAACTACGTCGAGCTTCTGAAGACCGACGACTTCCAGCACTCGCTGTGGAACCTCATCCTGTTCACCGTGGTGTTCCTCGCCGGCGCCATGATCATGGGGTTCATCTGGGCGTGGATCCTGGAGCGCCCGAGCAAGGGCGAGGGGATCTTCCGCTCGATCTACCTGTTCCCGATGGCCGTCTCGTTCGTCGCGAGCGGCGTCGTGTGGCGCTGGCTGCTCAACAGCAACGTCGACGACAAGGCGTCCGGCCTCAACCGGCTGTTCCAGATCGTGGGCCTCGACTGGCTGCAGAACCCGTGGTGGAACCACATCACGTTCGGCATCGCGGCGATCGCGATCCCGGCGATCTGGCAGCTGTCCGGATACGTCATGGCGCTGTTCCTCGCCGGCTTCCGCGGCATCCCGGACGAGCTCCGCGAGGCCGCGCGCATGGACGGCGCCACCGAGTGGCAGCTGTACCGCCACGTGCTGTTCCCGCAGCTGGCGCCCATCGCGCTGTCGGCCCTCGTCATCATCGGCCACATGTCGCTGAAGTCGTTCGACCTCATCATGTCGATCTCGACGGCGGCCAACTACCAGACCAAGGTGCCCGCGATCGACATGTTCCTGCTCAAGAACAGCTGGGACTACGCGAACTCCGCCGCCGTCGGCACGGTGCTTCTCGTCATCGTCGCCGTCATCATCATCCCGTACCTGTGGTGGACGAACCGCAAGGAGGACAGCCGATGAGTACGACTGCTCTCATCACGACCGAGGGCGCCGTTCCGGCACCCGCCCCCGTCGGCAACGGCAGGGCCGGCCGCGTCACGTGGCGCACGATCCGGTACGCGCTGGCGATCATCGGGGTCATCGTCGTCCTCATCCCGGTCTACGTGCTGCTCATCACGAGCTTCAAGGCGCCGGGCGACGCGTCGCCGACGCGCGCGTGGGCGCTGCCGGAGAACTGGACGCTCGACAACTGGAAGGGCGCGTGGAGCGCGCTCTGGCCGTCGATGCTCCGCTCGTTCGAGATCGTGATCCCCTCGGCGATCATCTCGTCCGTGCTCGGCTCGCTGAACGGATTCGTGCTCTCGCGCTGGTCGTTCCGGGGCGCGAACATCGTCTTCGCCTGCATCCTGTTCGGCATGTTCATCCCGTACCAGGCGGTGATGATCCCGCTGTCGCAGCTCGTCACGAACATGCACATCCCGAACGGCGTGCCGTCGCTGATCCTGCTGCACGTGGTGTTCGGCATCCCGATCACGACGCTGATCATGCGCAACTACTACGTCACGGTGCCGCACGAGCTCGTCGAGGCGGCGCGCGTCGACGGCGCCGGCATGCTGCGGACGTACTGGTCGGTGATCCTGCCCATCTCGATCCCGAGCTTCGTCGTTGTGCTGATCTGGCAGTTCACCAACGCGTGGAACGACTTCCTGTTCGCGGTGTTCTTCTCGTCGAGCGCGAACGGACCCGTCACCCTCGCCCTGAACAACCTGGCCAACGGCTCGGTGCTGCAGGACTACGGCGTCTCGATGGCCGGCGCGCTGCTGGCGTCGTTCCCGCCGCTGCTGGTCTACATCATCCTCGGCAAGTACTTCGTCGGCGGTCTGATGTCGGGCTCGGTCAAGGGCTGACCCGGCCGCACGACGACGAACGCCTCGCCCCGAGAAGGGGCGAGGCGTTCGTCGTTCCGCGGTGCGTCAGAGCGTCGCGGTGTCGATCACGAAGCGGAAGCGCACGTCGCCGGAGACCGTGCGGTCGTACGCCTCGTTGATGCGGTCGCTCGAGATGAGCTCGATCTCGGGGGCGACGCCGTGCTCGGCGCAGAAGTCGAGCATCTCCTGCGTCTCGCGGATCGAACCGATGTTGCTGCCGGAGAACGACTTGCCTCCTCCGACGAGCTGGCCGACGTGCAGCGACAGCGCCTCGGGCGGCAGGCCCACGTTGACGAGCGTGCCGTGCGGGCGCAGCGTGCGCAGGTGCGCGTCGATGTCGAACGGCGCGCTGACGGTCGAGATGATCAGGTCGAAGCGGCGCTTGAGGCCGGCGAGCGCGCCAGGCACGCCTGTCGCGACGTGAGCGACGGCGCCGAACGCCAGCGACTCCGCCTGCTTCGCGTCGGTGCGCGAGAGCACCGTGACCTCGGCGCCCATCGCGACGGCGATCTTCACGGCCATGTGGCCGAGCCCGCCGAGGCCGACGACCGCGACCTTCTTGCCGGGCCCCGCGCCCCAGCGGGCCAGCGGCGAGTACGTGGTGATGCCGGCGCACAGCAGGGGAGCGGCGGCCTCGTAGGGGATGCTCTCCGGCACGCGCAGGACGAAGTCCTGGTTCACGACGACGTGCGTCGAATAGCCGCCCTGCGTGATCGTGCCGTCGACGTCGACCGCGTTGTAGGTGCCGATCGCGCCCTTCTCGCACATGTGCTCGTCGCCCGCGCGGCACTCGTCGCACTCACCGCAGGAGTTGACGAGGCAGCCGACGCCGACCCGGTCGCCTACCGCATAGCGGGTGACGGCGTAGCCGACCTCGGTCACCTCTCCGACGATCTCGTGGCCGACGACCTGCGGGTAGGCGATGTCGCCCCACTCGCCCCGCACGGTGTGGATGTCGCTGTGGCAGATGCCGGCGTAGCGGATGGCGATCAGCACGTCGTCGGCGCCGACGTCGCGTCGTTCGATCGTGAGCGGGACGAGCGGCTCGGTCGCGCTGGGGGCGCCGTAGGCCTTGACGGTGGTGGGCATGAGAGCTCCTTCGGGTTGATGCCGCCCGATCGGGCGAAGAACGGGGTGCGTCGTCAGGATGATGGCGCCGCGCGAGGCGCGCCGCGCCGCGCCCTGTCGGGCTTGGGGAAGGCCTCTCGCATCGCGGGCGTCGAGAGGATCACGGCCGCGACGATCAGCAGCGCCGCGAAGACGAGCTGCTCGATGATCATCCAGCCGGGGAAGAAGTGCGGAATCGCCGAGAGCCCGAGCGCGACGATCGGGAAGACCCTCGTGAACAGCTGCAGGCGCCGGAACGCCCAGTACTTGCCGATCCACGCGCGCCAGACGAAGTAGAACAGCGACGCCGTGATGCCGGCGATGACGAGCCCGCGGATCCAGACCGGCAGGGTGATCTCGGCGCCGTGGAGGAACATCCAGAACACGGCGACGACAGTGCCGACGCCGAGCAGCAGGCACACGGCGAGGACCCAGCTGACGGCGATGAGTCCCCGCCTGGCAGCGGGGACGGCGGCGCCCGGAACCTCGTGCTGCCAGTCGCGACCGCCGCCCAGGCGGTCGATCAGCAGGAAGAAGGACTCGAGACGACGCACCACGCCAGCGTAGCCCGAGCGGACATCGCCGAGGCTGGGACGCCCGCGCGTCACAGGTCGATGAAGCGCGAGCGATCCCACTCCTCGGTCCAGCCGAGGCGCGTGAAAATGCGGTCGAGGACGCCCGCGGTGAAGCCCCAGACGAGCCGCTCCTCTCCGGCGGCGCTGACGAGCCATGCCGGCCCGGACAGGGTCTCGCCGCCCCGGCGCAGGCGGGTCGCATACCTGTTGGCGGGATCGAGCAGTTCGGCGACGGGCACGCGGAACACGGAGGACGACTCGGCCTCGTCGACCGCGCGCACGGGGCTCGGTCGTCCCCACCACCCGAGCACCGGGGTGACGCGGTGCGCCGAGTGCGGCAGCGGCAGCTCTGGCAGCGTGCCGAGCACCTCGACCCCGTCGCGGTCGAGGCCGGTCTCTTCGACCGCCTCGCGCAGGGCGCAGTCGATCGCGTCGCGGTCGCCCGGGTCGCGGCGCCCGCCGGGGAACGCGACCTGCCCCGCGTGCGACCTGAGCGTCGCCGCGCGCGAGAGCAGCAGCACGTCGAGGTCGCGCGAGACCGCGTCGTGGGCGGCGTCGCGGTCGGCCGGCAGCGAGTCGAGCGCGCCGAACAGCACCAGCACCGACGCGGGGCGCGAGTCGTCGTCGAAGCCGAGCGCTCCCAGCCAGTCGGAGAACAGGGAGCGATCGCGCGTGAGCGCCGCGAGCTGCGCCCTGGCAGAGGTCCCATCGGTCACGATGCCGAGCCTAGGCGCCGGAGGCGCCGCGCGGGGCCGCTCGGGCGGGTTCGGCCGTACGATGGGCGGATGATCCCGTCCAACGCGCCGTCGGCGTCCGCCGGCCTCCGCGCCGTCGTGATCACGGTCAGCGATCGGTCGGCATCGGGGGAGCGCGCCGACGGCGGCGGTCCCCTCGCGGTCGAGGCGCTGCGCGCCGACGGCTTCGCGTGCGCGGACGCGACGATCGTGCCGGACGGAGAGCGCAGCGTCGCGCGCGCTCTCGAGGCGGCGATCGGCGAGGGCGCCCGCGTGGTGGTCACCACGGGAGGAACGGGCGTCGGCCCGCGCGATCTCACGCCGGAGGGTACCCGTGCGGTGCTCGACCGCGAGATCCCCGGCATCGCGGAGGAGCTGAGGCGCCGCGGCGCCGCGGCGCTGCCCGCCGGCATGCTCTCGCGCGGTCTCGCCGGCGTCTCGGCGAACGCGCTGGTCGTCAACCTGCCGGGTTCGCCCGCGGCCGTGCGGGACGGCATGCCGGTGATCGTCTCGATCGCGCGGCACGTCGTCGGCCAGCTCGACGGCGGGGACCATCCGGAGCCCGTGACCAGGCGCGCGCCGGGCCATGACGACTCGCGCGGGAGCGCACACCACGGGGGAGAGAAGCGATGAGCGATGTCAGGATCGCCGGGATCAGCGACGGCCCGATCGACGTCGACGCCCACCTCGCCGCGGTGGTCGACGCCGCGGCAGGCGCGGAGACGTCGTTCATCGGTCGGGTGCGGGACCACGACCCCGATGCCTCGGCCGCGGTGATCGCTCTCGAATACAGCGCGCACCCCGACGCCGAGCGCATCCTGGGCGAGATCGCCGAACGCGTGTCGGACGCGCACGGCGCCGTCGTCGCCGTCAGCCACCGCATCGGCAGGCTCGCCGTCGGCGACGTCGCCGTGGTGATCGCGTGCTCCGCCGCGCACCGCGCCGAGGCCTACGCCGCCAGCCGCGAGCTGATCGAGGAGATCAAGCGAGCGCTCCCCGTCTGGAAGCGCCAGCGCGCGGCCGACGGCTCGGCGGCCTGGAAGGGCATCGGCGGCTGAGCGCCGCGAGCAGTTCCCTCGGAGCGGCGGGTTCCTAGGATGGAACGGCGGGCGCCGTGGTCGCCCGCATCGAAGCGAACAGCGGAGCACACGTGAGACTGATCTTTGCCGGCACACCCGAGGCCGCCGTGCCGACCCTGCGCGCGCTGGCAGCGGCCGGTCACGACATCCCGATGGTCGTCACGCGACCCGACGCGCCGCTCGGCCGCAAGCGCGTGCTGACGCCGTCGCCCGTGGCGCGGGCGGCCGAGGAGCTCGGTCTGCCGACCCTGAAGACCGCCAGGCTCGACGACGACGCGACGGCGGAGCTGAGCTCGCTCGGGGCGCAGCTCGCGGTGGTCGTCGCGTACGGCGGGCTGGTGCGCGAACCGCTGCTGTCAGCGCCCGACCACGGCTGGATCAATCTGCACTTCTCCCTGCTGCCCCGCTGGCGAGGGGCCGCGCCGGTGCAGCGCGCGCTGATCGCGGGCGATGCCGAGACGGGCGCCGCGGTGTTCCGGCTCGTGCCGGAGCTCGATGCGGGCGACGTCTACGGCGAGCTGCGCCACGAGATCGCGCCGCACGAGACCGCGGCCGATCTGCTGGCGACCCTCGCCGACAGCGGTGCCGGCCTCGTGGTCGACACGGTCGCGTCGATCGCGGACGGTTCGGCGGTCGCAGCGCCCCAGGAGGGCGAGCCGACGCACGCGGCGAAGCTGACGCTCGACGACGGGCGCGTTCGGTGGGAGGAGTCGGCAGAGCGCGTGCTCGACCGGCACCGCGGCGTCACGCCGGAACCGGGCTCGCACACGACGATCGACGGCGAGCGGTTCAAGATCCACGAGGCGCAGGCCGCCGGGGATGCGCCGGCGCTCGAGCCGGGGCGGCTCGCCGCGGCACCGGCCGGCGTGCACGCCGGTACGGGCGACGGTGCGGTGCTGCTGACGCGGGTGCAGCCGGCAGGCAAGGCCGCGATGAGCGCGGCCGACTGGTTCAGGGGCCTGCGCGGCGACGTGAGGCTCGGCTCGTGAGCGGCGAGCGCGACGGTCGCGGCGACCGACGGCACAGCGGCGGGAAGCGGCGCGACGGACGGAGCGGCGGCGGTCAGCGAGAACGTCGGGGCGGCGACAGGCGCGCGTCGGCTCCCGCGCCGCGCGCCGTGGTGCAGGACGCCAGGCGCGCGGCCTTCGTCGTGCTGCGCGCCGTCGCGGACGACGACGCGTACGCCAACCTGCTGCTGCCGCGGGAGATCGAGCGCGCGGGCCTCGGCGCGGCAGACGCCGGTCTCGCCACCGAGCTGACCTACGGCACGCTGCGCCGCCTCGGCACCTACGACGCGATCATCCGCATCGCCTCGGGGCGCGAGACCGCCGACATCGACCCCGGCGTGCTCGACGCGCTCCGCCTGGGTGCGCACCAGCTGCTCGCGACCCGCGTCGCCGCGCATGCGGCCGTGAACGAGCAGGTGGAGCTGGCACGCGAGGCGAGCGGACGAGGCGCAGCCGGCTTCGCCAACGCGGTGCTGCGGCGCGTCGGCGAGCGCGACCTCGACGCGTGGCTGACGGTCGTCACCGACGCGGCGCGCTCCGACGACGAGCGCCTGGCGCTGCGCTTCTCGCACCCGGTGTGGATCATCCGGGCCCTCAGGCGCGCTCTGGCCGGCGAGGGGCGCGTCGACGAGCTCGATGCGCTGCTTGAGGCGGACAACGCGGCGCCCGGCGTGATGATGGCGGCCCTGCCGGGCCTCGCCGAGCCGCGCGAGCAGCGTGCGGCGTACTCGCCGACCGGATTCGCGCTCGCCGGCGGCGACCCCGAGCCGCTCGTGCGCGAGTCCGGCGGCGCGGTGCGTGTGCAGGACGAGGGCTCGCAGCTCGTCGCACTCGCGCTGACGCGCCTGGCCCTCGACGCCGCGGAAGGCGGGCAGGAGCGCTGGCTCGACCTGTGCGCGGGCCCGGGCGGCAAGACCGCGCTGCTCGCCGCGGAGGCGCGCGCCAGCGGCGCGTCGCTCGACGCCAACGAGGTCGCCCCGCACCGCGCCGAGCTCGTCCGCCGCGCCGTGGCGACTGTGCCCGGTGAGGTGGTCGTGACGGAGCGCGACGGGCGCGAGCTCGCGGCCGAGCGCGCCGGGTCGTACGACCGGATCCTGGTCGATGCTCCGTGCACGGGCCTCGGCGCCCTGCGCCGCCGTCCGGAGGCCCGCTGGCGCAAGCAGCCGGGCGACGTGGCCGACCTGGCCTCGCTGCAGGAGCAGCTGCTCCGCGAGGCCGTCGGCGCGCTGCGCCCCGGCGGCGTCGTGGCGTACGTCACCTGCTCGCCGCACCTCGCCGAGACCTCGGCCGTCGTCGCCCGCATCCGCGAGGAGTTCGGCGACCGGCTGACCGAGCTCGACGCGCGGGAGGCGATCCGCGCCGTCAGCCGCGGGGAGATCGATCTGCCTGAGCCCGCCGACGGGTCCGGTCGGGCCCAGCTGTGGCCGCACCGCCACGGCACCGACGCGATGTTCCTCGCTCTGCTGCGCCGGTCCTGATCCGGGCAGGTGCCCGGGCGGGCCGAGGGAAGTCGGCCGCCCCCTTGATCCGGCGCACCGGCGGGGTTACGTTGGCCGCGGGTTCCGCGTCGGCCGTGGCGTCACCGCCGGTCAGCGGGAGAGCAGACGACGACGGGGGTCGGCAATGCGAAGGAACGTCTTCCTCACCACCGCGGCCGCGGTCGGTCTCGTCGCCGCCGCGCTGGCGGCGCAGCCCGCCGCCGCGGCCGGCGAGACCGGCAACGAGTTCGGCCACATCCGCATCGTCGCGTCGGTCGATGACGGGTCGTCGCCCGAGGGCTTCGAGTACGAGGCGACGAGCGCCGACTGCGCGCTCGACGCGCAGAGGGTCGCCGTGTCCGACGCCGACGGCCTCGCTCGGTTCACCGACCTGCCCTATTACGCAGACGACGGATCGGTGTGCACGTACGACGTCGCCGCGCTGCCGCGGGACGGCTACGAGGTCGACGCAGACGGCGCGGAGCTGACGGCGCTGGTGCCCGGCACCGCGTCGAGCGGGCCGCTCGATCCGTGGGGCGCGGCGAGGGTGTCGTGGGCGGCGGAGATGGAGGGCACGGGGCTCACGGCCGAGGGCGAGCTGCGAGACGACGGCCAGCTCGACGACTCCGGCGGGCCGGAGGCCGTTGCCCTGGTCGTGCACGACGACGCCGCCGCAGACCAGGAGCACCGGTCCGGTTCGCTGACGATCGCGGTGTCGCTCACCGATCGCATTCTGAGCGAGCAGCTCGGCCGCACGGACGTCGTCGAGATCGCGGTCGACGAAAGCGCGGACGACGTCGCAGACCCGGCCGAGTGCGAGTTCCCCGAGGCGGGGGAGCTGAACGCCGCTGGCGCGTGCGCCGATCGCATCTCGCTCGTCGGCGGCGCCGACGTGTGGGGCGAGCTCAGCGCCAGGACGGTGCGCATCCAGACCGCGCTCGGCGCCCTCGACGCCGCCGGCGCGTGTGCCGACCCCGCCCCGTCGGTGTACGTCGCGGAGGCCGCGTCGACGACGCTCTGCGCCGAGGTCGACCTCAGCGGCGCGGGCGCGCCGGCCCCGCCCGAGGTGCTGGTCGCGAACGCCGTCGACGAGCCGGATCCGACCGAGCCGCCTGAGCCGACCACCGATCCGAGCGATCCGCCGCAGGAATCGGACGGCGACGGCGCGACGACGGACGGATCAGACGACGACGGTGCCGCCGATGACGGCGGTCCGGATGAGCTGGCCGCGACGGGCTCCGAGGTCCCTGTGGTGCCGCTCGCCGCCGCCGGCGGAGCGATCCTCGTCGGTGGGCTCCTGCTGCTCGCGCGGCGCAGGCAGCGCTGACGGCCGTGCGACTGCCGCGTTCGGCGGCCGAGCCGCGGGCGAACCGGGTCGATGGGATAATCGATGGGTGACTCTTCCCGCAGCCCCGCGCATCAACCCGTCCATCCTGTCCGCGGACTTCGCGAACATGCAGAGGGACCTCGAGCGCATCGCCTCGGCCGACTACGTGCACGTCGACGTGATGGACAACCACTTCGTTCCGAACCTCACGTTCGGTCCGCAGATGGTGCGCCGCGTGCAGGACACCAGCCCCGTGCCGCTCGACGTGCACCTGATGATCGCCGACCCCGACCGGTGGGCGCCCGAGTACGCCGAGATCGGCGCTGCGTCGGTCACGTTCCACCTCGAGGCGGCCGGCGAGCCCATCGCGCTCGCGCGGCGGCTGCGCGCGATCGGCGCGCGCGCGGGCGTCGCGATCAAGCCGGGGACGGCGCCCGACCAGCTGTTCGACTACCTCGACGAGTTCGACCAGATCCTCGTGATGACGGTGGAGCCCGGCTTCGGCGGCCAGTCGTTCATCGCGGGCACGATGCACAAGCTCCAGCAGCTGCGCAAGCACGCCGACAAGCACGGCTCGACCGTGTGGCTCCAGGTCGACGGCGGGATCCAGCCGGGAACGATCGAGCAGGCGGCCGAGGCGGGAGCCGACACGTTCGTCGCGGGCTCCGCGGTGTTCGGGCGCGAGAGCGTCGAGGCGGCGATCGGCGACCTGCGCGAGCTGGCGAGGGCGCACTCCCACTGACGCGCGGCGGCGCGGCCCCGTCATCCGGTGCCGTGACGACTCCCGGATGAACGACGCGCCCGAGCGGAACCGGTAGCCTGGGAGGCGTGAAGACCTTCGACTCCCTGTTCTCCGAGCTCTCCGAGAAGGCGCAGCTGCGCCCGGAGGGCTCCGGGACCGTCCGCGAGCTCGATGCCGGCATCCACACGATCGGCAAGAAGATCGTCGAGGAGGCCGCCGAGGTGTGGATGGCCTCCGAGTACGAGAGCGACGCAGAGGCCGCCGAGGAGATCTCGCAGCTGCTCTACCACCTGCAGGTGATGATGATCGCCAAGGGCCTCTCGCTCGAGGACGTCTACCGACATCTCTGATTCGCCCCGCGAACCGACTGTCACAGACCCCACAACGAAAGCCACCATGCTCCGCATCGCCGTCCCCAACAAGGGATCCCTCTCGCAGACCGCCGTCGAGATGCTGGAGGAGGCCGGTTACGCGACGCGCCGCGACACGAAGCAGCTGCATCTGATCGACGAGGCGAACGACGTCGAGTTCTTCTACCTCCGCCCCCGCGACATCGCGACCTACGTCGCCTCCGGCGCGCTCGACGTCGGCATCACGGGCCGCGATCTCCTGCTCGACACGCGCCAGGAGGCGCGCGAGATCGAGGGGCTCGGCTTCGGCGGCTCGACGTTCCGCTTCGCCGGTCGTCCCGGCCGCTTCCGCGAGCTGACCGACCTCGACGGCGTGCGCGTGGCGACCTCCTACTCGGGTCTCGTGGAGTCCTTCCTCGGCGAGCGCGGCATCTCCGTCGAGGTCGTGCACCTCGACGGCGCGGTCGAGTCGGCCATCGAGCTGGGAGTGGCGGACGCGGTCGCCGATGTCGTGTCGACGGGAACGACGCTGCGGCAGGCCGGCCTCGAGATCTTCGGCGACGTGCTGCTGCGCTCGGAGGCCGTGCTCATCCAGTCGCCGCGCGAAACCGAGGGGATCGACCGCTTCCAGCGCCGCCTGCAGGGCGTGCTCGTCGCGCGCCGCTACGTGATGCTCGACTTCGACCTCCCGCAGAACCTCATCGACGCGGCGGCCAGGATCGCGCCGGGCAAGGAGTCTCCGACGATCTCGCCGCTGCGCGACCTCGACTGGGTCGCCGTGCGAGTCATGCTGCCCCGCAAGAGCATCAACAAGGTGATGGACGAGCTGTACGAGCTCGGCGCGCGCGCCCTGCTCGTCACCGCGATCCACAACGCGAGGCTCTGATGACCGTCGCGACGCGCGTCATCCCGTGCCTCGATGTGGCGGACGGCCGCGTCGTCAAGGGAATCAACTTCCAGAACCTCCGCGAGATGGGCGACCCGGTCGAGCTCGCCGCCGAGTACTACGCGCAGGGCGCGGACGAGCTGACGTTCCTCGACGTGACGGCGACGGTCGACGACCGAGCCACGATGTACGACGTCGTGCAGCGAACGGCCGAGCAGGTCTTCATCCCGCTCACCGTCGGCGGCGGGGTGCGGACGACCGACGACGTCGCGCGCCTGCAGGGCGTCGGCGCCGACAAGGTGGGGGTCAACTCGGCCGCCATCCGCCGGCCGGAGCTGCTCGGCGAGATCGCCGACAGGTTCGGCGCGCAGGCCCTCGTGCTCTCGCTCGACATCAAGCGCAGCGACCGCACGCCGTCCGGCTTCGTGGTCACGACCCACGGCGGGCGCACCGAGACCGATCTCGACGCCCTCGAATGGGCGCGCGAGGCGGTCGAGCGCGGCGCGGGCGAGCTGCTCGTGAACTCGATCGACGCCGACGGCACCCGCGCCGGGTTCGATCTCGAACTGATCGCGGCGGTGCGCGAGCTCGCCGGCGTTCCGGTGATCGCATCGGGCGGCGCGGGCGCGCCTGAGCACTTCGCGCCGGCGATCGGCGCCGGTGCGGACGCGGTGCTCGCGGCGAGCGTGTTCCACTCGGGTCAGCTGACGATCGCCCAGGTGAAGTCGGCGATGAGCGAAGCGGGGGTGAGCGTGCGATGAGCGACGCAGCAGACGACGCCGTCGAGGAGCGTCTCGACCGGGTGTCCTTCACCTCCGACGGCCTCGTGCCGGTGATCGCGCAGCAGCACGACTCGCTCGAAGTTCTCATGATGGCGTGGATGAACCGCGAGTCGCTCCGGCTCACCCTCACGACGGGGCGCGCCGTCTACTGGTCGCGCTCGCGCGGGGTGCTCTGGCGCAAGGGCGACACGTCCGGGCACACGCAGTGGGTCGTGGCGGCGCACATCGACTGCGACGGCGACACGGTGCTGCTGCAGGTCGACCAGGTGGGCGCCGCGTGCCACACCGACACGCGCGCCTGCTTCGATGCGACCGACGAGTTCCCCGAGCGCGACCTCCGTCCGGTCGTGACCGCAGAATGAGCGACCGCGCTCTCCTCGCGCGGCGGGCGAAGCCCGTCGCGGTCGTCGTCCTCCTGGCCGCCGGCGCGCTGGTGCTGCTCGGCACGACGCAGACCTGGCTGAGCCTCGCCGTCGCGCAGACGCACGGCGAGCTCGAGGTCGCAGGCTCGGAGGCGGCGCTGCTCGCCCAGCCGCTCGCCATCGCGGTGCTCGCGCTCTCGCTGGTGCTGACCCTGGTCGGCCGCGTGCTGCGCTACGTGCTCGGCGCGGTAGCGACCGCCGCCGGCGTCGGCATCTTCGCCGCCGTGCTTCCCGTCGTCACGGGCCCGCCCGTGTCGTCGTACGCCGCGACCGTGACGGAGAGCACGGGCCTGGCGGGGGAGGAGGCCATCTCGGCGCTCGTGAGCGCCGTCACGGCCACCGGATGGCCGCTGACGACCCTGATCGCCTCGGTCGTCATCGTCCTGGGCGGCGCGTTCGTCCTCGTCACGGCGCACGCGTGGCAGCGCGGCGGACGGCGCTTCGACGCGACCCACGCGAAGCCGTCCTCCGGCCCCGTCGACCCGATCGACTCGTGGGACGAGCTGTCTCACGGCGAAGACCCGACCAGATAGACTGACGACGACCCCCGCGTTTCTTGAAAGGGACCCCGCTGCAATGAGCAACCACCTCGCCGATCCCGGCCACGGGCACTCGCCGGCCGCCTGGGCAAACGTCCTCCTGATGATCGTGGGCATCTCGATCGCCACGGTCGCCCTGTTCCTCGAGGCGTGGCCGGTGCTCATCGTCGGTGCGGTGGTGTTCCTCCTGGGTCCGATCGTCGGCTTCATCATGAAGAAGGCCGGATTCGGCGTGAACGGCCCGAAGTACCAGCCCAAGGCGCACTGATGTCGCTCCTGACCGATCTCACGGACGGGTCGGTGCAGGATGCCCTGGCCCGTCAGGAGCAGCGTCCGCTCGCCGATGTCGAACGCGCGGCGCTCGCTCTGGCCCCCGCGCGCGACGCGGTCGCCGCGCTCGCACCAGCCGATCGCATCAAGATCATCGCCGAGGTCAAGCGAGCGAGCCCGTCGCGCGGTCAGCTGGCCGAGATCCCCGACCCCGCGGCGCAGGCCGAGCGGTACGAGCTCGGCGGCGCGAGCGCCATCAGCGTGCTCACCGAGCAGCGCCGCTTCCGCGGCACGCTCGCCGACCTGACCGCCGTGCGCGACCGCGTCTCGCTCCCAGTGCTCCGCAAGGACTTCATCGCGACGCCGTACCAGGTGTTCGAGGCGAGGGCCGCCGGCGCCGACATCGTCCTGCTGATCGTCGCCGCGCTCGAGCAGCAGGTGCTCGAGGAGCTGTACGCCCTCGTCCGCCAGCTCGGCATGACGCCCCTGGTCGAGGCGCACACGGCAGACGAGGTGGCGCGCGCCGCCTCGCTCGGCGCGTCGCTGATCGGCGTGAACGCCCGTGACCTGTCGACGTTCGAGCTCGATCAGAACCTGTTCGGCCGACTCGCCGAGTCCATTCCGTCCGACGCGATCAAGATCGCGGAGTCCGCGGTCAAGACGCCGGCCGACGTGGCGCACTACCGCGCGGCGGGCGCGGACGTGGTGCTGATCGGTGAGGCGCTCGTCACGGGCGACCCCGTGGCGACCCTTGCGAGTTTCTTGGAGGCAGGACAATGACCGACCTGCGCAATCAGCCAGGGCCGTACTTCGGCGAGTTCGGCGGGCGCTTCATGCCGGAGCCGCTGATCGCGGCCGTCGACGAGATCGCCGAGGCGCACACCGCCGCGATGGCCGACCCCGCGTTCCAGGAGGAGCTGCAGGGTCTGCTGCGCGACTACGCCGGCCGTCCGTCGGCGCTGACGGAGGTGCCGCGGTTCGCCGAGCACGCCGGCGGTGCCCGCATCTTCCTCAAGCGCGAAGACCTGAACCACACGGGCAGCCACAAGATCAACAACGTGCTCGGCCAGGCGCTCCTGACGAAGCGGCTGGGCAAGACGCGCGTGATCGCCGAGACCGGCGCGGGCCAGCACGGCGTCGCGACGGCGACGGCTGCCGCCCTGTTCGGCATGGAGTGCCGCATCTACATGGGCGAGGTCGACACCGAGCGCCAGGCGCTGAACGTCGCGCGCATGCGGCTGCTCGGCGCAGAGGTCGTACCGGTGAAGACCGGGTCGCGCACGCTGAAGGACGCGATCAACGAGGCGTACCGCGAATGGGTCGCCTCGGTCGAGACCACCAACTACATCTTCGGCACTGCCGCGGGCCCCCACCCGTTCCCCGCCATGGTGCGCGACTTCCAGAAGATCATCTCCGAGGAGGCGCGCGCGCAGCTGCTCGAGCGCACCGGGCGCCTGCCCGACGCCGCGATCGCGTGCGTCGGGGGCGGCTCCAACGCGATCGGCATGTTCGATGCGTTCATCGACGACGAGCAGGTGGCCCTGTACGGCGTGGAGGCGGCAGGAGACGGCGTCGACACCGAGAAGCATGCCGCGTCGATCGAGCGCGGCCGTCCCGGCATGCTGCACGGCGCGCGCACGTACGTGCTGCAGGACGAAGACGGCCAGACGATCGAGTCCCACTCGATCTCCGCCGGCCTCGACTACCCGGGCGTCGGTCCGGAGCACTCGTGGCTCGCGTCGATCGGCCGCGCCAGCTACATCCCGGCGACCGACGACGAGGCGATGCAGGCGCTGCGCCTGCTGAGCGTCACCGAGGGCATCATCCCCGCGGTCGAGTCGGCGCACGCGCTTGCGGGCGCCATCCGCATCGGCAAGGAGCTCGGTCCCGACGCCGTGCTCGTCGTCTGCCTCTCCGGGCGAGGAGACAAAGACATGGACACGGCGGCGACCTACTTCGGCCTGTACGACGACGAGGCGGGGGAGAGCGCATGAGCCGGCTCGAGCAGGCGATCGCCGCGGCCCACGAGGCCGGCAGGGGCGCCTTCATCGGCTACCTGCCGATCGGGTATCCCGACCTCGCCACCAGCATCGACGCGGCCGTGGCGCTGGCGGAGGCGGGCGCCGACATCCTCGAGCTCGGCCCGCCCTACAGCGACCCGGTCCTCGACGGCCCCATCATCCAGGAGGCCACGAACGCGGCGCTCGAAGCGGGCTTCCGCACGAGCGATGTGTTCACGGCAGTGCGCGAGATCGCGAAGCGCACCGACGTCCCCGTCGTCATCATGACCTACTGGAACATGGTCGTGCAGTACGGCGTCGACCGCTACGCCGCCGACCTCGCCGCCGCGGGCGGCGCCGGGCTCATCACGCCGGATGTGACTCCCGACTCGGCGGCTGACTGGATCGCGGCGAGCGAGGAGCACGGGCTCGACCGCGTGTTCCTCGCCGCTCCCACGTCGTCCGACGAGCGCCTCGATCTGATCGTCGAGAGTACGCGGGGCTTCGTCTACACCGTCTCGACCATGGGCGTCACGGGCGAGCGCGCGGACCTCGACCTGGCGGCTCGCACGCTCGTCGAGCGCCTCAGGGCGCACGGCGCGACGCGCGCGTGCGTCGGCATCGGCATCTCGAGCGCCGAGCAGATCCGCGACGTCGTCGCGTACGCCGACGGCGCGATCGTCGGCACCGCACTCGTGCGGGCGCTGCGCGACGGCGGCGTCGAACAGCTCTCCCGCGTCGCCCGCGAACTCGCCTCAGGCACCACGCGCTGACCTCAACCGAGCGTCCGCTGAACAATCCACCTCACTTGGAGAACTAGACTCCCGATCATGCTGTCTTCCGCACTGGCGAGCGTAGCCGCGAGCATTCCGTCCCCGCCGATCAGCTCCTGGACATGGGAGTTCGGGCCGTGGACCATCGGCCCGTTCGTCTTCAGCCAGTTCACGATCCACATCTATGCGCTGTGCATCATCGTCGGCATCATCGTCGCGACGCTGATCACGAACCGCAGACTGACCAAGCGGGGCGCGGAGCCGTGGATCGTCATCGACATCGCGCTGCTGGCCGTTCCGCTCGCGATCGTCTTCGCGCGCATCTTCCACGTCGTCACCCACGCCGACTTCTACTTCGGTGAGGGCTCCAACCCGTGGAACGTGGGCGAGCCCGGCTCCGTGTGGGCGATCTGGGAGGGCGGCATCGCCATCTACGGCGCGCTCATCGGCGGTGCGATCGGTGCGTGGCTCGGCTGCAAGTGGACCGGCATCCGGTTCTTCACCTTCGCCGACGCGCTCGCCCCTGGCCTGCTGCTGGCGCAGGCGCTCGGCCGGTTCGGCAACTGGTTCAACCAGGAGCTCTTCGGCCTGCCCACCGATCTGCCGTGGGGCCTCGAGATCGACGAGGGCAACGCGGCGATCCCCGAGGGGCTCGCACCGGGAACGCTGTTCCACCCGACGTTCGCATACGAGGTCATCTGGAACGTGCTCGGCGTGATCGTGCTGCTCGGCCTCGGCCGCCGCGTCTCGATGCAGTGGGGCCGGCTGTTCGGCGTGTACCTCGTCTGGTACGGCGCCGGCCGCGTGGTCTGGGAGAGCATCCGGATCGATCCGAGCGACGTCATCCTCGGTCTGCGCACGAACGTGTGGGCATCCCTTGCCGCGATCGTGCTCGGCCTGGTAATCCTGGTGGTGCAGCGCAAGCGCCACACGGGTGCCGAGCCGTCGCCCTATGTGCGGACGAAACATGACCGTAACGCGGGCGACATAAGCTCGGCATCGGGTGATGAGTTCGTCGATGTCAGCGACCCTGCTGACGAGGCGACCACCGCCGAGCCCTCGCCACAAGCGTCCTGACAGCTGACCTTCTCGCCCCCGCGGCGACGACAGGGCGGATGCCGGCTCGGGGAGCCGTCATCCGCCCTTTTGTTTGTCGTTACGAAAGACGGTAGGTCATGTACTTCCAGCCTCCCTACGGCGCCAGTGGCGCTTACCCCCCGCAGCAGGGCATGTACAACCCTCGCTTCGAGAAGGACGCGTGCGGCCTGGCCATGGTTGCCACCCTGCGCGGCACGGCGGGGCATGACATCGTCGCCCTGGCGCTGGAGGCCCTGCGCAACCTCGAGCACCGCGGCGCCATCGGTTCCGACGCCGGCACGGGCGACGGAGCGGGAATCCTCGTGCAGATGCCCGATGCGTTCTTCCGCGAGGAGCTCTCGTTCGACCTCCCTCCCGTCGGCGAATACGCGGCAGGCGCCGCGTTCCTCCCCACCAACCGCCTCGAGCGCGAGAAGCAGAAGCGCCAGATCGAGCGGATCGCCGCCGCCGAGAACCTCCACGTGCTCGGCTGGCGCAAGGTGCCGGTCGACGCGACCCACCTCGGCCGCCTCGCACGCGACGCCCAGCCCGCCATCGAGCAGCTCTTCGTCGCCAGCGCCCAGGCCGGCCACCTCCGTCCGCTCCGCGGCGTCGACCTCGACCGCCGCGCATACCGGCTGCGCAAGCGCGCCCAGCACGAAGCCGGCGCGTACTTCGTCACCATGTCTGCCCGGACGATCGGGTACAAGGGCATGGTCACCACGCTCCAGCTGGAGCCCTTCTACCTCGACCTGCAGGACGAGCGCTTCGCGAGCGAGCTCGCCATCGTGCACTCGCGCTACTCGACCAACACGTTCCCGTCGTGGCCCCTCGCGCAGCCCCTGCGCATGATGGCGCACAACGGAGAGATCAACACCGTCAGCGGCAACCGCAACTGGATGCGCGCCCGTCAGTCGCAGCTGGCCAGCGAGCTGCTCGGCGAGATCGAGCCGATCCTGCCGATCTGCTCCGACAGCGAGAGCGACTCGGCCTCGTTCGACGAGGTGCTCGAGATGCTCGAGCTCACCGGTCGCAGCCTGCCCCACGTCATGATGATGATGGTGCCGGAGGCGTACGAGCGCAAAACCGACATGGACCCGGACGTCCGCGCGTTCTACGACTTCCACGCCGGCCTGATGGAGCCGTGGGACGGCCCGGCGGCGCTCCTCGCGACCGACGGCACCCAGGTCGTGGCGACCCTCGACCGCAACGGCCTCCGTCCAGGGCGATGGACCGTCACGACCGACGGCCTCGTGGTCATCGGCAGCGAGACCGGCGTGCTCGAGTTCGAGCCGGACCGCATCGCGCGCCGCGGGCGCCTCCGCCCCGGTACCATGTTCGTCGTCGACACGGCGGAGCGGCGCATCCGCTCCGACGCCGAGGTCAAGAAGGAGATCGCGACCTCCGCCCCGTGGGCGAGCTGGCTCGAGAAGGGCACCGTCCGCCTCGCCGACCTGCCGGAGCGCGAGCACCTCGTGCACCCCGCCGCGTCGGTCCGCCGCCGCCAGCGCACCTTCGGGTACACCGAGGAGGAGCTCAAGATCCTGATCGGCCCCATGGGCCGCAACGGCGCTGAGCCGATCGGCGCCATGGGCTCCGACGCGCCCATCGCCGTGCTCTCCAAGCGCCCCCGCCTGCTGTTCGACTACTTCGCGCAGCAGTTCGCCCAGGTCACCAACCCGCCGCTCGACTCCATCCGCGAGGAGGTCGTCACGAGCCTGCGCACCAAGCTCGGCAGCGAGGGCAACCTGTGCATGTGGGGCCCTGAGCACGCCTGGGCGATCAGCCTCGACTTCCCCGTGATCGACAACGACGAACTGGCGAAGATCCAGCACATCTCGTCGTCGTTCCCCGAGCGCAAGGCCGTCACGATCTCGGCGCTCTACCGCGTCTCCGCGGGTGCGAAGGGCATGCAGAAGCGCCTCGAGCAGATGTGCCGCGAAGCAGATCGGGCCATCGCGGACGGCGCGGGATTCCTCGTCATCACCGACAGGGACAGCGACGCCGACCTGGCGCCGATCCCGTCGCTGCTCGCCGTCTCGGCCGTGCACCACCACCTCATCCGCAACGAGACCCGGATGGCCGTCGGCCTGGTCGCCGAGGCGGGCGACGTCCGCGAGGTCCACCATGTGGCGACTCTGCTCGGCTACGGCGCGAGCGCGGTCAACCCGTACCTCGCCATGGAGTCGGCTGAGGAGCTCGTGCGCAGCGGGGTCGTCACCGGCGTCACCGAGGAGCAGGCGGTCAAGAACCTGATCTACGCGCTCGGCAAGGGCGTGCTGAAGATCATGTCGAAGATCGGCATCTCGGCCGTGTCGTCGTACACGGGCGCGCAGGTGTTCGAGGCCGTCGGCCTCGACCGCGCCCTCGTCGAGCGCTACTTCGCCGGCACGGAGTCGAAGATCTCCGGGCTCGGACTCGAGCAGATCGCGGCGGAGACGGCGGCGCGCCACGCGTACGCCTACCCGGCCGATCGCGCGCCGCGCGCGCATGAGCGGCTCTGGACGGGCGGCGAGTACCAGTGGCGCCGCGACGGCGCGCCCCACCTGTTCAACCCCGAGACGATCTTCCGCCTGCAGCACTCGACGCGCACCGGCCGGTACGACATCTTCCGTCAGTACACGAAGCTCGTCGACGACCAGGCCGCGGAGCTAAAGACGCTGCGCGGGCTGTTCACGCTGCGCACGGAGGGCCGCGCGCCCGTGCCGATCGACGAGGTCGAACCGGTCTCGAGCATCGTCAAGCGGTTCTCGACCGGCGCGATGAGCTACGGCTCGATCTCGAAGGAGGCGCACGAGACGCTCGCGATCGCCATGAACCGGCTCGGCGGCAAGTCGAACACCGGCGAGGGCGGCGAGGACCTCGACCGCCTGATCGACCCCGAGCGGCGCAGCGCGATCAAGCAGGTGGCATCGGGCCGATTCGGCGTGACGAGCATGTACCTCACGCAGGCCGACGACATCCAGATCAAGCTCGCCCAGGGCGCGAAGCCCGGCGAGGGCGGACAGCTCCCACCGGGCAAGGTGTACCCGTGGATCGCGCGCACGCGCGGCGGAACGCCCGGCGTCGGTCTGATCTCGCCGCCGCCTCACCACGACATCTACTCGATCGAGGACCTCAAGCAGCTCATCTTCGACCTGAAGAGGGCCAACCCCGAGGCGCGCATCCACACCAAGCTGGTGAGCCAGTCGGGCATCGGCGCGGTCGCCGCAGGCGTGGCGAAGGCGCTCAGCGACGTCATTCTCGTATCGGGACACGACGGCGGAACGGGCGCGAGCCCGCTGAACTCGCTCAAGCATGCCGGTACGCCGTGGGAGCTCGGCCTGGCCGAGACCCAGCAGACGCTGATGCTCAACGGCATGCGCGACCGCGTGGTGGTTCAGGTCGACGGACAGCTGAAGACCGGGCGAGACGTGCTGATCGGCGCGCTGCTCGGCGCGGAGGAGTTCGGCTTCGCGACCGCGCCCCTCGTCGTCAGCGGCTGCATCATGATGCGCGTCTGCCACCTCGACACCTGCCCCGTGGGCGTCGCGACGCAGAACCCCGTGCTGCGCGACCGCTTCACCGGCAAGGCCGAGTACGTCGTGAACTTCATGGAGTTCATCGCTCAGGAGGTGCGCGAGCTGCTCGCGGAGCTCGGCCTCCGTTCGATCGACGAGGCGATCGGCCGCGCCGATCTGCTCGACATCGACCGGGCGGTCGACCACTGGAAGGCCGATGGCCTCGACCTGGCGCCGATCCTCGGCGGTCCGGTCTTCGGTCCGGATGAGCCGCGCCGGCACCTGCGCGAGCAGGACCACGAGCTGGGCGAGCACTTCGACGTGCAGCTCCTCGACGCGGCCGCGTCGGCGATCGCCGGCGGGGATCCGGTGACGATCGAGCTGCCCGTGCGGAACACCGCCAGGAGCGTCGGCACGCTGCTCGGCCACCACGTCACCAAGGCGCGGGGCGAGAACGGCCTGCCTCCCGAATCGATCACGGTGAGCCTGCGCGGTTCGGCAGGGCAGTCGTTCGGCGCGTTCCTCCCGGGCGGCGTCACGCTGCGCCTCGAGGGCGACTCGAACGACTACGTCGGCAAGGGCCTCTCGGGCGGCCGCGTCATCGTCCGCCCGCCGCACGAGGCGTCGTTCGACGCGTCGGCCAACGTGATCGCGGGCAACGTGATCGGCTACGGCGCGACGAGCGGTTCGCTGTTCCTGCGCGGCGTCGTCGGCGAGCGCTTCTTCGTGCGCAACTCCGGCGCGACCGCGGTGGTCGAGGGAGTGGGCGACCACGCGCTCGAGTACATGACGGGCGGCCTCGCGGTGATCCTCGGTCCGACGGGCCGCAATCTCGGCGCCGGCATGTCGGGAGGCACCGCGTACGTGCACCGCCTCGATCGTGCGATGCTCAACGCCGACGCGCTGTCGACCGGCGAGCTCACGCTCGCGCCGCTGGGCTCCGGCGACGTCGAGATCCTGCGCGACCTGCTCGCCGAGCACGTCGCTCACACCGATTCGGATACGGCGACGCGGCTGCTCGACGAGCTCGAGGAGGTCGCCGCCGAGTTCACCAAGATCGTGCCGCGCGACTATGCGGCAGTCATGCAGACCAGACAGGACGCGCTGGATGAGGGGCTCGACCCCGACGGCGACGTCGTCTGGAACCGAATTATGGAGGTGACCCGTGGCTGATCCCCAGGGCTTCCTGAAGACCACCGTCCGCGAGCTCCCCGCTCGCCGGCCCGTTCCCGTGCGCATCCTCGACTGGAAGGAGGTGTACGAGCCGGGCGACAGCGCCGTGCTCAAGCGCCAGGCCGGTCGATGCATGGACTGCGGCGTGCCGTTCTGCCACCAGGGCTGCCCGCTCGGCAACCTCATCCCCGAGTGGAACGATCTCACCTGGCGCGGCGACCCGCGCGGCGCCATCGAGCGCCTGCACGCGACGAACAACTTCCCCGAGTTCACCGGTCGTCTGTGCCCCGCGCCGTGCGAGAGCGCGTGCGTGCTCGGCATCAACCAGCCGGCCGTGACGATCAAGCAGGTCGAGGTCTCGACGATCGACACCGCCGTCGCGAACGGCTGGGTCGAGCCCGAGCCGCCGACGCGGCTGACCGGCAAGACCGTCGCGGTCGTCGGCTCGGGCCCCGCCGGCCTGGCCGCCGCACAGCAGCTCACCCGCGCCGGTCACACCGTCGCGGTGTACGAGCGCGACGACCGCATCGGCGGCCTGCTGCGCTACGGCATCCCCGACTTCAAGATGGAGAAGCACCACATCGAGACGCGCCTGCGGCAGATGCGCGCCGAGGGCACCCGCTTCAGGGCGGGCGTTAACATCGGCGTCGACATCACGTGGGAGGAGCTGCGCGGTCGCTACGACGCCGTCGTGGTCGCCACGGGCTCCACCGTGCCGCGCGACCTGCCCCTGCCCGGCCGCGAGCTGGAGGGCGTGCACTTCGCCATGGAGTACCTCATCGAGTCGAACCGCGCCAGCGCGGGCGACGAGGTGCCCGGTCAGATCTCGGCAGCGGGCAAGCACGTCGTCGTCATCGGCGGCGGCGACACCGGTGCGGACTGCATCGGCACGGCGCACCGCCAGGGCGCGCTCAGCGTCACCAACCTCGCGATCGGCAAGCGCCCGCTCGACGTGCGACCCGACCACCAGCCGTGGCCCGTGATGCCGACGGTGTTCGAGGTGTCGTCGGCGCACGAGGAGGGCGGCGACCGCGCCTATCTGGCCTCGACCATCGAGTTCGTCGACAACGGTGCGGGGGAGGTGCGCGCGCTGCGCGTCGCCGAGACCGAGTACACCGCGGACGGCCGCGTGCCCAAGCCGGGCACCGAGCGCGAGATCCCCGCAGACCTGGTGCTCATCGCGATGGGCTTCACCGGTCCGGAGCAGGACTCGCTCGGCGGCCAGACGACCGCGGAGTTCACGAACCGAGGCAACGTCGCGCGCGACGACCGCTACGAGACGGCGGAGCCCGGCGTCTTCGTGGCTGGCGACGCCGGACGGGGCCAGTCGCTGATCGTCTGGGCCATCGCGGAGGGCCGTGCCGTCGCCGCGCGCGTCGACGAGCACCTCATGGGCGAGACGGCGCTGCCGGCTCCCGTGGCTCCCACGGACGCCCCGTTCTCTCTGTAAGCTGGGATATGCGGTCCGTCGCCCGGCGGGCCGCATATCATCCGGCCAGAGCCATCGTGCGGATCGGGTCGTGCCGGATCATGCGAACACACGTGCGGAAGGTGTGAAATTTGAGACGTGCCAAGATCGTCGCGACCCTGGGGCCGGCGACTTCCACTCAAGAGGCAGTGCGACAGCTGATCGACGCGGGCGTCGACGTCGCCCGTCTGAACCTCAGCCACGGGGACCACTCCGTGCACGACGCCAACTACGACAACGTGCGCGGCGCAGCCGCAGGCGTCGACAAGCCCGTCGCCATCCTGGCTGACCTGCAGGGCCCGAAGATCCGTCTCGGCAAGTTCGAGAACGGCCCCCACGAGCTCGCGGCCGGCGACATCTTCAAGATCACCGTCGAGGACGTGCCGGGGACCAAGGAACTCGTCTCCACGACGTTCAAGGGCCTTCCTCAGGACGTCAAGCCGGGCGACTTCCTGCTGATCGACGACGGCAAGGTGCGCGTCGAGGTCGTCGAGACCGACGGCACGGTCGTCACCACCAAGGTGATCGTCCCCGGTCCCGTTTCGAACAACAAGGGCATCAACCTCCCGGGCGTGGCCGTGAACGTGCCCGCGCTGAGCGAGAAGGACGAAGACGATCTCCGCTGGGCGCTCCGGAAGGGCTGCGACATCATCGCGCTGTCGTTCGTGCGCGATGCGAGCGACGTCACGCGCGCCCACGAGATCATGGACGAGGAGGGCGTTCGCCGCCCGATCATCGCCAAGATCGAGAAGCCGCAGGCCGTCGAGGCGCTCGAGGGCATCATCGAGGCGTTCGACGGCATCATGGTCGCCCGAGGCGATCTCGGCGTCGAGCTGCCGCTCGAGGCCGTACCGCTCGTGCAGAAGCGCGCCGTGTCCCTGGCCCGCCGCTACGCGAAGCCCGTCATCGTCGCGACGCAGATGCTCGAGTCGATGATCCACAACCCGGTGCCGACGCGCGCCGAGACCAGCGACGTCGCCAACGCGATCCTCGACGGGGCGGACGCGGTCATGCTCTCGGGCGAGACCAGCGTCGGCGAGCACGCCGTCACCACGGTGGCGACCATGGCGCGCATCGTCGAGTCGACCGAGGACCACGGCCTCGACCGCATCGAGGGCCTCACGAACCGTCCTCGCACCCAGGGCGGCATCATCACGAAGGCCGCCATCGAGGTGGCGGAGTTCGTCGACGCGAAGTTCCTGTGCATCTTCACGCAGTCGGGCGACTCGGCCCGCCGCATGTCGCGCCTGCGGTCGCGCATTCCGATGATCGGGTTCACGCCCGACGAGCAGACCCGTCGCCGTATGGCGATGACGTGGGGCGTCCGCTCGACGGTCGTCGAGATGGTCGACCACACCGACCTGATGTTCCACCAGGTCGATGAGTACCTGTTGCAGAACGGCCTCGCGGCCGAGGGCGACAAGGTCGTGGTGATCTCCGGATCGCCTCCCGGCATCGCCGGATCGACCAACGACCTGCGCGTGCACCGCGTGGGCGACGCGGTCGGCGGCGCAGCTCCCGTCTACCAGCGGGGCTGAGAGACGCTCGGGGCGGGCCTGCCGACGCGGTAGGCTCGTTCCCGGCCCGCTCCCGGGCGGGCCGAACGCCGGCGTGGCGGAATGGTAGACGCGACGCACTCAAAATGCGTTATCCGTAAGGGTGTGTGGGTTCGAGTCCCACCGCCGGCACTGGGATCTTTTCGGCTGAAGGCCGAAAAGATCCCAGTCGTTTTTTGGGGTCCTCGGTCGCGGCAGGCGATCTGGCGCACTTCGTGCGGCAGATCGTGCCGCGTCCTGCGGGGGTTCGCACGTCTGCGCGTCGGCTGAAGGTCGGGAGGATCCCAGTCGTTTTTTGGGGTCCTCGGTCGCGGCAGGCGATCTGGCGCGCTTCGCGCGGCAGATCGTGCCGCGTCCTGCGGGGTGGGCATCTGTTCGTTTCGGCTGAAGGTCGGGAGGATCCCAGTCGTTTTTTGGGGTCCTCGGTCGCGGCAGGCGATCTGGCGCGCTTCGCGCGGCAGATCTTCCCGCGTCCTACGGGGGTGCGCACGGCCGCGCGTCGGCTGAAGGTCGGGAGGATCCCCGTCGTTTTTTGGGGTCCTCGGTCGCGGCAGGCGATCTCGCGCGCTTCGCGCGGCAGATCTTCCCGCGTGCTGCGGGAACGAGTCAGGGCTCCTGCGGGGGTTCGCCGACGGCGTACACCGCCCGACTGGGCAGGTTCCTCCAGGAGTTCCGCCGGATGTGCCTTTAGGATGAGACGGTGAGCGAAGAGCAGAACGACGATCAGACGAAGGCCGGTGCGCCTCGACGCGTTGTAGTAGCGGAAGACGAATCGCTGATTCGACTCGACATCGTCGAGATTCTCCGCGACAACGGCTTCGACGTGGTCGGTGAGGCCGGCGACGGCGAGACGGCCGTGCAGCTGGCCACCGAGCTGCGTCCCGACCTCGTGGTCATGGACGTCAAGATGCCGCAGCTCGACGGCATCTCGGCCGCAGAGAAGCTCAGCAAGAACAACATCGCGCCCGTGGTGCTTCTGACGGCGTTCAGCCAGAAGGAGCTCGTGGAGCGCGCCAGCGAGGCCGGCGCCCTGGCGTACGTCGTCAAGCCGTTCACGCCGAACGACCTGCTGCCCGCGATCGAGATCGCCCTCGCCCGCCACGAGCAGCTCATCACGCTCGAGGCCGAGGTCGCCGACATGGTCGAGCGCTTCGAGACCCGCAAGCTCGTCGACCGCGCCAAGGGCCTGCTCAACGAGAAGATGGGCCTCGCCGAGCCCGAGGCCTTCCGCTGGATCCAGAAGGCGTCCATGGACCGCCGCCTCACGATGCAGGACGTCGCCAAGGCGATCATCGAACAGCTCAGCCCCAAGAAGGGCTGACGACAGCAGAAAGAAGGCCCGCCGAAAGGCGGGCCTTCTTTCGTATGCGGGCGGTGTCGCCCGGCGCTAGCGGCGCTCGCGGACCGCGTTCGTGATGCGCACCGTCGAGCAGCGCTTGCCCTGCTCGTTCGTGATCACGATCTCGTGCACGGTGAGCGTGCGCCCCAGGTGGATCGGCGTGCACACGCCCGTCACGAGACCGCTCGTCGCGGATGCGGTGTGAGTCGCGTTGATGTCGACGCCGACCGCGAGGCGGTCCGGTCCGCAGAACAGGTTCGCCGACATCGAGCCGAGCGACTCGCCGAGCACGACGTACGCGCCGCCGTGGAGGAGCCCGACCGGCTGGGTGTTGCCCTCGACCGGCATCGTCGCAACGGCCCGATCGACCGTGAACTCGGTGAACTCGATGCCCATCCGCTCCGCCAGCGCGCCGATGCCGCGGGCGTTCAGCCAGTCGAGTCCGGTCAGGGCGGCCTGCTGCATCACGAATGCTCCTCGGAATGTCGGTCCGCGTCGATAGTCTTGGGGGGTGACGGACTCCGAAAAGCCTACTCTGCTGGTCGTCGACGGCCATTCGCTCGCCTTCCGCGCCTTCTTCGCGCTCCCGGTCGACAGCTTCCGCAACAGCGAGGGCCAACACACCAACGGCATCCACGGCTTCCTGTCGATGTTCCTCAATCTGCTGAAGAACCAGCAGCCGACGCACGTCGCCGTGGCCTTCGACGTCTCCGACCACACGTTCCGCAAGACCGAGTACCCCGACTACAAGGAGGGGCGGAACGCCACTCCCGTCGAGTTCAAGGGGCAGATCACGCTGCTGCAGGACGCCCTGTCCGCCATGAACGTCACCGTGCTCGAGAAGGACGGCTTCGAGGCCGACGACATCCTCGCCACCCTCGCGCGCCGCGGCCATGAGGCCGGCTACCGGGTGCTGGTGTGCTCGGGCGACCGCGACGCCATCCAGCTCGTCAACGACGAGGTCACGCTGCTGTACCCGTCGGTGCAGGGCGTCTCGCAGCTGAAGCACTACGACCCCGCAGCGGTCGTCGAGCGCTACGGCGTCCCGCCCGAGCAGTACCCCGACGTCGCCGCTCTCGTCGGAGAGAAGGCCGACAACCTCCCCGGCGTGCCGAAGGTGGGCGAGAAGACGGCGGTGAAGTGGCTGACGCAGTTCGGCTCGCTCGACGCGATCCTCGACGGCGCAGACACGATCAAGGGCGTCGTCGGCCAGAACCTGCGCGACCACGTCGACGACGTGCGCCGCAACCGCAAGCTCAACCGCCTGCTCGACGACATCGACGTTCCCGTCGAGCTCGATGCGCTGCAGCTCCGCGCGGTCGACGAGCAGGCTGTCCGCGACGTGTTCGCGAAGCTCGAGTTCCGCACGCTGCAGACGCGCGTGCTCGAGCAGCTCGGCGGCGGGGCGGAAGACGGCGACGAGATCGAGCCGGGCACGGCCGTCCCCGATGCGCGCGTGCTGCCGGCCGGCGACCTCCGAGCGTGGCTCGAGGCGGCCGAGGGCACCGTCGGCGTCGCGACCGTCTCGGCGGGGCCCGAGCTCCTCGGGGTCGGGTTCGCCGCGGGCGACGACCTGGTGGAGGCCTCCTGGAGCGACGACGTCCGTTCCGCCGTCGCCGACTGGTTCGCCTCGGACGCGCCGAAGGTGCTCTCCGAGGCGAAGGCGCAGATGAAGACGCTCCGCCGAGCGGGCGTCGACGTCCGTTCGCTCGCCGGCGACCCGATCATCGCCGGCTGGATCGCGCGACCGGCGTTCCCCGACAAGACGCTCGCGCACCTCGCCGACCGCTACCTCGGCGAGCGCATCCCCGAGGCCGACCCGAACCAGCTCGTCCCAGACGAGGACGACGGCGCGGGAGCAGCGCAGCTGGCCTGGTTCGCCCACCGCGCCGACGCGGCCGTCCGCGACACGCTGCCGGAGGGAGAGCGCACGCTGCTCGACGAGATCGAGCTGCCGACGCTGACCACGCTCGTCGACATGGAGATCGCGGGCGTCGCCGTGTCCCACGAGAAGCTCTCGGGCTTCTCGGCCGAGCTGGGGGAGCGGGCGGCCGGCCTCGCCCAGTCGGCGTACGTCACGATCGGGCGCGAGGTGAACCTCGGCTCCCCGAAGCAGCTCCAGCAGGTGCTGTTCGAGGAGCTCGATCTGCCGAAGACCCGCAAGACGAAGACGGGCTACACGACCGACGCCGCGGCGCTCGCCGACCTGCAGGAGAAGGCCGACCATCCGTTCCTCGGCATGCTGCTCGCGCACCGAGAGGCCACCAAGCTGAAGCAGATCATCGACGGCCTCGACGCGGCCATCGATGACACCGGCCGCGTGCACACCACGTACGTGCAGACCGGCAGCCAGACCGGTCGCCTCTCGAGCACCGACCCGAACCTCCAGAACATCCCCGTTCGCACCGACGAGTCCAAGCGCATCAGGGCGGCGTTCGAGGTGGGCACGGGCTACGAGACGCTGCTCACCGCCGACTACTCGCAGATCGAGATGCGCATCATGGCGCACCTGTCGGGCGACCCAGGGCTCATCGAGGCGTTCAACGCCGGCGAAGACCTCCACCGCTTCGTCGGCGCGCACGTGTTCGGCGTCGAGCCGGCCGACGTCACGTCGCAGATGCGCTCCAAGGTCAAGGCCATGTCGTACGGCCTCGTCTACGGCCTGTCGGCGTTCGGCCTCGCCAAGCAGCTGCGCATCGAGCAGCGCGAGGCGAAGCAGCTCATGATCGACTACTTCGCCCGCTTCGGCGCGGTGCGCGACTACCTGCGCGCATCGGTCGAGAAGGCGAGGGAAGACGGCTACACCGAAACGATCTTCGGCAGGCGCCGTCCGTTCCCCGACCTCACCAGCCCCAACCGCGTGCTGCGCGAGAACGCCGAGCGCGCCGCGCTGAACGCACCCATCCAGGGCAGCGCCGCCGACATCATGAAGATCGCTCTCGTGCGGATCGGCGACGACCTGCAGGGGCTCTCGTCCCGCGTTCTGCTGCAGATCCACGACGAGCTCGTGATCGAGGTTGCAGACGGCGAGTGGAGCGAGGTCGAGAAGATCGTGCGCAGCCGGATGGGCGGGGCGGCAGAGCTCACGGTTCCGCTCGACGTGCAGGTCGGCCGCGGCGACGATTGGAACGAGGCGGCGCACTGATGTCGGGCGAGCAGCGCCCGCAGACCCCGATCGACCGCATCGCCGAGGCGTGGGTCGACACGGAGGTGCGCCTCGACCCCATCACCGCGACCTACATCGGGCGCCCCGAGGGGCAGACCCGCTTCGCCGACTACGGTCCGGAGGGGCGAGCGGAGGCCGCAGCGGCGGCGCGCGCCGCCCTCGCGCGGCTGTCAGGCGCAGAGCCGGCCGACGACGTCGACGAGGTCACGCGCGCCGATCTGTCGGCCATCCTCGGCGACGCGATCGCGCTCGACGAGGCCGGGTGGGCGCTCCGCGACCTCAACGTGATCGAGAGCCCGCCGCAGCAGCTGCGCGACGCGCTCGACCTGATGCCGACCTCCTCAGACGACGACTGGGCGGTGATCGCGCAGCGCCTGGCGGCGATTCCCGCCGCTCTCGCCGGGTACGTCGAGACCCTGCGCGAGGGCGTCGCGTCCGGCACCGTGCCGGCTCGGCGCCAGGTGCTCGAGGTCGGCACGCAGATCGACCGGTTCACGAGCGATTCCGGGTTCTTCGCCGTGTTCGGTGCCGAAGCGCCGACCAGCGATGCCGTGGGCGCCGACCTGGCGCGCGGGCGCGCCGCTGCCCGCGAAGCGTACGCAGAGCTCGGTGCCTTCCTGCGCACCGAGGTGGCTCCCGCGGCGGTCGACGACGACGGTGTGGGTCGCGAGCTGTACGAGCTGCACTCGCGCCGGTTCCTCGGCGCGCGCATCGACCTCGACGAGACGTACGAGTGGGGTCTCGAGGAGCTCGCGCGCATGGTCTCCGAGCAGGAGGCGGCGGCGGACGAGGTGCTGCCGGGCGCGGGCGTCCGCGAGGCGATCGCGCATCTCGAGCGCGACGACAGCCGCAAGCTGCACGGCACCGACGAGCTGCGGCGCTGGATGCAGGAGACGAGCGATCGCGCCGTCGCCGAGCTCGGCGGCACTCACTTCGACATCCCCGACCCGGTGCGCGAGATCGAGTGCATGATCGCGCCGACGCAGGAGGGCGGCATCTACTACACGGGGCCGACCGACGACTTCTCGCGCCCCGGCCGGATGTGGTGGTCCGTTCCCGAGGGCGTGACCGAGTTCGACACCTGGCGCGAGCTCACGACCGTCTATCACGAGGGCGTGCCGGGGCATCACCTGCAGATCGGCCAGGCCGTCTACAACCGGCGCAGCCTTAACGCCTGGCGCCGCCTGCTGGCCGGCACATCGGGGCACGCCGAGGGGTGGGCGCTCTACGCCGAGCGCCTGATGCAGGATCTGGGGTACCTCGACGACCCGGCCGACCGCCTCGGGATGCTCGACGGCCAGCGGTTCCGCGCCGCGCGCGTCGTCCTCGACATCGGCGTGCACCTGGGGAAGACGAGGCCGGACGGCGAGGGCGTCTGGACGGGCGAGTACGCCCTCGACTTCCTCCGGGAGCATGTGAACATGCCCGATGACTTCATCCGGTTCGAGGTCAACCGCTACCTCGGATGGCCGGGGCAGGCGCCGTCGTGCAAGGTGGGACAGCGCATCTGGGAGCAGATCCGCGACGACGCGCGCTCGGCGGCCGGCGGCGACTTCTCGCTCCGCGAGTTCCACCGCCGTGCTCCCGACCTCGGCGGAGTCGGACTCGACACGCTGCGAGGGGCGCTCGCGCCGCAATCGGCAGACGGGGCGACCGCGTAGCCGCCTAGAATGGTCAACATGACCATTTCGGATCGACTCGATCGGCTCCCGTTCACGCGCATGCACGCGCGCGTCGTCGGCGGCTCCGGCATCGGCTGGGCGCTCGACGCGATGGACGTCGGGCTGATCTCGTTCATCATCGCCTCGCTGACTGCGCAGTGGCAGCTCGACGGGGCGACGGCCGGGTGGATCGCGTCCGCCGGATTCATCGGCATGGCGGTCGGCGCGAGCGTCGGCGGTCTCATCGCCGACCGCATCGGCCGCCGCCAGGTGTTCGCGATCACGCTGCTGATCTACGGCATCGCGACGGGCGCGAGCGCTCTCGTCACCGGTGTCGGCCTGCTGATCGTGCTGCGCTTCCTGGTCGGCCTCGGCCTGGGGTCGGAGCTGCCCGTCGCCTCGACCTACGTGAGCGAGTTCGCGCCGGCGCGCATCCGGGGCCGCCTCGTCGTCGTTCTCGAGGCGTTCTGGGCGGTCGGCTGGACGGCCTCGGCGCTGATCGGATACTTCGTCGTCCCGCTCGAGAACGGCTGGCGCTGGGCGTTCGCGATCGGAGCGCTGCCGGCGATCTATGCGCTCGTGGTGCGCTGGGCGCTGCCCGAGTCGCCACGATGGCTCGCCGCGCGCGGCCGTGTCGACGAGGCCGATCGCATCGTCCGCCGGTTCGAGCGCGACGCGCGCCTCGTGCCGGACGAGAGCTCCGCCTCATCCGGGGGAACGAGCGGCCCGCAGAGCCGAGGAGGCTTCGCCGATCTCTTCCGCGGCGGGCTCGCCGGCCGCACCGTCTCGCTCTGGCTGGTGTGGGCGTTCGTCAACTTCTCGTACTACGGCGCGTTCATCTGGATCCCGTCGATCCTCGTCGCCCAGGGGTTCGACCTCGTCCGCTCGTTCGGGTACACGCTGATCATCACACTCGCGCAGCTGCCCGGCTACGCGGCGGCGGCCTGGCTCATCGAGGTGTGGGGGCGGAGGGCGACGCTGTCGACGTTCCTCGTCGGTTCGGCCGCGTCGGCGATGCTGTTCGGCACGGCGGGGGAGGTATGGCAGATTCTGCTGTTCGGATCGCTGCTGTCGTTCTTCAACCTCGGCGCGTGGGGCGCCCTGTACGCCGTCAGTCCGGAGCTTTATCCGACCTCGGTGCGCGCGACCGGCGCCGGTGCGGCGGCGACGGTGGGCCGCCTCGCCTCGATCGTCGCCCCGCTGTTCACCCCCTGGGCGCTGGCGCTCGGGGGAGCGGGACTGGTGTTCACCGTCTTCGCCGTCTGCTTCGCGATCGCCGCGCTTGCGGCGTGGGGATTGAGCGATCTGAAGGGCCGCTCGCTCGCGGAAGTCGACGCCGCCGCTCCCTCCGCCGCCCGCCGATGAGCACGCGCGGCGGCGGTCGCGCGATGCTCTAGAGTGGCAGATGACGGTTCGCTCGCCGCACGCGGTTCTGCCCGCTCCGGCGCGCTGGATGCGCCGTCGCACGACCCGACGAGCGCATGACTCACAACGTCGTCGCTCGCGAAGAATCCCTGAGAAATCCACGCCGAACACCCGTGCGGATGAGGGAGGACGCCCCTTGCACGGGGCAGGTCGCACTGACTGACACTGTGAAAGGAGCTCTATGCTCGATTCCGCCCTCCAGAAGACGCTCGACGCTGTTCTGGCCCGTAACCCCGGTGAGCCCGAGTTCCACCAGGCCGTTCGCGAAGTCTTCGATTCGCTGGCCGTCGTCCACGAGCGCCACCCCGAGTACAACGACCAGGGCATTCTGACGCGCCTGGCCGAGCCCGAGCGCCAGATCATCTTCCGCGTGCCGTGGGTCGACGACAAGGGCAACGTCCAGGTCAACCGCGGCTTCCGCGTCGAGTACAACTCGGCTCTCGGTCCGTACAAGGGCGGGCTGCGCTTCCACCGGTCAGTGAATCTCAGCATCGTCAAGTTCCTGGGCTTCGAGCAGATCTTCAAGAACTCGCTCACGGGTCTCCCGATCGGCGGAGGCAAGGGCGGCAGCGACTTCGACCCCCACGGCAAGTCCGACGGCGAGGTCATGCGCTTCTGCCAGTCGTTCATGAGCGAGCTGTACCGCCACATCGGCGAGTACCGCGACGTTCCGGCTGGCGACATCGGCGTCGGAGCGCGCGAGATCGGCTACCTGTTCGGTCAGTACAAGCGCCTCGCCAACCAGTACGAGGCCGGCGTGCTCACCGGCAAGGGCCTCGACTGGGGCGGCTCGCTCGTCCGCACCGAGGCGACGGGCTACGGCGCGACGATCTTCGCCGAGGAGATGCTGAAGGTGCGCGGCACGTCGTTCGACGGCCGCCGCGTCGCGGTGTCCGGCTCTGGCAACGTCGCGATCTACGCGATCGAGAAGGTCAAGCAGCTGGGCGGCGTTCCCATCACGGCGTCCGACTCCTCCGGCTACGTGGTCGACGAGGACGGCATCGACCTCGAACTGCTGAAGCAGATCAAGGAGGTCGAGCGCGGGCGCATCGCCGAGTACGTCGAGCGCCGCGGCGGCCGCTCGCGCTTCGTCAGCGACGGCAGCGTCTGGGACGTTCCGGTCGACGTCGCTCTTCCCTGCGCCACGCAGAACGAGCTCCAGGAGAAGGACGCGAAGAAGCTCGTCGAGAACGGTGTGCTGGCCGTCTCCGAGGGCGCGAACATGCCCTCGACCCCCGACGCGGTCGAGCTGTTCCAGGCCGCGGGCATCTCGTTCGGCCCCGGCAAGGCGGCCAACGCCGGCGGCGTGGCCACCAGCGCGCTCGAGATGCAGCAGAACGCCTCGCGCGATGCGTGGACGTTCGAGTACACCGAGGCGCGCCTGACCGACATCATGCGCTCGATCCACCGCAACGCGCTCGAGACCGCCGAGGAGTTCGGCCGTCCCGGCAACTACGTCGTGGGCGCGAACGTCGCCGGCTTCCGCAAGGTCGCCGACGCGATGCTCGCCTTCGGCGTGATCTGACCCGCACCAGCGCCTTCGCGTGCCCCGGCCGCCCTCGGGCGCCGGGGCACGCGTGCGTCCGGTCCGGCGACGCCGACGCGATCGGCCTCGGCACGGGTGTCATCGACCTGCGCAAGCACATCGCCTGACTGCGGCGCTGCTGACGACGGCTCCGAATACTCGTTGCGCTGTGCGGACAGTCCCGCCTACTCTGTTACTGCTCGTGAAACGCGACCAGTTGAGAGGTTCGTCATGACCACGTCGGCAGCGAAGGTCGTCCTCGTGCCCGGAGCATGGATGGGCGGTTGGATCTGGGAACCCGTCGTCGAGGCCCTGCGAGGCCGCGGCCTCGACGCGGAAGCGATCACGCTCAGGGGACTCGAATCCGATGCGCCCGAAGCATCCATTGCCGAGGTGCGCCTCGAAGACCACGTCCAGCAGCTTGTCGAGCGTGTCAGCGACCACAGCTCGCGCCCCGTCATCCTCGTGTCGCACTCGTATTCCGGCGTCGTCGCATCGTCCGCCGCGGATCGTCTCGGGGACCAGGTGATCGGTCTGATCCACGTCGGTGCGTTCGTCGCGAGAGACGGTCGTTCCCTCCTCGACGACTGGGGCGATTCCACCGAAGAGCGCGCGCAGGAGAGAGCCGACATCGCGGCGGCGGGCGATCTGTGGCATGCGCCGACGCGGCAGATGCTCGACTACGAGACTGACCTTTCGCCCAGCCAGCGGGAATTTCTGTCCTCGAGGTTCACCGCCCACCCGGGGCGGACGGTCCTCGACCCTGCCGTTCTCTCGGCACCCGCGCAGGAGCAGCCCTCGACCTACGTTGCCCTGGCGGCCAGCGGAGGGCACGACGAGGCGTGGAATGATGCACCGATGGTGGCTAAGGCTGCAACAGGATGGCGGCGCATGCACCTCGTAAGCGGCCACTGGCCCATGGTGTCGTCGTTCAATGCCACCGTTGACCTGCTCGATGCCGAGTGCCGCCACTACGCCGCCGAGCGGAGCTAGGCCGTGGCTGCATCAGGGAGATCACGGTGTCCGATCAATCTGGCCGTTGAGCTGTTCGGGGATCGCTGGACGCTGCTGATCCTGCGCGATATCGTCTTCGCCGGTCGTCGGCACTTTCGCGAGCTTCTGCGGGGGTCGGATGAGGGCATCACCAGCAGCGTCTTGGCCGACCGGATCGACCGACTCATCGACGCCGGTGTCCTCACTCGCGCCGATGATCCGGCCCATAAGCAGAAGGTCGTCTACAGCCTTACCAGCAGCGGGATAGAGCTCGTTCCCGTTCTGGCCGCGATCGGGGACTGGGGTGCGACGCACTGCCCTGCGGATCCGGACAAGTCCGCCCGAGCACGAGACCTGCACTATGAGATGCCATGAGTCATGGGCCGCGCTGATGAGCCGGCTCCGTGCAGAGCATCTGCAGAGCGGAGCGGCCGAGGTCCGCTTCTGACAGGGGATTTCGGGACACTAGCCCCGAGAGCTCCCGAGGTGCGGCCACCACCCGCGATCTCCGACGACCGTCGAGCGGAAGCCGTCCCGGTCCGCGATCACCAGCTGCGCCTTCGACTCGGCGGCCCACGTGACCATCGCGACGCGTCCCCCCGGCGTCTCCGCCGCCACGGCATCCGAGCGGATCGCCTGGGGGAACGCGTCGACCAGGTCGCCGTCGACGCGCAGCTCGGTGGACTCACCGCCGCTGCGGTCGAGCCGGAGACCATCGCCCTCGCCCGCCGGTCGTCCGGTCTCGGCGAACACCAGCCGCGACTCGCCGTAGCGGTACGTACGCTCCACGTCGCCGTCGACGGCGACGTGGTCGATCCCGAGATCGTCCACATGATCGGTGAGCCAGTCGCTGCGCTCGGCGACGTCTTCCGGAACGGCCTCTGCCGTCTCCGCGCCGGTGACGGCGTCCAGGGCGATCCACGTCGTCGGGCGACCGGTCGTGCCGATGTCGACCACGCTGAGGAACGCACCGCGGTCGTCGATCGATACGACCTGATAGGTCTCGACGCCCTCGGCGAGCTCGATGCTCACGTCCCAGAGCAGTTCGCCCGTCGCTGCGTCGAACGCCGCGGCTCGTACATCGGTGCGGAAGCTCCACTCGCTGTGCGTCTGGTACCGGACAAGCACCGTATCGACCCCGTCGACCGTGCCCGCCGCTGCCGTCGGGGCCGTCTGAGTCGAGGCGGAGGCGTAGATGTGCCACGCGGCCCGTTCGAGCAGCGCTGCGGACGGCACGGCGAGCGCGGCCAGCCCGATGAGTGCGCCCGCCCAGAGCAGCGGCTGCGAGCCTGGCCAGCGGCGCCTGCGCTCGCCCGCCGTTGCGCGCGGCGCACCGAAGAGCCGGACCGCTCCCACCCGAAGCGCCCAGAGCAGCGCCTCGATCGCGAGCGGCACCAGACCCGCCCACACCGCCCACGGGCCGTACCGCAGTGCGGCATCGATCTCGGCCTCCGGCGCGTCGATCGGAAGGACGGCCTGCCGGATGAACGGGCCGAGGCCGCCCGCGACCAGCGCGAGCGCCGCGAATCGGATGATCAGCCACCGCCAGCGGTCACCCCGTTCGTGCGCGCGGGGGAAGTCGGCGAACAGCACCAGCAGGGCGAACGACTGCACGAACCCACCGAGGATCGCCTCGTCGATGCCGCTGAGCTCGAGGGTGAAGGCGATCTGCGCGAAGCCTGTCGTCGCGCCGGCCGCGAGCAGGAGCGCGGCGATCAGGGCCCACCGCACCGCGCTCCAGGCGCGCAGAGCGCCGACGGAGCGGCCGATCTCGGTTCCCATGCCGTTACGCTAGCGGCACGCGCGCCTCCCGGTCACGGCCGCGCTCCCGTTCACGCTCTCGTCACCGCGGACGGGTAGCGTCGACCCATGATGCTCTCGGCGACGTCCACCCCGTTGTCCTTCGAGGTCGCGATCGACCGGACGCAGGCCGACGCGGCCGTCGACGTGATGCACAGGGCGTTCGCCGAACTGAGCGGACGAGGGGGGACGTCGAGCGCTCTGATCGAAACGGTCGCGACGCTGCGCGACGAGATGGAGCGGGGCACGGACGTGGGACTGGTGAGCTGCGACGGCGCGCCCATCGCGGTCGTCAAGCACCGCGCGGACGACGCGGGTCTGCTGTACTTCTCGCGCCTCGGAGTGCTGCCGGAGCACCGAGGCGGCGGCATCGCGGCCGCCGTCGTGCACGCGCTGCGCCGGTCCGCCCGCGAGCGCGGCCTCGGCGGACTCTCGTGCGCGGTGCGGGCGGACGAGACGCGCAACATCGCGCTCTACGAACGCCTCGGCATGCGCGTGACGCGGGAGTACCAGCTGCGCAGCAGCCTCGGCGTCATCCGCACCGTCGTCGATATGGCGGACGCGCCGGTCGCCGTGTCGGCCGGGGAATGAATCCGGATCCATGTTGTTGAATACAGTCATGACCTCATCCCGCAAGAACATCGGGTTCCTCTCGTTCGGGCACTGGACGCCGCACCCCGACTCGCGCACGCGCAGCGCGGGCGATGTGCTGCACCAGTCGATCGACCTCGCGCAGGCGGCGGAGGACGTGGGCGCCGACGGCGCGTACTTCCGCGTGCACCACTTCGCGCGCCAGCTCTCGTCGCCGTTCCCGCTGCTCGCGGCGGCCGCGGCGAAGACGAAGACGATCGAGCTCGGCACGGGAGTCATCGACCTGCGCTACGAGAACCCCATGTACTTCATCGAGGACGCAGGGGCGGCCGACCTGATCTCCGACGGTCGACTGCAGCTGGGCGTCTCGCGCGGCTCACCCGAGCAGGTCATCGACGGCTGGCGCTACTTCGGCTACCCGGCGGCAGACGACGACCCGTCGGGCGCGGAGGCCGCGCGCGAGAAGATGCTGCTCATCCTGCAGCTGCTCGACGGGCAGGGCTTCGCGCAGCCGAACCCTCGCCCGATGTTCCCGAACCCGCCCGGACTGCTCAGGCTGGAGCCGCACAGCGCGGGCCTGCGGCAGCGGATGTGGTGGGGCGCCGGCTCGGACGCGACCGCCCGCTGGGCCGCGGAGCACGGGATGAACCTGATGTCGTCGACCCTCAAGAACGACGAGTCGGGCGAGCCGTTCCACGTGCAGCAGGCCAAGCAGATCCGGGAGTTCCGCGCCGAATGGGCGAAGCACGACCACGGCTTCGAGCCGCGCGTCTCGGTCTCGCGATCGGTGTTCGCGATCACGAACGACGAGGACAGGCGCTACTTCCTCGGATCGGGCGATCGCGACGACTCGTTCGGCCAGATCGATGAGCAGACGCGGGCCGTGTTCGGGCGTTCGTACGCGGGCGAACCGGATGAGCTGATCGACGAGCTCGGTCGCGACGAAGCCCTGGCCGAGGCCGATACCGTGCTCTTCACGGTGCCGAACCAGCTCGGCGTCGACTACAACGCTCACGTGCTCGAGGCGATCCTGACGCACGTCGCGCCAGGGCTCGGCTGGCGCTGAGCCCGGACCGCGGCGCGCCGCTTGTCACCGCTCGTAGACTGGGGCGGTGACGAGTGTGCGATACGCGGCGATCGGCGACAGCTTCACCGAGGGCGTGGGCGACGAGGGGCCCGACGGCGTTCCGCGCGGGTGGGCCGATCTCACGGCGCAGGGCTGGGCCGCCGGCATCGGCGAGCCGATCTCCTACGCCAACCTCGCCATCCGCGGCAGGCTCGCGTGGCCGGTGGTCGAGGAGCAGCTCGAACCCGCGCTCGCGCTGCGGCCGACGCACCTGTCGTTCAACGCCGCGGGCAACGACATGCTCCGCCCCGGCGTGAAGGTCGAGCACCTCGTCGACGCCTTCGTGCGCGTCGCGCAGCGCTGTGAGCAGGAGGGGGTCGTTCCCATCCTGCTCGCGGGCGCCGATCCGTCGGCCGGTCTCCCGCTCTCACGGCTCATCCGGAGCAGGGGCGACGCGCTCACCGCCGCGGTCCAGAGCCGACTTCGGCGGTCGTCCGGCGTCGTCTGGGCGATCAACTGGACGGATGCGACCCTGCGCGACCCGTCCTTCTGGTCGCCTGACCGCCTCCACATGAACTATCGCGGGCACCATCGCGTCGCCGCGCGCGTGCTCACCGCTGTGGGCGTCGAGCCCGACGCGACGTGGTGGGACATCCCCGGAGAGCACGAGCCGCACCTCGGCACCCGCGCGTACTACCGCGCGCACGTGGGCCCGTGGGTCAAGCGCCGCGTCACGCGCCGTTCGTCCGGCGACGGGCGCGCGGCGAAGTTCGCGGACTGGCAGACGATCGAACCCGGTTCCGGCGAGGCATCCGCTTGATTCCCGCGGCGGTCGTGGTCGCCTGCGAGATCTGACCCTCCGGGTTCAGAGCCCCTGGCCCGCCTCCCAGAGGCGCTCGGTGCGGCCGGCGAGCAGCGCATCGAGGCTGGTCGCCTGCGCATCCGTGAGAGCGGCGACGTAGTCGATGATCCCTCGCCCGCGCGCGAGGCGGTCGAGTACCGCGGGGGAATGCTGCTCGACGAGCTCCGGAGCGTGATCGCGCAGCCGCCGGTAGTCGTCGGTCGCCAGGCCGACGAGATCGATGAGCCGGCGCGGAGCACGCCGCGCGTCGCGCTCGTCGTCGAGCCACGACGCGAAGCCGTCGACGAGGCGCTCGAGCACGCTCGCCTGGCCTCGTTGGTAGACCGCAAGGTCGGGGCGCTCGAGGATGAAGCGCTGATGGAGGAACTTCAGCACCGCCACCTCGTGCCAGGCCTGCCTGTTGAGGCTGACGTGGCCGGAGCGCGGATCGGGGGTGCGGTGCACCTCGATCGACGACTGCAGCCGCGCGATCCAATCGCTCGTGAACCGGGCGAGCGCGCGTTCGACGCCGAGCGAGCCGTCGAAAGGCTCGGCGATGAGACCGTCGACGACCTCGTCGGCCACCTTGGCCACCGCCTGCGCGAAGGCGTCCGCGTCGGCGATCCAGGGGTCCTTGCGCTCCAGCGCGCGCCACAGCAGCTCGAGCGAATGACCGGGCGTTCGCCGCTCGGCCGCGAGCTGCGCCGCGTCGCGCGCCCTGAGAGCCGCGAGATCCCGGTGCCAGCCTCGGAACTCCGCCGAGATCGCCGCGGGGTTCAGCAGCCCGGCGCGGTAGAAGTCGTCGAGGTCGTGCAGCGAGTAAGCGATGTCGTCGGAGATGTCCATGATCGAGCACTCGACGGTCTGCTGACCGGCCTCGATCAGGGGGTAGGCCGACAGCGCCCCGCTGACGTCCGGCGCGTCGACCGCGTAGTAGTTGAACTTGCTCGCGCCGCCGCGCCGCTCGCCGCCCTGTCCTCGTCGCCACGGGTACTTCAGCACGGCGGCGCGCACAGCGGAGGTGAGGTTGAGGCCGACGCCCGGGCGGTCGTGCTCGTCGAGGCGCGTGATGATCCGGTAGGTCTGCGCGTTGCCCTCGAAACCCTCGGACAGACCGAACCGCTCCCTGGCGAGGCGATCGAGCGTCTGCTCTCCCAGATGACCGAACGGCGGATGGCCGAGGTCGTGCGCGGCCGCGGCTGCCTGGACGACCACGGGGTGAGCGCCGCCCAGCTCGGCGACCGTGCGGGCGTCCTCGTCGTCCCTGGTCGACAGGTGGATCGCGATTCCTCGTGCCACGGCCGCCACCTTGACCGAGTGCGTCAGCCTGTTGTGCACCGCGAGACCCGCACCGGCCTGGGAGATGACCTGCGTCACCGCCGAGAGCCGCGAGTAGTACGGGGAGAAGCGGATGCGCTCGACGTCGACGCGGAAGTTCGGGTGGCCCTCGGCCTGCTGGAACTCGTTCAGCTCCTCCGGCAGGCGCCGGTGCTCTCGCGGGTCGTATGCGGTCTGCGGCATACACGTCAGTCTCGCACGACCGGGGAAGATCCGCGGCTCATAGGAAGCGCATAGCGGGATGAGCGGAGCGTCATCATCCCGCCTGGTGTTCTGGATCCACTTACAGACCACGGGAGGTTGTCATGACAACTCAGGATGCATTCGCCACCGCAGCCACGCGACCGATCGCCGCGGTGCGCGCACCCTGGTACCAGCGCAGGGCGGCGACGGCCTGCGCGGCGGGCGGGCTCGCTCTCGCGACGGCGCTGGCCATCGGCCTGCCGATCGCGGCGTTCTCGACCGGCGCCGCGGCGACCACCACGGCGTCGGCGCGGGACGGCGCAGCGGCGTCGTCCGACGCGACGAGCAGCTGGACGCAGACGGTGCCCGACCAGGGATTCGGAGGCTTCGACACATCCGGAAACGGGGCACCCGGCGGAACCGAGCCGCAGCAGGGCACGACCGGCACGACCGGCCAGGAGTCGGCGACCGAGGCGAGCGCTGAGGAATCGACCGGCGTCGCGATCATCAACACCGACCTGGCCTACTACGGATCGGAGGCGGCCGGTACGGGCATGGTGCTCACATCGGACGGCCTGATCCTCACGAACAACCACGTCATCGAGGGCGCGACGACGATCGAGGTGACGATTCCGTCGACCGGCGAGACGTACACGGCGACGCTCGTCGGCAGCGACGCCGAGGACGATGTCGCCGTGCTCCAGCTCGACGGCGCCTCTGGCCTCGACACCGTCACGATCGACGAGGACGACGAGTCGGTCGGCGACGCGGTGACGGCGGTGGGCAACGCCGACGGCGAGGGTGTGCTGATGGCGGCAGACGGCTCGATCACGGCGCTCGAGTCGACCGTCACGACCCAGGCGGAGGGCGTCGTCGACGCCGAGACGCTCGACGGCATGATCGAGATCTCGGCCGACGTGGTCTCCGGCGACTCGGGCGGCGCGCTGCTCGACAGCGACGGCGAGGTCATCGGGATGAACACCGCGGCCTCCAGCGGCACCTCGGTCGTGACGGCCTACGCCATCCCGATCGAGGACGCGCTCGGCATCGTGCTGCAGATCGTCGACGGCGATGAGAGCGACGGCGTGACGATCGGGTACTCGGCCTTCCTCGGCGTGTACTTCGGCGAGACGACGAGCGCGACCGAACCCGGCACCCAGACCGGGGCGCAGACGGGCACGACCGCCTCGTCCGGCGCGACGGTCGCCGGCGTGCTCGAGGACACGCCTGCGGCGGATGCGGGCCTCGTCGCGGGTGACACGATCACGGCGGTGGACGGCACGGCGGTCGCGACGTCTGACGAGCTGTCGGCGCTCCTCGAGGACTACGAGCCGGGCGACACCGTGACGGTGGCCTACACCGACGCATCAGGCACGGCGCAGACCGCGAGCATCACCCTCACCGAGGGCCCGGCCTGATCCCGAACCTCGCCCCCTCGCGAACCCGAGCGCGAGGGGGCGAGCCGCTATCCGCGAAGCGCGCGGTTGGTCTTCGCGGTCGCCGGGGCCGTCCAGGGGTCCTCGGGCCACGGATGCTTCGGGTAGCGCCCTCGCATCTCCTTGCGCACGTCGCCGTAGGCGCCGTTCCAGAACCCCGCGAGGTCGGCCGTCACCGCGAGGGGCCGGCGCGCGGGGGAGAGCAGGTGGAAGACAACGGGCACGCGGCCGTCGACGAGACGCGGCGTCTCCGAGAGGCCGAACGCCTCCTGGAGCTTGACGGCGACGACGGGCCCGGCCGCGGGGTCGTCAGGCTCGGGGTAGTCGATCCGCACCTCTGCGCCGGACGGAACCGCCAGGCGCTCCGGCGCGAGGGCGTCGAGGCGCGACGCCTCCGGCCACGGCAGCAGTCCCCGCAGCGCACCAGCGAGATCGATGCCGGCGAGCGAGCCCCCCGCCGACCCGAGCGCGGGCAGCAGCCAGTCGTCGAGGGTCGCGAGAAGCGCGTCGTCTGAGACGTCGGGCCACGGCGCTCCGAGCGTGCGGTGCAGCAGACCGAGGCGAGCGCGCAGCGCCTCGGCGCCTCGGCTCCACGTCAGCGCGCCGATGCCGGCGGCGCGCACGTGAGCGGCCAGCGCCGGCGCGGTGTCGGCGCGGGTCGCGGCGACCGGCGTCGCCGACAGCACGATCGCGCCGAGCCTCGATTCTTCGCGAACGCGCACCCGGCCGCCGTCGAGCACCGCGGTCCTCTCGCGCCTGCGCAGCGCATGGCCGAGCCGCAGGGCGTCGGACTCGGTCAGCGGTGCCGCCAGCCGGATGACGCTGCCGGTCTCGCCGCCCGCGAGTCCGGGGGCGCGCTGCGCCTCCCACACCGCCAGCCACTCCGAGTGCCGGAGCGAGCTCTCCTCAGGCAGCGCGGCTCTTGTGCCGCTGGCGAGCAGGTACTCGCGGGACCCCGAGGCGACGCGGCGCGCGATCCATTCCGGCCGAGCGAGCGCCGTGACGATGCCGGGCGCGGCCGATGCGGGGGCGACGGGCGCATCGGTGCCCGGGGCGCGTCCGCCGCGGCGAGCGCCAGCGATCCCCGACAGCCGCTTCGCGTCGGCGCGCCAGCGCGCGGCGGCAGGTGACCTGCCGCCGCCGAGTTCGCGCAGCAGACGCGCGAGATCGGCTCCGGCATCCCGATGCCCGCCGGAGAGTGCGGCGACGACGTCGGCCGCGTCCCGCGGTTCGACGCCCTCGTCCGCCGCGGCGAGCAGCGCGCGGGCCTCCCTGGCGCCGGCCGGCATGCCGGCGACCCGTGCGCCTAACGGCGTCGTCCTGCCCGAGGCATCGACCAGGCCGAGCGTCTCGAGCGCGCCGATCGCCGCATCCATCGCCTGCGCGGGCGGCATGGTCAGCAGCGGAAGCCCCTCGCCCCTCGGCGTGCCCCACGCCGCCAGCAGAAGAGCGGCATCCGTGAGGTCGGCCGAGCGGATCGCGGGCGAGACGTCCGCCGGCATGCGGGCGAAGTCGGTTTCGCTGTACGCGCGAACCGCGATGCCAGGCGCCTCGCGCGCGGCGCGGCCCGCCCTCTGCTCTGCGCTCGCGCGCGACGCGCTGGTGGTGATGAGCCCCGCGACGCCTCGGCCCGCGTCGCGCCTCGGCTCGCGTGAGAGGCCCGTGTCGATCACCGCACGCACTCCCGGTACCGTGAGCGAGCTCTCGGCGAGGGCGGTGCTGATGACGATGCGGGCGGGGTCGGCGGCGTTCGAGCGCCCGGCCGTCGCCGCATCCTGCTCCCGCGGGGAGAGCTGGCCGTGCAGCGGCAGCACGTCGAGCGCGGGGGAGAGGCCGCGGACCTCCCGCACCACCTCGTCGACGTCCCGCGCAGACGGGACGAAGACGAGCGCGTCTGCCGCGGTCGTGCGCTGCGCATCGACCGCCAGCCGCGCCACGTGGCGACGGAACCCGCTCGTCACGCCCCGCCGGTCCATCCGGTCGCCGTCGTACGGCGCGTAGGTCAGCGTGAGCGCGTGCAGCGGCGACGGGACGTCGACGACGGGCGCGGGGGAGCCAGCGCCGATCAGGGCGGCGACGGCATCGGCATCGAGGGTCGCCGACATCGCCGCGAGGACGAGGTCGTCTCGCAGCTGGCGGGCCTCGGTGAGCATCCCGAGCAGCAGATCGCCGTCGAGCGAGCGCTCGTGGACCTCGTCGAGCACGACGGCTCCGACACCGTCGAGACTCGCGTCTGCGAGGAGGCGCCGAAGCAGGATGCCCGGTGTCACGAACTCGACGCGCGTCACCGCGGACGATGTCGATTCGCCTCGCACGGTGAACCCGACGGCTCCTCGTCCGGCCTCGCCGGCGAGGTGCGCGAGCCGGCGAGCGGCCGCGCGCACGGCGACGCGGCGCGGCTGGACCACGACGACGCGCCCCGGCGTGCTCAGGGCCGCAAGGGGCGGAACGAACGTCGTCTTCCCCGTACCCGGCGGCGCCGTGACGACGAGAGCGCCCGTCCGGACCGCCGCCTCCAGCCTGCCCCGCGCAGCGGCGACGGGGAGGCCTGCGCCGATGGCGTCGAGATCGAAGGGCGCGGGCTGGGTCACCCCTCGATTGTCCCAGCCCTCGGCGTCACCGCTGCGCAGGGCTCAGCCGGGCCGAGATCCGCGCGGTGAGCCGTTCGAGGGGGCCGCGTCCGACGAAGATCGCCCACGCGGTGCAGGCGACGAGCAGACCGGCGGCGAGGAACGGGTACAGCAGAGCCGGCTGCGTCCATCCGCTCGGTCCGATGACGATCCAGATCGCGATCACGTGGGCGGTGTAGGCGGTCAGCGGCATCGAGCCGATCGCGGCGATCGGCAGCAGGACGTACCGCAGAGCCTGTCCGGTGAGCAGCAGCAGCCCGATGACGGCGAGCGCGAATCCGCCCGAGCCGAGGATCTCCATGCTGCCGCCGGAGTGCGGACCGCTCGAGATGAACGCGGCGAACACCGTGCCGCCCATGTCGGATTCGGCGATGGACTGCGGGTAGCTCTCCCACCCGTTGCCTCCCTCCTCGGGAAGCCATTCGTCGTCGCCGAGCGACTCCTCCGAGGGGAACTCGACGTACTCTTCCTCCGGATAGCAGCTGAGGTATCCGTCTCCGTAGTCCTCGCACAGCATGCCGGACAGATCCGCCTCGTCGCCGGGGATCACCGAGGGGTACGGCACGTCGTCGGACGATGACGAGCTCGACGAGCTGAGGAACGGCCCCGACTCGTCCTCATACGCGGCATCGCCCCACAGGGCGCCCGCCGTGTATCCGACCGCGCTGAGCACGATGCCCACGAGGAGCGTGAGCGCGGCGGTCCTCCTGCGCGTCAGATCCAGGCGGCCCAAGGCGAGGCCGGCGAGCATCAGCGCGGTCCACGGCACGATCGAGTAGGTGCCGTTCAGGAGGAAGCCGATGCCGCTGCCGTCGGCCGAACCCGACAGGGCGATGATCGCCGCGACCAGGGCCGGCCCGACGACCGCGAGGCCGGCGGCCCAGATCAGCAGCGTGCGGATGCGCACCCCGATGAAGAGGATCGCGACGGCGTACACGGCGCCGTAGAACGTGAGGATCACCGCGATGTTCGTGCCGAGCAGCTCGAGCACGAGTCCGATCGCGAAGATCACGAGACCGCGACCGATCAGCCGGAGCCGCAGCGGACCGAGCTCGGCGCCGCGCGGAACGCGCGTGCGGCCCGTCATGATCGCGATTGAGACGCCGGCGAGCACCGCGAAGAGGATCGAGGAGCGGCCGGAGACGATCTCGACCCAGGTCGACGAGTCGTTCCAGAGGATCTCGCCCGGCAGGGCGACAGTGTGGGCCGCCGCCATACCGAGCACCGCGAGGCCGCGCGCGATGTCGAGGGCGACGATGCGGGGCGCGCGCCCGAACTCGCGGAGGCGGCGCAGTGCGGGGGAGTCGGCTGCGGGAGCGGGGGAGGGGGTGATGCTGTCAGCGGCGGGATGAGGGGTCGTCATCGTCGTCTTTCTCGGTGTCAGGAACGTGCGCGCGGCCGCGGAGCGACCGAGCGCGCGGGATGCGGATGGCGCATCCCGAAAGGGAGCGGTGATGCGGATCATACGGGGCCGGTGCGGAGCCCCTGCGGCGAGACTAGGGCAGGGACGGGAAGAGATCGTCAGCCGATTCCCACGAACGGGCGCGTCGGCCCCGGCAGCGCCGATTCCAGGAATGTCCGTGCCGCTCCGTAGTGTCGAGTGCATGACCCGCCTCATCCTGAACGACGACGACGTCGCGTCGCTGTTCAGCGAGGAGGACGCCGACGACGGCAGGGCGCTGTGCGCCCGCCTGCCGGTCCGCGTGCTGCGCGTGGAGAACGGACGTGACCTGTCGGTCGCGCAGGCGGCCGTCGGCGCGCTGCAGGTGTCGATCGAGCTGTACGCCGACGGAAGCATCGTGCCGTGGTGCTCGCACTGCGGATCGGTCGCGTGCGCGCACGTGGCCGCCGCGATGTTCTCCCTGCTCGAGAGGGAAGAGCCCTTCGGGGTCGGCGGTGTGCCCCGGCAGGCCGAGCTCACGCCGGCGCCGAGGGCCGGGCGCGAGGGGCCCGCGGCGCAGAGCTGGCACCAGGCGCTCGACGGCGTGCTCGACCGGCAGCGGGAAGACGACTCCTCAGCCCGCGAGGTCGGCCTCCTGCTCGCCGTTCACACCTCCAGGCGCGGAGGCGACGACGGACCGGCCGTCGTCGCGCGCCCCGTCGTGCGAGGGGCCAGCGGCAGCTGGGTGCGCGGTGATGTCGCCTGGCGCGACGTCGCAGACGCCGATCCCCGCTGGCGGGCGCTCGGCGAGCTCGCGGCGCTGTACGCGGGGCGGGAGAACTACGCGGCCGCGGTCGCGCGCATGCACACGGGGTCCGGCTGGCTCGCACAGCGCCAGCCGTGGGGTTCGCCCGAGTGGATGCGTCTCGACGCGGTGCCGTCGCGCGGCCTCTGGGAGGTGCTGCGCGGTGCGCGCGACTCCGGCGTCGCGCTCGTCGCCGATGTGCCGGGGCAGCCCGAGATCGCGCTCTCCGCTGACGCGGCGCGCGCCGAGATCGACATCCGTCGGCACCGCGGCGGGCTCCTCGTGGCCGCCGTCCTGCGTCCGGTCGGGGTGAGCGGAGACGACGCGCGCGCTGTCCTGCTGCCGATCGGCGCGCCGACGATCGCGGTGGCGCGCGCCGGCGGGTCGCCGCTGCACATCCACGAGCTCCTGCCGACGGTCGAAGCTCTCGGCGCCGAGTTCGACGCGCTGCTCGCCCGGGGAGAGCTGGTCGTGCCGGCCGACGAGGTCGACGCGTTCGCGGCCGACTACCTGCCGCGCCTGCGCGACATCGGCACCCTCATCTCGAGCGACGCGTCGTTCGAGATCCCCGCCCCCGTCCCCCCGACGCTCGTGCTGGCGGTGAGGCACTCCGGCGAGGCCGCGCGCCTGTTCTGGGAGTGGGAGTACGCCCCGGCGGAGCGCCGCCAGCCCCAGGCGGAGCGGGCGCTGCTCGATGCCGTCGAGGCGGCGGCCGATCGCTTCGCGTCTCTGCTCCGGAGGGGGAGCCCCGACGAGCTGTTCCCCGCGTGCGACCTGGCGCCCGACGAGACGGTCGAGTTCTTCGCGCAGGTGCTTCCCGCGCTGCGCGGCGTCGAGGGGCTGCGCATCGAGGCGCACGACGAGATCCCCCGCTACTCGTTCGCTGACGAAGAGCCGCAGATCGAGTTCGGCGTCGATCCGAGCGGGCACGACTGGCTCGAGCTGAACATCGTCGTCACCGTGCAGGGTGAGCCCGTCGCCAGCGGTGAGCTGCTGAAGGCGCTGGCGCGGGGCCAGACGTATTTCCGGCTGCTCAGCGGCACCGTGTTCCCCCTCACCGATGCGCGGTTCGCGAAGCTGCGCGACGTGCTGATCGAGGCGAGGGCGCTGAAAGATCAGCCGTCCGGCGCCTACCGCGTGCCCCGCCTCGACATCGATCTGTGGAGCGAGCTCGCCGAGCTCGGCGTGATCTCGACGCAGGAGACGCAGTGGCTCGAGGCGGTCCGCGCACTCGGCGACGAGCGGATCGAGCCCCGACCGGCGCCGGAGGGCCTCCGAGCCGAGCTGCGCGACTACCAGCGGGAGGGCTTCGCCTGGCTCGACTTCCTGCGTCGGCACCGCCTCGGCGGGGTGCTCGCCGACGACATGGGGCTCGGCAAAACGGTGCAGATCTTGGCGGCGCTCGAGGCGGCGCGGCTCGACGAACCCGACGCGCGCTTCCTCGTCGTGGCGCCGACCAGCGTGGTCGGTCACTGGGTGCGAGAAGCCGCACGCTTCGTCCCCGACCTGCGGGCGACCGCTCTGACCGCCACGGTGCGCAAACGGGGCACGAGCGTGGCCGACGCGAGCGCCGGCGCGGCCCTCGTCGTGACCAGCTACGCGGTGTTCCGGCTCGATCACGAGGAGTTCGCCGCTCTCGGCGTGCGGGTCCTGGTGCTCGACGAGGCGCAGAACGTCAAGAACTCTTCGTCGAAGAGCTACGCGTGTGCGCGCGCTCTTGAGGCGCCGACCAAGATCGCGGTGACGGGCACTCCGCTCGAGAACAACGTGATGGAGCTTTTCGCTCTGACGACCCTGGTGGCACCGGGTCTGCTCGGCACGCGGGAGCACTTCCGCGCACACTTCCATCGGGCCATCGCCAGCGGCAGGGGCTCCAGGCGGCTCGCCGAGCTGCGGGCGCGCATCCGGCCGTTCCTGCTGCGCCGCACGAAGGAGAAGGTCGCGCCCGAGCTGCCGCCCAAGAGCGAACAGGTGCTCGAGATCGAGCTCTCGTCGGCGCACCGGCGGGCCTACGACCGGCGGTTCCGGCGCGAGCAGCAGAAGCTGCTCGGTCTCCTCGACGACGTCGAGAAGCATCGCATCCAGATCCTCGCTTCGCTCACGTCGCTGCGTCGCGCGGCTCTCGACCCGTCCCTCGGCGACGGCGACCCCGATGCCCCGTCGGCGAAGCTCGACGCACTCGGCGAACTGCTCGACGAGATCGTCGCCGACGGTCATCGCGTGCTGGTGTTCAGCCAGTTCACCGACTTCCTCGGCCTCGCGGCGCGGGTCGCCGATGACCGCGGCATCCGGTACGCGTATCTCGACGGATCCACGACGCAGCGGGGCCGTCAGCGCATGATCGACCGCTTCTCGTCCGGCGAGGTACCGGCGTTCTTCATCTCGCTGAAGGCGGGCGGCACGGGGCTGAACCTCACGGCGGCCGACTACTGCGTGCTGCTCGATCCGTGGTGGAATCCCGCCGCCGAAGCCCAGGCGATCGACCGGGCGCACCGCATCGGTCAGGAGCGTCCCGTGATGGTGTACCGCCTGATCGCCGCGGGGACGATCGAGCAGAAGGTGCGCGAGCTGCAGGAGCAGAAGCGCCGGCTGTTCGACGAGGTGCTGGCAGGTGCGTCGGCATCGCCCGAGGCACTGTCCGCTGCCGATTATCGCGCCCTGCTCTCCTGATCTCTCGCGCCGATCGTCGCCGGAAGCGAGGGCCGGAGTACTTAAGAGGCGGCTGGCAACTCCCTGAATCGGATTGTTACCGTTTCGTGATTTATGTGTATGGTGGTCGGACTCAACCGCGAGGGGCCGCCGTCTGATCCGCCCGAGAGCCCCTCGTGCCATGAACCCGAGAGATACCTCCGGTGGGGCGGACACCCGGCGCAACCCGAGCGCCACGACACGGCACCGCGGAGATGAGTGTGTTCACGAAGAAGATTTCCCGCCGCAGCTCCCGCACGCTGAAGGGCGGCCTCACCGTCGCCGGTCTCGCGGTCGTCGCAGGCGCGGTACTCGTCCCGACCGCGGCGAACGCGGCGAGCGACTCGACCTGGGACGCCCTCGCGCAGTGCGAGTCCGGCGGCAACTGGTCGATCAACACCGGCAACGGCTACTACGGCGGCCTGCAGTTCTCGCTCTCCACCTGGGAGGCGTACGGCGGCAGCGGCAACCCCGCAGACGCCTCGCGCACCGAGCAGATCCGCGTCGCCGAGAACGTCCTCGCCGGCCAGGGCTGGGGCGCGTGGCCCTCGTGCTCGGCCCAGATCGGGGCATCCGGATCGGCTGATCCCCGCGAGGAGACGACCGAGAGCTCGTCGAGCACCTCGTCCGACGCGCAGGAGTCGACCTCGAGCAGCTCGGAGAGCACCGAGTCGACCGAGCAGGAGCCGGCCGCTGAGCCGGAGCCCGCCGCACCGACCTACGACCTCCCCGACGTCGAGGCCGGCGACGACACCTACACGGTGAAGTCGGGCGACACGCTGTTCGAGATCGCCGAGTCGACCGACGTGTCCACTGGCTGGCTGGGCGTCTTCGCGGTCAACCAGGAGCTGCTCACCAACCCCGACCTGATCGAGGTCGGGCAGAAGCTGGCGCTTCCGGCCGAGTAGCCCGCGCGCTCACGGCGCCGGCTCGTCCCCCTGAGGGGCGGGCCGGCGCCGTTGCGTTCGGCGGGCGGGGGAGGGGCTAGCGTGGGGACATGAGCTACACCGTGCGCCGCGTGACCGAGGCGGAATGGCCCCGATACCGCGACATCCGACTCCGCATGCTCGCCGACACTCCTCTGGCGTACAACGACTCGCTCGCCGAGGCGAAGCACTACGACGAGGCGACGTGGCGCGAGCGCGTCGCGCGCACCGAGCGCGCGGGGAACATCCTCCTCGTCGCCGAGGCGGGCGACGACTGGCTAGGCGTGATGGGCGGCTGGACGCCCGACGGACAGCCTCCCCACCTCGTGGGCGTCTTCGTCGACCCTCGCTTCCGCGGACGAGCGTCCGGGGTCGCCGACGCCCTGCTCGACGGCATCATCGAGTGGGCACGCGCGTCGTCGCCGACGCTTCTGCTGCACGTGCACGAGACCAACGAGCGCGCCAAGGGCTTCTACCTCCGCCACGGCTTCGAGCTGACGGGGGAGTCGGTGCCGTACAACCTGTTCCCGTACGGCGACGAGGTGGAGATGCGGCTCGATCTGGGGGCGCAGAGCGCCTGAGCCTCCGCGATCAGCGCGAGATCGCGCCGAGCTCGGCGCGAGTGCGGGTTCCGGTCTTGCGCAGCAGATTGGACACGTGGAACTTCACGGTGTTCGCGCTGATGCCGAGGGAGGCCGCGATCTCGTCGTTGCGGGAACCTGTCGCTACTAGCCGCAGCACCTCGCGCTCGCGGGGTGACAGCGCGACGACGTCCTCGAGCGGCTCTGGCGCTGCGGGCGGGTCGAGAGGGAGTGCCAGCGCGAGCGATGACCCCCATCCCTCGGTCGACGCCACCGACAGCTCCCCATTGAGGGCGACGACGCGCTCGGCGACCGGGCGCAGCGCGTCGTCGTGCGGCGTCAGCACGCCTGCCCCGTCGTCGCGGATGTTGATGAGCAGGTTGCGCCCGTCGCAGTCCCACTGGATCCGGATCCGCCTGGCGTCGCCGTCGTCGGCGATCGCGAGCACGACCGTGCGGACCATGGCGCGGGCGGCGTGCGCGACATCGCCCGGCAGCGCCCTTCCGGTCGCCGGCGGCTCGACGAACTGCATCTCGAGGTCGCCGAACCGCTCGAGCGGGCGCAGGTCGCTCTTGAGACGGGTGAACGCACCCGTCACCGGCTCGAGGATCGTGCTGCGCCGCTCGTCGTCCTCTACCCGCAGTCGCACGAGCGCGGACGCCGCGGTGTCGATCGCGACCGTGCGGGCGGCCTGATCGGTCAGCCGAGACGAGCGCAGGATCGCGAGGATCGACTCGAGCGCGACCGCATACCGGTCGGCCTGCTCGGAGACCTCCTGCGAGTGATGCTGGAGGAGGCGCCGCAGGCCGGGAGTCATCGCGGCGAACGATTCGTCGGTGGAGGTCACCTACCCAGTAGAGCACACCTATCCCAACGGGTAGGAGGAACCGTTCGGTTCGGTGGCGTACGTCGGCGGGGGAGCGCCGCAGGATGGACCCATGCACGAGAAGGACACCGGCGTCGGCGACGCCCTCCAGCGCATCTGCACGGAGATCGACGGGGTCATCGACGCGGTGAGCGGGGATTCCCTCGAACGCGCCGCCGAGCTGATCGCGACCGCGCCCCGAGTCTTCGTCCTCGGCGCGGGCCGGTCGGGGCTGGCGCTGCGGATGACGGCGATGCGGCTGATGCACCTCGGCCTCGCCGTGCACGTGGTGGGGGAGGTCACGACGCCCGCGATCGCGGAGGACGACGTGCTGCTCACCGCCAGCGGGTCAGGCACCACGACGGGCATCGTGCGCGCCGCGACGACGGCGAACGACGTGGGTGCGCGCGTCGTCGCGCTCACGACCGACGCGGCGTCGCCGCTCGGCGTGCTCGGGGGAGAGGCGACCGTGGTCGTGCCAGCCGCCGCGAAGCTCGACCGCTCGGGCGAGGCGTCAGCGCAGTACGCCGGCAGCCTCTTCGAGCAGGCCGTCGTCCTCATCGGCGACGCGCTGTTCCACGCGCTGTGGCGGCGCAGCGGTGCGAGCGCCGACGATCTGTGGCCGCGCCACTCCAATCTCGAATGATCCACCCACCGAAAGGAACACACCCATGAAGCTGCAGTTCGCCATCGACACCCTGAGCACGGAGAAGGCGCTCGAGCTCGCCGCGGCAGCGGCCGCGCACGTCGACATCCTCGAGCTCGGCACCCCGCTGATCAAGAGCGAGGGGCTGTCGGCGATCACCGCGCTCAAGGAGGCCCACCCCGACAAGGTGATCTTCGCCGACCTCAAGACGATGGACGCCGGCGAGCTGGAGGCCGACATCGCCTTCGGCGCGGGCGCCGACCTCGTCACGGTGCTGGGCGCCGCCGACGACAGCACCATCGCCGGCGCCGTGAAGGCCGCCGAGAAGCACGGCAAGGGCGTCGTCGTCGACCTCATCGGGGTCGAGGACAAGGCCGCGCGCGCCAAGGAGGTCGTCGCGCTCGGCGCCGAGTTCGTCGAGATGCACGCGGGCCTCGACGAGCAGGCCAAGCCGGGCTACTCGCTCGACGGGCTGCTCGAGGCCGGCCGCAGCGCCGGGGTGCCGTTCTCGGTCGCCGGCGGCGTGAACGCCTCGTCGGTCGCCGCCTGCCGCGAGGCCGGCGCGCAGGTCGCCGTCGCCGGGGGAGCGATCTACGGCGCGCCCGACGTCGCCGCGGCTGCCGAGAATCTCCGCTCGGCAGCGCTGGTCTGACATCCGGGGGAGAGGGGTGCGGCGCGCGGCGCCGCACCCCTCTCGTCGTCCGTGTGGGCGAGACTGGGGGAATGATCGACGACATCGAGCTCGCCCGCATACCGGCGGGCAGCGTCACCCTTCATGACGCGCGCCGGAAGGCGACGCGGACGGTCGAGCTCGAGGCGTTCGAGATCGGCGTCTACCAGGTGACCGAGGAGCTCATGGCCGAGATGCTCGCGGTGCCGTCCTTCCACCCGCGCCGCCCGGCCGTCGATGTCAGCTGGCAGCGCGCCATCCGGTTCTGCAACGCGCTCTCCGAGTGGGAGGGCCTCGACCCCGCCTATCGCGTCGACGGCGAGGAGGTCGCCTGGGAGGTCGATTCGGATGGTTACCGGCTGCCGACCGAGGCGGAATGGGAGTATGCGTGCCGCGCCGGGTCGACCGGACCGCACTACGGTCCGCTCGCCGAGATCGCCTGGACGGAGGCGGACGGCATGGGCCGCCCGAGCGACGTCGGCGGAAGACTGCCGAACCTGTTCGGCCTGTTCGACACGCTCGGCAACGCGTGGGAGTGGTGCTGGGATCTGCTCGACCCCGCCAGGTACGGCGAGTACCGCGTCTTCCGCGGCGGCGGGTTCGACGACGC